>Ga0137375_10002372_pt1 | contig 22154 bp, 17 predicted proteins | sample SagtaG_24_FD_104936 | JGI IMG/M metagenome (GOLD analysis project Ga0137375, IMG submission 104936) | Vadose zone soil microbial communities from Sagehorn Ranch, Mendocino, California, USA - Sage1_R_113_16 metaG | ecosystem: Environmental > Terrestrial > Soil > Vadose zone | place: USA... | reverse complement strand
GTGGGATCGCACGTACCGACGACGTCCTTGGTCGAATGGGGCAGGACCAAGATCGATTGCGATCCGAGCCAGTGAACCGCGGCGGTGTTGGGTCGAAAGGTCTTGGTCGTGCAGAACTCGACCCCGCTCGCGTCGAGGGCATCGGTGTAGCTGGCGAGGTTGTTGTAGTGGATCTCGAGCGCGAGCGTGGCGCCGGCACCCTTCGGCATCTGCAAGCCCACGTCCGGCGGGAGATTCGTCGGCTTGCCTCCGGGCGCCCATCCAGCGATGAACGCACCATTCGAGCAACCCAAGCCTCCGACTTGTCCATCGGTGCCGTTCGAGGTGTCCGACCCGTAGAGGATCCAGTGGTGCACGACGCGGGCGTCGTCGATGATCGGGCTGAACTGCAGCGCCTGCACGACATCGGTCGCGTAGGGCACCTTGAAAAAGAAACACTGGTAGAACTGCTTGGTCGGCGCGCCGGACACGTTGAACTTCGTCGTGTCGCCTGGCTGCGATTTGCCGTGGGCGAGCAGTTTGTATCGCTGTTGGCAATCGGCCGGCCACGCACCGACGGGTGGCATGCTTCCACCCGCACCGCCCGCTCCGCCCAATCCGGCGCCGCCCGATCCCGTCGTGCCCGAAGATCCCGTGCTGTCGGCCGATCCGGCGGCGCCCGTAGCTCCGCCCGCTCCGGACGTGAAGCTGCAGCTCGGGTCGCTGCTTGCCGGCGCTCCGGCGCCGATCCAGGCATCGACGATGCCCGCCTCGCTCGACGTCAGACGGTCGTTCGTCGATGGCGGCGGCATCGGCTTTTGGTCGTCGTGGATGCGCTGCGCGATCATCTCGTAGACGTACTTGCTCGGGTTGGTGACCGAGCGCGCATGCAGATCGTCGAACGTGACGAGCGACATCGGCGCGCCGTAGAGTGGCCGCGTGCCGTGGCACTCGACGCAGTTATCCTGAAACACGCCGCGCGCACGACACCAGTCGCCGCCATCGCCGGTCCCAGGTCCCTGACCGCCGATGCCTGTCGCTCCTCCCGTGCCGCTCCGCTCGGTCTGCATCGAGTTCGCGGCACAACCCGCCACCCAGATGGCAGCGATCAATGCCCAGCTCGCCACGCAGCACGCTCGACCCCAACTGGATCGCCTCGAAGCCACGGGCCACAGTTCGACGAACGCCGGCGCACGCTTCATCAGCTAGCCTCCTCGTCAGCAGTTGCGCCGCACAAACTACCGCGCGACGACGCTCACGAACAAGGTACCTCCGCCGCATTCGGAGCACGAATGAACGATTCTACTGAATAAAATTCAATAGCGGCGGACGGTTCCGCCCGTGAAAGCATTCGGCGCGCCGTAGCCGTCGCTTGTGCTCTTCTCTCATCGTGCTCGCGCGGGCGTCGGCTGGAACAGCGACCGAGTCACGGCTCGAGCTGCCAGTGTACGTGACGCAAGCGGCACGTCAGGACGCACGCTGAGTCTGGACGGCGCGAGTTCTTCGCTTGCGCACGCCCATTGATCGCGTCACGGTTTGACGCCTATCTCGGTACCCGATCCGCCGCGACAACGGGTAGTCGACGAGCCCGGCACTCGGCCTCATTCGCGAGCCGGTGCCTCGAGAGGAGCACCCGCATCGCCCTGCGGGCTGCGTGCAGACGAGAATACGCCGTCTGAACCGGGCAACCCACGGTGTGCGCGATTTCCGTCATCGAAAGCCCTTCGATCTCGAAGAGGACGAAGACCGTCCGCTTGTCGTCGTCCAGGCGGATCAAGAGCGCTTCGAGCTCGCCGCAAACGCGGCGCAACTCGACATTTTGCTCGGGATTACCGACGATGTGACTCTCGCAGTCGTCGAGCACGTCGTACGCTCGCTTGGCTTGGTGACGCACCGGCGCCGAGCGTCGATAGCTCGAAACGGTGCGGACGCAAATGCCGTAGAGCCACGATCGGAAAGGCCGCCGAGCGTCGTACTCGTGCAGTTTACGGTGAACAGCGAAAAAGATCTCCTGCAGAAGATCGTCGCTGTCCGCGTATGGAACGCCCAGGCAATGAAGGACTCGCCGGACGAAGGGCGCGTTTTTCTCGAAGCTCGCCCGAAAATCGGGTGGCCACATCGAGCTCGATCCGAAGTCGGGCTCGGCGAAGCTCCGCGCTAAAGTCCTCACGTGGACGATGGACTGAACAGCTCGGGGCGGTGTTATTTGCGTCATGACTCTTCGTCGCACTCCTGCCCTGGATCGCTCGCCGAACCTCCGCTAGAAAAGACCAACAGACAGATGCTGCAAACGTTCAGGGCGTTCGAAACTCGGTCCATGATGAAGTTCTTCCAGGCCGCGTCACCAGGCCGCGAGCAACTCGCATGCCGACTGCTCGGTCGGGTGAATCGACAATCGATCGACTCGGTGGCCTGACGCGATTGTCGCGATCGTGAGGATTGGCACACACGCTGGCACAATGGTGCCTGCGACTGTGCGCAACGGAACATCGGCTGCGCCCTGCGGTCAGGGGAGGCCCGCCGAAGCTACGTGGGTCTCGCTGAGGTGGGGCGGTATCGTTCGAGCGTGAATACGCGAGCCTTGGCCTTGGACCCCCTTGAGGTCGTGCTCACCGAGGTCGAAGACGTCCTCCCCTTCGAGCACTCTCACGAAGGCTTCGATCAAGGTCAACGGCGTCTTCAGCACCTTGCACAGCGCCCCACAGGTGAAGGTGGCGCCGACATCGATATGGCTCACCGGGCGATAGAAACAGTCCGCACGCAGGCCGAACGCACTTTCCCAAGTTGGTCGATAGTCGGGCTTCGTCGACCAGACTTCGGACACGCTGCCACGTCGATGGCACGGTAGAGCGACTCCAGGATTTTGCGCACAACCTCGCACAGCATGCTCCTCCCGTCTCATTCTCTTGTGCTCAAGACGACCACGTTATGAATGCTCCCTTCTCCCGTTCGTCGATCTAATCTCTTACTCAGGTGTACTCCCGGATCCTTTTCCCGAGCGCTCCGATGCATCGTCATCTCGCGATTGTCTTCGTCGTTGCGCTGTTCTTCCTCGGCTGCTCGTCCGACTCGGCAGGCCCCGCCGTCGCGATGCCCGACGGCGCGTCACCCATCACCGACGGGGCGACGACCGACGGCGCCGATGGGGGGACCTGCGCGACGGGCGAAACTCGCTGTTCCGGCCGGTGCGTGAACGTACAGGTCGACCTTGCTCACTGCGGGATGTGCGGGAGGGCGTGCACCGGCGGCCAGGGCTGCATGAATGGGATGTGCTCCTCCGCACCCGATTGCCGCGTGAACACTTCGTGTATGGGATTTACCTACTGCGACAGCGCGGATGGGCAATGCAAGTCGGGCTGCGGCTCCGCCAGTCAGTGCCCTCAGCCTGGCAGCTGCGAGATGGGCACGCACACCTGCTACTGCAATTACGGCTATCACCTCTGCGGGCAGAGCTGCATCCTGGAAGACGCGATGAGCTGCGGGACGAGTTGCGTCGCGTGCACGAACGCGCGGCTCAACGCTTCTGCCGCGTGCAAATCGGGCGGGTGCTCCGACGCATGTAACGCCGGCTTCAACGATTGCGCGGGGAGCTGCACCGCGGAGAGCGCGCAGAGCTGCGGCTCCAGCTGCAGCAGCTGCCCGGTGCCCTCCCACTCCTCTCCCAGCTGCGTGAATGGCGCATGCGACTTCACCTGCGGCGATGGTTTCCACAAGTGCAGCAGCGAGTGTCGGGGCAACACCAGCGTATCCAGCTGCGGCACTTCCTGCACTCCCTGCCCGGCGCCCGGCCCAAACCGCAAGGCCACGTGCGCGGGAAGCTGCGGGACGGCCTGCATCACCACCTGCGGAACCAGCTGTGTGAACGTCGATGCCGACGCGTCCCACTGCGGCGGGTGCAATCAGCCGTGCGCGGGCGGCGAGGTTTGTTCCGTCGGACGCTGCGTTCTGCCTTGCACCGGAAATCCCGGTTTCGCGGGCGTGCTTCCCTCCGTCGGTCCAGGTTCCGGTGGAGGGGCGGTGGCCGACATGAACGGCGACGGGAAACCGGATCTGATCATTCCCGCCGAAAGCCCATCCAGGTTGCTCGTTCACCCAGGCAAGGGAACCGGCATGTTCCTCCCGCCGGTCAGCCTGGCCCTTCCCGGCCTTCCCTACTTCGCGGTGACCGGAGACTTCAATCACGATAGCAAGGTCGACGTGGCCGTCACCAACCGCAACAGCTCCACTGTCGACAACCTGATGGTGATGATGGGCAACGGCGATGGCACGCTGGCCGCGCCGGTGAACTATGCCCTCGGAAGCGCTGCGCTGACGCTCGTCACCGCGGATTTCAACGGAGATACCAACCTGGATCTCGCGATCACCACCACTGCTGCCAGTGCTTACGTGTTGCTCGGCAGGGCAGATGGAACCTTCCAGGCGCCCCAGGCCATTGCGGTGGCGACCGGACAGCTCGGGATCTTGGCGCGAGACCTCAACGGGGACGGCAAGGTGGACCTGGCGATCGGCGCGACCAGCGGAACCACCGGCCGGATCTACGCTCTGCTCGGAAGGGGCGACGGGACTTTCGGTGGGGCGCAGAGCTTCCCCGCCGGCATGCATGCGGGCCTGCTCGCGGCGGCCGATTTCGACGGCGACGCGAAGTTGGATCTTCTGAGCGGTGATCACGTGCAAGGCGGCTACGTTCGACTCCGCGGGAACGGAGATGGAACCTTTCAACCACCGGTGTTCTACGTAACCAATACGGTGCCCACTTCCGAGTTGGGTGGCGTGGCGACTGCGGACCTGAACCACGATGGGAAGGCGGACTACTTGATGACCGCATCCGGCGTGCTCTACGTTCGCCACGGGGATGGCGCCGGCGGAATCTTGGGCTTCGGCCAGCAGGTGAGTGGCGTCCGCGGAGCCATCACCATCGCCGAGCTCAACGGGGACACGAACCCGGATGTCGTTGCGATCTCGGATTCGACCCGCGTTGCTCTCGGCGACGGCACCGCAATCGAAGCGCCGAAAACTTTCGGCAACTCATTCACTGGCCTGTTTGCCGACTTCAACAACGACAGCCGGCTGGACTTGGTCAGCTACGGCAACTTCTACGCCGGCAACGGCGACGGAACGTTCGGCACCGGGGTGAACGTCGGCCTCGCGTCGGAGTTGGCGGCAGCCGACCTGAACGGCGATGGGAACCTGGATCTCCTCGGCGCGGGCAGTACCTCGGGCGCGGTCGGGGTGCGCCGGGGCAATGGAAATGGAACGTTTCAGGCGCTCGTGGACGTGCCCATCGGCGTCAGCCCTTCGTCGATCGCAGTGGCCGATCTGAATGGGGACGGGAAGAAGGACATCGCGCTGACACAGACGGGCACCAACGGCCTGGCGGCGATTGCCCTGGGACGAGGCGATGGAACCTTCCAGCCAGCGGTGACCGTCTTCGGCTCCACCGGCGCCAGCGTGGTCGTGACGGCGGACTTCAATCACGATGGGAGCGCGGATCTCGCCGTTTCCCAGAACGAGTTCAGCGGCCGCGTGGCATTCCTGCTGAACAACGGAGATGCCACCTTCCAGACGTCGTTCACGAGCACCCTCTCCTATCCGCGCCAGATCAGCGCGGGCGATCTCAACGGCGATGGCCACTCCGACGTGTTGATCACCAGCTCCGGCCAGGTCAACCGGTTCTACATCGCGTACGGGGATGGCGCGGGCGCCTTCACTCTTGCCCTCTTCGATGGTTACATGAACCGAGGCCCCAACGCGATCGGCGACTTCAACGGAGACGGGAAGATGGACTTCGCGATCACGTCCGACGCCACAGGCGCTCCCACCCATGTCTTCTGGGGAACCGGCGGCGGCAATTTTGCGTACCAGCTCTACGCTCTCGGCACGGGAATCAGCACCAATCCGGCGATGCTCGCGGGAGATCTCAACGGCGACCGGCGCACCGATCTCAGGGTGGGCAGCTTCGTGCTCTTGGGCGGCTGCCGGTAGGCGAAAGGCGGGGGTTTCGGTGACAATCTGCAAGCAAGATTGCGAGCCCGTCACACGAGGCACGCCCTGCTGCCAGTCCCCGCAACAAGGGGCAATGTGTTCCAGCACGAATGAAGGGCAGTCGTGTCCCACTTCGACGCTTTGCGAGGGTGGCCTTGCGCTCTCACAGGACCTCGTGTGTCGGGGCGGCACGCTCGCACCGAGCTCCACCACTTCGCCGGCGGCGTCACGCCCGGGAACGAAGGGAAGCTGCACCGGCATGAATCGTTTGAGATCGCCCCTGCGTATTTTCCAGTCCACGGGATTGATGCTCGTCGCTTCCAGTCGAATCTTCACATCGTTCGGATCGAGTTTCGGCTCGGGCACTTCCCGAAGCTCGAGATTTTCGACGCCGCCGTAGTCGGTGATCACGATGGCTCTCATGGTGTTTGCCTCCGCACGCGCTGATCGTGCTCGTTCCTCATGCTCGATTGGCAATGGGCCATCTTCAGTCGAACGGCCCAGATGCAGCGTGCCGAATCATTGACGGCGTGCTGCAACGGCGGAGTCGACCGTCGCCCCGCTACGAGTCCACGCTTCATCCACCGTGGCAGCGACGAGTGCGCTGATCGTCGTGGGTGAGCTGCCGTCACCTTTCCACGGCTCGTGAGCTCTTCAACGAAGATCTCGACAGCAGCTGCAGGAGCTCTGCTTTCTGGCCGCTGTTGGCGCGAGGCGTACAGATGACCGTGAGTCCTGTATTCGATGGAGAGTCACTTGCTATCATGCTAGCTCACCTTGCCACATGAAACATCGCAGTGGATGCATGGTGCTAGCTGACTAGCATGGCCTCCATCCCGTCGCCGTATTGGATCGAGGGGCTGACGCCGACACCTCATCGCCATCGATCCACATCAGCGGTGACCGCTCGTGGATGACTTGCCGCACATCCCGTTCAGGGCCGTGCGGGTTCCTGGTCGCGCGGAGGGGCGGAGAGCGTCACAGGAGTCGTAGTAGAGGATGCAGCAGGACAGTAACCTCCCTGCGACGGACGTACTACGTTGACCGAAATCCCGAGCGCGCGAGACTTCAGCGGAAGTCTCGCCTGTTGGACCCTAACGAGACGATGTGTCGTTCGCCGTATGGCCGGGCGCGTCGTGCCATCGGGCCGGCCTGCGCGATGGTCATCGCGCTGACCGGGTGCTCGGGCATCATATCGGATGTCGCTTCGACAGGACATCGCGGGGGATCGGCGATCGAAGCGGGATCCACCGACTCAGGCTTGGCCCCGCGCGATCGAAGCGCGCCAGGCGACGAGAACGCGCCCGACGTGGGAGGCGGCACCGCCGGCCTCGACGCGAGCACCGGTGTAAGGGACGGCGGCGGGATTCTGCCTGGTCGCAAGCTCACCTGGAGCGACGAGTTCGACGGACCCGCCGGCAGCGCGCCGGATCCCACCAAGTGGCGCTACCAGACGGGAGGTAGCGGGTTCGGGAACAACGAGCTCGAGTACTACACGAACCGTCGCGAGAACTCGTACCTCGATGGAAACGGGCATCTGATCATCGAGGCCCGCGCCGAACCGTTTTCCGGCCGCTCGTACACGAGCGCGCGCATCAACACGAGTGGGATGTTCTCGCAACGCAACGGCCGCTTCGAAGGGCGCATCCAGCTCCCCGGTGGAGGCAAGGGCGTGTGGCCGGCGTTCTGGACGCTCGGAAGCAACATCGGGAGCGTGGGCTGGCCGCGATGCGGAGAGATCGACATCATGGAGAACCGAGGAAGCGAGCCGACGATGAACCATGGCAGCGCGCACGGTCCCGGCTATTCCGCCGGGCAAGCATGGACGCGCACGTATACTTTGCCGAATGGGCAGCGGTTCCCCGACGATTTCCACGAGTTCGCCATCGAGTGGGACGACGCGAGCGTGCGATGGTTCGTCGATGGCCAGATCTACAACACGATGACGCCGGCCGATCTGGAGGCGCGTGGCGTCATCTGGGTCTTCGACGGTCCTGCTTACGTCATCTTGAATGTTGCGATCGGCGGAACCTTCGACGGCAACCCGACCGCAACGACGCAGTTTCCCGCGAAAATGGTCGTCGATTACGTGCGCAGTTACGCGAATTGACCGCCCGCGCGCATAGGCGAGCGCGAGCTCGTTGGCCGGCCCGGTACCCATCTCATCGCTCCTGAAATCAGTCCATTCCTTTGATATTGGCGACAGGATAGAGCCGGTGTGCGATGCGTGCGATGCCTTCACTCTCGAGTACGCCAAGGACTTCGTCGAGATCCTTGTACACCCGGCCGCATTCATCGAGAGGTCATCAAAGAAGGCGCGTTCCGCTCTTGCTCTTCGGCGGCAAATTCTTGAAGCTCGGCACCGGCCAGTTCGTGGTGGTGAGCCCGAATCGATACGTGAACGACGTCTGCTCCTCCGTCCTCACGGCGTGGGGTGTCCGGACGAATGTCTACGGCGACCCACGGTACTCTCAGGGTGCGATTCCGAATCTCTTCGCCCCCTGAGTCGCGCGCGCGGCGTGCCCCGAACCGTCAGGTCCCGCAGAACGTGGCGCGTACTCGCTCGTGCGGCGCGGGCGGCTCGGCGAGATCGGCGTGGTCGGGCTGGTCCTCGAAGGGGCGCGCGAGCACCTCGACGAGGCGCTCGAAGGGCGCGAAGTCGGCCTGCTGCACGGCGGCGGCGATGACCTGCTCCACGCGGTGGTTACGCGCGATGAACGCAGGGTTCGCCCGACGCATCGCGGCGGCGCGCTCCTCCGGCGACGCGACCTCGTCGCCGACGCGCTTGCGCCACGCGAAGGCCCAGTCGTGGAAAGCGTCGGGGTCCGCGAAGAGCATTGCCGCGTTCGCGTCGGCCGCCGGATCGGCCGCACACGCGCAGAGCCGCCGGAAAAGAATCGTGAAGTCGACGGCGTTCGACGCCAGCCGTTCGAGCAGATCGCCGGCGAGCGCAAGATCCCCCTCTTGCTCCCTGGCGAGGCCGAGCTTTCCGCGGAGAACGCGCGCGTACGCCGCTTCGAACGCCGAAGAGAATCGCTGGAGGGACTCGGTGGCGATGCGGGTGGCGTCCTCCTCATCGTCCGCGAGGAGAGGGAGGAGCGCTTCGGCCAGGCGGACGAGGTTCCAGTGCGCGATGCGCGGCTGATGACCGAACGCGTAGCGCCCCCCATGGTCGATCGAGCTAAACCGCTTGTTCGGATCGACCTCGTCGAGGAACGCGCACGGCCCATAGTCGATGGTCTCGCCGACGATCGACGTATTGTCCGTGTTCATGACGCCGTGCACGAATCCGACGCCGAGCCATGCCGCGACGAGGTTCGCCTGGGCGATGGCCACGCGATCGAGCAACGCCAGCGCCGGGTTGTCCGCGCCGGAGGCGTCGGGATAGTGCCGCTCGATCGCGTAGGCGGTCAGAATCGCCAGCGCTTCCTTGTCTTTGCGCGCCGCGAAGTATTGGAAGGTGCCCACACGCAGGTGGCTCGCGGCGACCCTCGTGAGCACGGCGCCCGGCAGGACCTCCTCCCGGACGACCGGTTCTCCCGTCGTGACCGCGGCAAGCGCTCGCGTCGTCGGGATGCCCAGCGCGGCCATCGCCTCGCTCACCACGTACTCGCGCAGCACCGGGCCGAGCGCGGCGCGCCCATCGCCTCCGCGGGAGAATGGCGTGCGCCCCGCTCCTTTCAGCTGCACGTCGCGACGCTGGCCATCCTTTCCCACGACCTCGCCGAGGAGAATCGCGCGGCCATCGCCGAGCTGCGGGACGAACACGCCGAACTGGTGCCCAGCGTAAGCGAGCGCGATCGGCTCGGCCCCGTTCGGGATGGAATTGCCGGCGAGCACTTCGATGCCCTCTGCGGAGCCGAGCCAATCGGCGTCCGCGCCGAGCTGGCCCGCAAGCGCGCGGTTGAGCTTGACGATGCGGGGGGCGCGCACCTTCGTGGGGGCGATGCGCGCATAGAAGCGATCGGGGAGGCGAACGTAGGTGTTGTCGAAGGGGATCATTCGTCGAATCGCTCAATTCGACACATTGGCCAAAAAAACCAGAGCTCCGAATCCGTTGACTCGGTTCAGCCGCAAGACCCCTCGACGTTCAATCGTCGTCGTTGCTGGCGGAGTCGTCTTCGTCGGAAGGCGGCCGCTCGCTATGGCCGCCGTTCGCCTTGGTGGTTCGCGTCTTGGGCGGCGGCTTGAGAGCGACCTGCATGAAGTCGCGTACATCCAGAAGGTCTCGCGGCACCTCATCCTGGCCGACGAGCTGGCTGCCAATGAAGCGAGCGATCGCCAACAGCTTCGTGTAAGCCGCACTCGTTGGTCGAGCCGCGACGGTGCCGCGCGATCCGGTGGCTTTGAGCTGCTGGCGGAACAGCGTCGGATGGATGCAGACATGTTCGGTGGGATTCACGAGCGCCGAGAGAGCTGTCGCGATTTCCCAACGCGCGGGCTCACCCATGAAGCCGGCCAAGGCGCCGAGGTAACGCTGGAAGCGCTGCTCGTAGGGCGTTTCTCCATACAGCAAGTCGCGCACCGCGACAGCCAGTCCGCGTTGGTGTTGGACGTCTACCGATTTCGGCTTCCGCAGCTGAGAGGCCGGCACGAGATCGGTGCGACCGAGCACGCTCGTGACCTGGTTCCAAAGGTCGTCATACCGTTGACTGCTGATCAGCGCATCGAGGACTTTAGAGGAGAGCTGCTCCCGGGCATCGCGAACCATCGCAGTGCGGTGTCGCGGGGTACGCCGCTCGACGCCCTCACCCCGAACCTCCCTGATCCACCTGGGGTCTTGCAGACCGCCGACGTACGTCTCTCGGAAACTCGCGACCTGATCCGCGATGGTTGCACCGAGTCGTAGCGACGCATTGGCGTTCGCGCGTGCGGCCAAAATCCGTTGCAGCCGAGCGTACGTAGCGCTCTCGTCCGCGCTCGGCTGCTCCACCCGCCGCATCAGCTCGAAGAAGCCTTTCGCCATCGTCCGTTCTTCGCCGTTCGCGAACAAGTAGCCGCGCTTGCCGTCGGCCTCCCAGGCCAGCACACCGACACCCCAATCCTTGCGACCGGTGTGAGCAAATAATGAAAGCGAACGCGACTCATTGGCGGCTTGGGTCATAGAACCTCGGGGGAAGCGCCGCGGTCAAAAGGAAGCCTGGAGCAACGGTCCGTGCGTTGCAGAGATGCGCTTCAGGGGTCCGAACCACCGCGGCCAGTGGATGCGCAAACGTTTCGACGACAAAGCGTCACGGCGTCCACGCAGGATGAGGTACCTTAGCACACTTCTCGCGACAAGCTCGTGACAACCTGGAGATTGTCAGGTGCGGGCGCCGGGGGGGCACACCAGCCTCCGCGCGTGCTCGGCAACGAGCGGTACCTAGGACGGCCCCACCCGACGGGCTCTCCGTGATGCCGCGAGTTCGGCCCCTCGCCGACGCCCGCGATCGCAACGACGACCGCGGAAGCAAATGTTCGCGCAATACCGCGTGGTCCAGCCCGCATATGCCCCGGGCAGGTGGCACGCGTTGATGATGCTAGCGCCTGAACGCTCCAGCCAGGTGGACGACGAGCTCCGCCACGACACCAACGCTTCCGACAGCAACCCGACCAAGGGGCAGGATTGCGTCTTCTGACCCGAGTGCTGCTATCGCCGACTTCTGGTTGCTCTGGTCCGATGACTGGGTTGAATCTACCACCGTCATTCATTTCACAGCCGACCCGGAGGCGATCGAGGTGCGCCGGATTGATTCGACTGAGCACGTTCGAACCCGAGCTCAAGATCACCAACGTACAGACCTTCGAGATCCTGTTGTCTTCGGTGTTCGTCGAGTTTGCCTTCAACGCTGGACCGACCGAGATCGAGGCGGTTCACCCGCGGATTACCGTGCCTATTTTCAATGCAGCGGGCGGCGTCGTTAGCTGGACGTTCGCCAACGTCATGCAAACTTCGACGTCGGGCTCGGGCTTCACCTTCGCGCCGGACCGTCGTGGAAACCAGGTGTGGGCCGTCGTTTTCGATCCGCCGGCGGCTCCTCCTGCCCCTTCGAACGCCATTCCGGTAGGAGGCTATGCCACGCTCATCCCGACGCTACGGCGGGCCGGCGGCGCGATTCCGTTCGACGTGGGCTGCGACGATTTCAGCAAGGTCGATCGCGGTACGAGCCAGACCACGTTCGTCGACAATCGCTTCTATCACCTCATCTTCACCAGCACGCAGCAGCTCATCTGCGAACAGAAGACGCCCACGACGAACGACCCGTTGACCGGGTTAGCGTTCGCATCGGTTCCCATCACCGGTTGCTCCAACTGAACATGGCCGCGCCGCCAAGTTCCGTGAGAGAGGGACCGCTCCACGGCCTACTTGCGGAACTTGGTGTCTCGGGTCGGGCGGGCGTCTCAGGGACCCGACACCACTGTCTGCAATGTGTCGGAATCGCTCGGACCGGCGTCGCTCGCCCCGGTCCAATCGAAGAGGTACCAAGCCTTGTCGAAGCTGGCTCGGTTCGCGCGGGATGTCGAGTCGACACGCGACCCCGGTGATGGAATGAGATGGTTATGGGTGAGGACTCGCTAACACCGGCCTGCGGCCGTCGGTCCTTTCCGCCAGTCGCCGAGTTGCGTGCGCGCCTCGACGCCGGGCGACCGTGGGGAACCGTCGCGATCGCCACCCGCGTGCGCGGCGAGTATCGGCCCCGCATCCGAGGCGCGCTTTCGTTCTTCTTCAACGAGAGCGGATTCTCCAAGGTCACGCTAACCGGCGCGTCGGCGAGGGTAGGCGCTGAAGATCGTGTGGGCCAGTCGCCCCAGCGACCAGTTGCTCGGTTGTTCCGAGCGGCTCTTTCTGGCACAATTGTGGCTGTTTTCGACGGAGTACTCATGAGCCACATCGACTTGCCGGATGAAGTCGTTCGCCTTGCCGAGGCGCAGGTCGCCGCCGGCCGCGCCAGCAGCATCGAAGAGGTGGTGCGCGTCGGCGTCGCGGCGCTCGAGCGCGAACAGCAGCGATACGATGCGAAGATGGCCAAGCTCCGCGCCGCAATTGACGAAGGCGACGCGAGCCCCGACGCTGAGCCCGGAGTCTTCGATCGCATCCGCGTGAAGTACGGCCTTCCGTCCTCGCGCTGATCCGTGGCCGAGTACCGTCTTTCGAAGCGAGCCGAAGCCGACTTCGACGGCATCGCCGACTACACCGTCACGACGTGGGGCCTCGAACAGTGCGCCCGTTACCTCGGGGAACTCGAAGCCTGCTGACGAGTAGAAGCAAAAGCTAGGTGGTTCGTGCCTTGGAGCAATCACCGACCCGACGTCGATGTAGTCGGTGAACACGGTTAGCACCGTCAGCTCGTAGCTGCGACGCCTCGTGCGGCATGATAAGTCAGCCGTCCATGACAGCGCCGAGCTCTTCACCCTTCACGCCGGCGGACGGCGATCGACGCGCCAGCTACGAGCCGTCACGGATCGAGCCCGGATGGCGCGGGCGCTGGGACGCCGAGAAGCTGTTCGAGGTCGCCGACCCGGGTGTCGACGCCTCGAAGAAGTACTACGTGCTCGAGATGCTCCCCTACCCGAGCGGTCGCATCCACATGGGGCACGTCCGCAACTACTCCATCGGCGACGTCCTCGCCCGCTTCCGTCGGATGCGCGGCGATCGCGTCCTGCACCCGATGGGGTGGGATGCGTTCGGCATGCCCGCGGAGAACGCCGCGATCGAGCGCGGCAAGCACCCCGTCGACTGGACGTTCGAGAACATCGCGACGATGAAGGCGCAGCTGCAGCCGCTCGGCTTCTCGTATGACTGGTCCCGCGAGGTCACGACGTGCGAGCCGGAGTACTACCGGTGGGAACAGCTCATCTTCACGCGGATGCTCGAGGCGGGCCTTGCATACAAGAAGTCGGCTGTCGCCAACTGGTGCCCTCGATGCGAGACCGTGCTCGCCAACGAACAGGTCGAGGACGGGCGCTGCTGGCGATGCGCAAGCGAGGTGGTCCAGCGCGAGCTCGATCAATGGTTCGTGCGAATCACTTCGTACGCCGACGAGCTCCTCGAGGGCGCCGAGTCGCTCGCGGGCGGCTGGCCCGACAAGGTCCTCAAGATGCAGCGCGACTGGATCGGAAAGAGCGTCGGCGCCCGCGTGAGATTCCCGCTGGGGGGTGGCGCCGGCGCGAACGCGTACCTGGACGTGTTCACCACCAGGCCGGACACGCTCTATGGCGTCATGTTCCTGACCGTCGCTCCCGAGCATGCGCTCGCCCGCGAGGCGGCCAAGCGCGACGCGACGGTCGCCGCGTTCCTCGAGAAGACGGCGTCGCTCGCCGAGCGCGAGCGCGGCTCGGAGGCGGCATCGAAGGACGGCGTCTTCACCGGGCTGCACGCCGCGCACCCTCTCACCGGCGCGCTCGTTCCGATCTGGACCGGGTCGTTCGTGCTCGCCGGGTACGGCACGGGCGCCGTGATGGGCGTACCCGCGCACGACGCGCGCGATTTCGCGTTCGCCCGCGCGCACGGGCTGCCGATCCAAGTCGTGATTCAACCGGACGATCACGCGCCGCTCGACCCCGAGTCGATGACCGACGCGTACACCGGGGCGGGCCGGATGATCGCTTCCGACGACTTGAGCGGGACCCCGAGCGAAGAGGGAAAGGCGAAGGTGGTCGCCAAGCTCGCCGCCGCGGGGCTCGGCGAGGGAACCGTTCATTATCGCCTGCGCGACTGGCTCATCTCGCGGCAACGCTACTGGGGCTGCCCGATCCCGGTCGTCTACGGCGACGACGGCGCGGCGCTCCCGGTCCCCGCCGACGACCTCCCTGTCGTGCTCCCGCGCGACGTCAGGTTCACGGGCGAAGGCGGGTCTCCGCTCGGGCACCACGAAGCGTTCATGCGCGCACGCGACCCGCGCGACCCCTCGAAGCCCGCGCGGCGCGAGACGGATACGTTCGACACATTCTGGGAATCGAGCTGGTACTTCCTCCGCTACACCTCGCCGCACTACGACCGCGGCCCGGTCGATCCGCGGGTGGCAGCCGAATGGATGCCGGTGGACCAGTACATCGGCGGCGTCGAGCACGCGGTCATGCACCTGCTCTACGCGCGCTTCTTTCACAAAGTGCTCATCGACCTCGGCTTCCTCCCCAAGCAGACCCCGCGCGAGCCGTTCACGCGGCTGCTCACCCAGGGAATGGTCACGATGCGGACCCGCTTCGTCAGGGATGCGAAGGGCGCGCCCGTGTGGCTCTTCCCCGAGGAGGTCGATGCCGACGGCAAGTGCCTCGCGCCAGGCTACCAGGGGGCGACGGTGGAGACGGGGCGCGTCGAGAAAATGTCGAAGTCGAAGAAGAACGTCGTCGATCCCGACGCGATGGTGGCGAAGTACGGCGCGGACACGGTGCGCGTCTTCATGCTCTTTGCGTCGCCTCCGGAGATGGAGCTCGCCTGGTCGGATGCGGGGATCGAGGGGGCGCATCGGTTCCTCGCGCGCGTCTTCCGGTTGATCCGGGACATCGCGTCGCTGCCGGCGAGTGAGCCGGGCACGTCTGCCGACGCGGCGGCGCTCCGGCGCAAGCTCCATCAGACCGTGCAGCGGGTGACGCACGACATCGAGAACCGGCGCCAATTCAACACCGCCGTCGCCGCGATGATGGAGCTCGTCAACGAGCTCGTCCCCGCCGCAGCCGCGGCCGCCGAGCTCCCCCCCGTGCCAGGCGTTCTCGCCGCGCTGCGCGAGTCAGCGGAGGTCTTCGTCCACCTGCTCTCTCCGTTCGCGCCCTACCTGGCCGACGAGCTCTGGGCTACGCTGGGCGGAAGCGGGTTTCTGCTGCAGCGGCCCTGGCCCACCGTCGACGACGTCGCGGCCCGAGAGGACGACGTCGAGATCGCCGTGCAAATCAACGGCAAGGTCCGGGGGCGAATCCGGATCGCGAAGACGGCGGACGAGGAGACCGCGCTCGGCGCGGCGCGCGCGGACGCGGCGGTCGCGAACCACATCGCGGGGAGGACGCCGAAGAAGGTGGTGTATGTCGCGGGACGGATCCTCAACTTGATCGTGTGAGCCTTCACGACGGCATGCGCGACACAAGGCATGCTCGCACGCTGATCACCGACGTCGTTCGGGTCGAGGGGAGCGACAGCGTGCGCGCTATTCACAACCGGGAACGATGAGCGTTCCACGGGGGAGCGATCGATCGCTGCGGGCGGCGCGGTACGGGAACTCGATTCGCTCCGAGCGCTCCGCTAGAGCGGCAAGATTCGGACCCTCGGTCGCAAGGCAGCCACCTGTCGCCATCACCATCGCAGCGGAAGGAGCCATCGTTCCCACCACGCGTCGAGCCCGCATGCAGCTCCCGCATCCTACCGCGACCGCGGACCCAGCGCGAGGCGATAACCAACGCAGGTTCCCCGCGCTCCACGGACACGCGTTGGCAGAATTGCAGCCGAGGGGTGCCGCCACGAGAGCCGTTTCACGACCGCAGGTGGCTTTCGTAGACATTGATCACGGCCGCTGCGGAGTATGCCATATCGATGGGCGTCGTATCGGCATTGACGACGGAGAATCGCAGGGCGGGAGTCGCACGCCAGATCGTCGGCGTCGGGTAGCAGGTTCCTTCGGTCTGAATGGCCAAAGCCATCCGGCGGGTCCACTCTTTGGCCTCGCATCCCGGAGGGGCTTCCAACTTCACGACCACTTGATTGAACACGACATCGTTGAGAATCGTAATACCTTGTGTCGAACGAAGCTTGGTGGCGAGAAGGCGAGCGAGCTCGCAACAGCGCGTCACGAGGTCGTCGAGCCCTCGGCTGCCCAATTGGCGCAGTGCCGCCCAGAGCGCGAATCCTCGCGCGCGGCGCGACAGTTCGGGCGCAAATACTCCTGGGTTCGCGGCGGTGCGTTCGGCTCCGCTCGACAGATATGGCCCTTCAATCGCCATCGCGCGGCGATGCGCCCGCGGATGACGGGTCAATGCGATTCCGCAATCATAGGGAACGTTGAGAAACTTGTGGGCATCCGTCGCCCACGAATCGGCAAGCTCGGCGCCTCGCGCAAGATGAGCATACGACTGCGTTGCTCGCGCCCAGAGCCCAAACGCTCCATCGATGTGCAGCCACGAGTCACCCGCGCCGCGATCCTTGCGGTGCTCGGCGAGTACGGCGCCGACTTCGTCGAGTGGATCGAACGCTCCGCTGTTGACATTTCCCGCCTGCGCGCAAACGATGACCGGGCCAGTCGTGCGCTGGAGCTCGCGCCGCAAGTCGTGGCTCGCGAGACGACCTTGCCCATCCACTTGGACGAAGCCCATCGCCTTTTTGCCCAACCCGAGAAGTCGCACCGCTTTGTCGATGGTGGTGTGGCGCTCGTGGCCGACGAGCACGCGAATCTGGGGTGCTTGGAAAAGACCTTGCTGTTCGACGTCCCAGCCCGCGGCTCGGAGCACGTGGCAGCGCGCAGTCGCGAGCGCCACGAAGTTCGCCGACATAGCGCCCGTGACGAGCGCTCCGCAAGCAGTGGCGGGAAGTCCCAACCGCTCGACGACCCATCGCAGACTCGCCGCTTCGAACGCCGCTGCCGCGGGAGCACCGGTAGCGGGGCCGGCATTTTGGTCCCAGATCGACGTGAGCCAGTCGGCGCCCACGGCGGCGGGAAGGCTCCCGCCCGTAACCCAACCAAAAAATCGCGGTCCCGACATGGCCGTCACACCAGGTGACGCCACCTCGACGAGTTCGTTCAAAACCTGTTCGGCGGAGCAACCATCGGCGGGCAATCGATCCAGCCTTTCGAGAACACGCTGCACGACTTCGGTCGTCACCGAAGGTGCCACCGGGCGCGTGGGCAAAGACCGTCGATATGCAAGCGCGTGGTCTCGGGCTAGGGAGAGCACCCTTTCCCACTCGAAGTCGTCGGCCATGCGAAGCTCATGGCGGCGACAGGTCGCGCGTGCAAGCCTGAAGGCGCGGCGAACGCCGAAAAGGTTTGCCCGATCCCGCGCCAGCCGCATGCACGTGGTGCCATCCATGCTTTCCTGGCCATGCGTTGAAGCGCGGCCTCGACGGCGAGCGACTCGCCGCTTTCGAAACCGATTGGGTGGTGCCCGAATGACCTCAAGCCTCGCTTCGTGTATGTCTGCGGAGGCAATTGATGACAAGCTGCCCGCTCCACCACCATGCTCGTCCCTTGACGAGCTGGCCGTTGGGCGCGGACCCGCTACAATCGAGGAGACCCATGCCGCTCATCGAGGGAATTTCTCCGAAACGAGCTCGGGTCCTTCGCTTGGCTTACAAGCTCGTTGTCGTTGGGTGCGCCTTGTGGGCCGTTGCGAGCGTGGCGTCGCCGCCCGCCGTCGCGACATTCGTGGCGGTAAATCTCTTGGGCTTGGCCATCTTCGATAACCGGCTCGTTCGCAGACCGGTTGCCTTGGGGCGACGCATCGACGGCCCCTTCCTTCTAACGGGATACATCGTCGCCAGCGTTATGGCCACGACCTCGCCCGAGGATGCGGCGCAATTGAACTCAAGTCAATAGCGAACCGCCGAAGCGCGAGCTGCGTCAGTTCGCGACCGCGCACGTCGAAGGGCGACACGACTCGGGAATGCAGATCTTGATCGCCCCGCCGCCTTCCGCGGGGGCACAGCACGTTGCATCGCCGCCACCGCAGTCTGCATTGGTCGTGCATCCGCCGATTTTGAGGCAGAAGCCAGGTCCGGTACCGGACGACTGCGCCTGGTCGGCCGAGCACGAGAGGCCTGTTTTGCATTCGTTGCCCCCCTTCGTGCACGGAGCGCCCACGCCCATCGCGTTTTCGGTCGGTTTGCATGCGTTGGGGGGAGCGGCGTCGGAGCCGCCGTCGGAGTCGCTCGGCGGATGGCTGCACCCGAACGCCCCTTCCTTTCCTCGGATGTACCCGACGAGGTAACACATCTCGTCGTTCGAGCTTTCACCGAAGCCGACCACGTGATCGGTGATGTTGTTGTACGAGCAGGTGACCTGGGTCTTTTTTCCCTGGGGGGCGACAATTGGGTCTGCCTCGATGAACTGGTGGTCGAACGCGTAGGGGTCGCGATTGACGACCTCGTGCAACATGCCGTCGTCCCCCTCGATGGAAAAGTGAAGGGCCGTGCCGAGCTTGTGCATGTGGGCGAGCGTCGCGAATGCTTCGACGTCCTCGCTCGGCGTGCATTCGTCGACGACGTTGCTCGGGGCTTTCGGCGGGAGCGCAATCTTTTGCGTTCCGAACGCGTAGATGGCCACGGGATCGGGGGTCGCAAGCGTCGACCTTCGCATGACCACGCTCACTGTCTTGCGGGCGTCGGTCGCGCTGGCGTTGAGCAAGTGCAGCTGGAGCACGATTTGCGCTCCCTTGTGCAGCACGGTCGCGGCCCCCGAGGGGTACTCGAGCGATGCCGATCCGTTTCCGGTGACGAACATCGGCAGCCACGTCTGCTTGAAGATGACGTTGCACTCGCTCAGCCCTTCGGGCTCGGGCGCGATCGAACGCGAAAGAAAGATGTGGTGGACGACGGGATCGCCGGCGATATCGAACCGGTCGACGGCGAGTTCCTCGTCGAGCGTCTTGCTGAAGCACACGTAGCGCTCCTGACCGGACATCACCGTGATCTCGGGCGTGGTCAGCGTGAAAGACGTCGCGTCGTTGGTCGGCGTGCCGCTGCTGCTATTGCTGCTGCAGGAGCCGAGGTAAATGGAACCGAGGATGAATACGAGTAAGCGCGGGGAGGGTCGGTAGAACATGTTCTATCGTTGGCGCAAATGCCGCGCGGACGCAAGAGGCGACGGGGGTGACCATTGGGCCGAGTCTTTCTGCCTGGCGACGGCATTTCTGGCGGGCAGGTTCGAAGAACCGGTGCTTCGGCTGGACAACGGCGGTGCACGAGACACGCCCCCCAGTGTCGTCCGGGCGGCGGCAATCGAGGCCCTGCCGCTGTCCACGTCGATGAGCACGCGACCTTCGCAGGAAGAGGAGACATGCTGGTCGTTAGGGATCATCCCTCACTGCAATTCGGCAGCGAAGAGTTCGTCATCGATATCGTCATGCGCTATGACATGCCGACGAGCGGACTCCCCGGATGCCTCGATAACTTTGGCGCGCTCTTCGTGAAAACCGCGCCATCCTATCCGTTTCGTGGCCCGGCGATCTTTGCCAACTACGGATACCCGATAGCAAATCCCGTCGTCGCGGGTCAAATCGATACGACGCACTACGTTGCGGCAGAGTCCAACAGTTCGATCATGTACAATGACGATGTACCGCGTCTCATCACCCTGTACCGAAGCGGACCAGCGTTGACGCTTTCGCGTAAACGGTGCGCCCGTGAACACGATCAAGACGGGTTACGAGCAGGGAAGGCCCATCGATGTCACCGCGGTCGGTCACGCTCTCAACCTCGGCAGTCAGCCCAACAAGGTGCAGTGCTTTCGCGGCGCCATTACCGAAATCGTGGTCGTTTCACCCGTGACGCGCGCGGAGACGATGTTGTTGGACGATTATTTGCTGACGAAGCACGCCAAACTGCTTGGCCAGCATGACGCCGGCCGATTCTGACTCCCACACGGGACTGGCGCGCGCGGCCTTACTTGAGCACGCCTGAAAGCGATAGTGCCCCCCTCCGGATACCGCGCACACGGCGCCAAAGGCAATCGAAGTGGGAAAAGCAATCGGTGAAGCAGAATGAGGGGCTCGGCGCTTGAGCGAGAACGAATGTGCCGAGATTGCGAGCCGACAAGAATGGCAGACGAGCCCTTGGGTCCAGCCGATTGTGGGAAGGAATGTGCCGGAAGGAATGTGCCGAGATTGCGAGCCGACAAGAAATCGCAGGCGAACCCTTGGGTCCAGCCGATAGTGGCTCCGAACCCATGCGGCGAACGGAAGCCGGCCAGCGCTCGGCGATTGCGAGCGAGCCATCATGCGCGAAGGGCCCAAGGTTACTACCGAGATGCTTACCTACTCGCTGGGTGAACGGCCCCGGTTTCGATTTCTGCGTTGAGGATGGCCGATTCCCGGTGACGAGAATCATCGTCTTCCCCGGTGACCCTGGCGAGAGCTTCCTCATGACCAAGCTTACCTCGACGCGCGAAGACCTGTGTCCGGCTGGACACCATCCGCGGATGCCGCCGCCGCCCTGGGCGGCGCTGCCGCCTTCGCAGATCGAGCTATTTCGCACCTGGATCGAGGAAGGCGCCATGTTCAACTGAAGAGCACGCCCCGGGAGTCGATTGGACTCAGCCGCGGCGCTTGCCGTGCTTCTTGTCGAGGTGCGCGCCGAGGGCGTCGAGGCGCTGGCCGAAGTACGCCGCAAATTCGTCGATCCAGTGGACGACGTCCTGCAGCGGCTTGGGATCGAGCCGGTACAGCCGGTGGCGGCCATCGCGGCGCACCGAGACCAGCTCGGCCTCTTCGAGGACGCGCAGGTGCTGTGAGATCGCGGCGAATGTCATTCGGAATGGCTCGGCGAGATCGCTCGCCGCGCGCTCGCCGTCCTTCAGCGTCACCAGGATCGCGCGCCGCGCCGGGTGCGCGATCGCGTGAAACACGTCATTGTCCTGTGTCGGGCGCATGTCCGGTCCACTCTGGATACTCCGCCTTGAGCTCGTCGAACCGCTGCATCCAATCGGGAAGCGGGCGCCCGTCGAGCTGCGCCTCGAGCCGGTCGAGAAACGCGTGCAGTCCGGGCAAGAACCCGCGCGCCGTCTGCTTCGTAATCCGGCGGTAGGTCACCAGAACGTGCGTCGACCCGTCGTCGGGCGTCAGTTCGTAGCGAAAGATGGCGTGCTCGCCGCGCGGCATCTCGGGCACTGGTGCGACATTCCACTCGTACTCGAGCACGCGCGGAGGATCCCACGCGAGGATCCTCCCGGTCGAGTGATAGCCTGGCGGCCCGGAGACCAACTCGATCCGTCCGCCGACGCGCCCCTCGATCACGGCGTGCGTGCACATGAGCCACTCGCGCAAACCCTCGGGCGTGGCGATGGCGTCCCACACTTGCTCGGGCGGGTGATGATAGAGGCGCCGAAACGTGAGCGTAGCGTGCGCGCCGTCTTCGAGAAGACTGCACTTAGGTTGCATAGGTGACCACGACGTTACCGCAGTGGAACGCCCGTTGGTCGACGAGTTGTAGCTTGTATCCTTTCGTAAACACCGTGTGCCCATTGCCGAGTGTGATTGGTACGATGACGAATTGGTATTGGTCGACCAAACCCGATTCG
>Ga0137375_10002366_pt1 | contig 22185 bp, 16 predicted proteins | sample SagtaG_24_FD_104936 | JGI IMG/M metagenome (GOLD analysis project Ga0137375, IMG submission 104936) | Vadose zone soil microbial communities from Sagehorn Ranch, Mendocino, California, USA - Sage1_R_113_16 metaG | ecosystem: Environmental > Terrestrial > Soil > Vadose zone | place: USA... | reverse complement strand
GCGATGGATTACGGCAGAGGCAGCTATGTCTGGGACGTGGATGGCAATAAGTTTTTAGATTTCATGGCAGGCATTGCTGTGCTTTCCACGGGTCATGCACATCCGAAGGTGGTAAAGGCCATCCAGGAGCAAGCTGAAAAATTTATTCATATCTCTTCCGATTTTTATCACGAGAAATGGATCGAGCTTGCCGAGAAACTGGCCGATATTGCGCCGTTTGAAGATTATGGCGTCTCGTTTATGACCAATTCCGGCACGGAGGCTGTTGAAACCGCAATCAAACTGGCGCGCTATCACACGGGTCGCAGTAATTTCATAGGATTCACCGGAGCATTCCACGGAAGAACCATGGGTGCGGTGACATTTACTGCCAGCAAGCCAAAATATCACAAAGGTTTTTATCCCTTGATGAACGGTGTTCTACACGCGCCATTCCCAAACCCATATCGGCCAATGCTTGAACGTAGGGATGGTGAAGATGAGGGGCAGAGGGTTGTACGTTATATTGAAGACCAAATTTTAGGTCATGTTTTACCCCCTGAAGAAGTAGCAGGGATTCTCGTGGAAACCATCCAAGGAGAAGGCGGTTATATCATTCCACCTGCAGGTTTTTATCCCGCATTACGTGAGTTATGTGATAAGTACGACATCCTGCTCATCTGCGATGAAGTTCAATCGGGTATGGGGCGCACAGGCAAGTGGTGGGCAATAGAAAATTTCGATGTGGAACCGGATATCCTTACCATAGCCAAAGGCATTGCTTCTGGCATGCCTCTAGGCGCATGTGTGGCTCGCCGCGAAATCATGGACTGGGAGAAGGGCTCACATGGCAACACATACGGCGGCAATCCCATATCTTGCGCGGCTGCGCTTGCAACCATTGATTTGATTGAAAACGAATTTATGGAAAATGCAGCGGAAGTTGGAGCCTATACGCGAGATGCATTAGAAGAGATTCAGGCCCGGCATCCCAGCATCGGCGATGTGCGCGGTCTCGGCTTAATGATTGGTGTAGAGTTCGTCAAAGATCGTCAGACTAAAGAACCTGCTGGGGAGCTCACCCAGCGCGTAGTGGATCTTGCTTTTGAACGCGGCTTGCTTACCCTCTCCTGCGGCAATAGTAATAGTGTGATCCGCATCGCACCACCCTTGAGCATTTCAAAGAGCGAGATTGATGAAGGGTTGCTTGTATTTGAGGAAGCGGTTATGCTGGCTGAGAAAGAGTTGATGAGTGAAATAAACATGTAAACACGTATACAAGTAGACAGAGAAGACCTCCGAGTTTATTCTCGGAGGTCTTCTCGTTTATTCGTCACTTACTTTCTAACATTCAGGGTTGCACCTATTTGTAATCAATATCAATTAACTTCGCGTGAACAGCAACACGAACCAAGTATTTCCCTGTCTTTACATCATACTTATCACAAGTGATGAGAGTTAGCCAAGAATTCTCTTCATGCCGTAAAACGCTTATATCATTCGGTTTAACAGGAGCATTCGTGACAACCTCGTAGGTGTAGCGATAACCACCAAGGTAAATAAATATGTAATCGCCAACTCTGAGTTGTTTAATCCGTGCGAACGGACCCGGTTGACCATCTGCGTTGACAACATGCGCCGTGATCACACTGTTTCCGGGGAATGTGGGATAAGCAGTTTTTTGTAACCAACCTGCCCGATTCCATAGCCAATTGACATCCCAGGCTCCATTTTGTAACTGAACACCGACAATTGGCACATTGACTTGCACAGCCGGGATTTCAAGCGAAAGACCAGTTGTCTCATACAGAGGGCGTGTGCTTTCCAGCTTTGTTACTGTATTCGGTGCAAAGCCTGTGACAGGAATCAAGAAGCCAGTACGAGGCACCACCCTGCCTCTCTCATCTTCGTCTTCGCCTCCGCCAGGACCTCCAAGGGGGTTGAACACAAAGATATCTTCATCTCCATAAATATCAACGGCACTACCCGCGTCGAAATGACGTTCAATGGCAAATTGATTGGGTGGATTCGAGAAGGATTCAGGAGTGGAATGGTCACCAGGCAAGCTTGTCCAAGTCAAATCGGCGACATTGGTAACATTCCCACCAGGCGGCAAGGACGAATTCCCGGCTACCCGGAAGCGAATCAAACTTGTTCCGCCAGCAAGTGTAAATAAAGTCCAACCTGCCCGGATCGTTGGCCGAGATGGATCAGTAGTAGTATCTACAATACATTCCACGTCCGGATCCTGTGCCCCCGCTGTGCAATCGAGCGAGTTCGGTACATAATCCAGACCTATCGGTAAGGGATCAGTCAAAACAACATCATGGGCATCCAAATGGCTGGCACTCGTATGGGAAACAGTCAAGGTAATAGTAGCTTCCGTGCCATTTGCGATAAAGCTATTATCAGCGGTCTTATCAACGATGAGTTTTGGCTCGAGGATTTCTATGGTCGTGCGCACGGGACCTGCACTGCCAGTTGCCCACATCCAGACTGCACTGTTGTTGCGCGTCACGCCATCCAGGTTTGCCCCAATATCAAGCACAATGGCACGATAATTGACAGTGACCGTAACGTCCGCGCTGCCACTATTCGTCAATGTGCCAAAATTATATGTGACACGACGATCCACATCTTCAGGTGTTCCACCGCCAGCATCGTCCGTTGTCGGGTTAGCGCAAACTGCAGAAAATCCACCTACGACATCGGTAGTTAGTCCAGCAGCGTTAATCGAGTCGCACCCAACAAAAGCCAATCCATGATCCATTGTATCTAACAGCTTTGTACTTGGGTATATGCCTGGTGGAATAACCATGCTCACTTGATATGTGAAAATCTCTCCAATGGTTACCCGAGGAGGATTAACAGATTTTGTTAAACCACCCTGCCCATTCAACACTCCCAGAGTATCACACGCAGCTTGACCATTCACCGCACCCTGGTCATTGGTAAGAGATCCAGGATCAATACAGTTTTGGTAATCTCCAGGTGTACTGCCTGTCACGCTGATCACAATCGTACAACTTGAACTTGCGCCCAGGCTTCCACCACTTAATTGGATGTTTTGAGTCCCCGGTGTGGCTGTAAGCGTTCCACCACAATTATTGACCGGTGCAGGCGCGTTGGCTCCGGCAATCGTCAAACCGGCAGGCAAGGTTCCAGGAAGGGCATCAGATAATCCCAAGCCGGTTAGAGCAATATTTCCAGTGTTTTGAATAGTGATGGTTAATATTGAAAAATCACCAGCAGCAATTGGGTTGGGAGCAAAAACTTTACTAATGCTCGCTCCCGGCAGGTTGGTGAGGGACGCTTCTGCGGGTTGTGGATTACTTGCCCCACCTGTGGCTGTCACCGCACCAGCCGGAATTATATTCGTACGGTTGCCATTAACGGTCATGGTTACACTAAGGGTTAGCGTACAAGTGCCATTTGCAGGAAGACTGCCGCCACTAAAGGATATGGTACTAGTTCCAGGATTTCCGGTAAGCGTTCCTCCACAAGTACCAGTAGAAAAGTTAGGTGGGTTCGCAATGATCATCCCAGGTGGCATCGTATCCGTCAAAGTGATCCCATTCAGCGGCGTAGTACTCGTATTCGACAACTGAAGACTCATTGTTGATGCCGAACCGCCAAAAACGGTCAAAGGATCAAATCCTTTCACCACGCCAATGGAAACGTTCGCAAGATTGGTAACTGTCAAATTTGCTGTGAGGCTGCTCGCGGGCACTCTGTTTTCGTTATTCGTTATCTGTGCAGGAGAAATTGTATTCGTGTACACGCCTGACACGCTACTTGTCACATAAACATCAATCCTACAGCGCTGCCCCGCGAGAATAAGTCCGTTTGTCAATGAGATGGAAGTTGCTCCTGTGGGGGCAGTAAACACAAGCGGAGGTATTGCACCACAACCAGTGATGGTTGGGGCCGTTGAATTACTGACTGTGACACCTGCAGGCAGGTTATCCGTAAGAGTAAAGTTATTCAGATTGGTGTCACTTGGTCCAAAGATGTCTATTCTCAGTCGAGAGTTGCCACCCGGGCCAATGGTGGCAGGAGAGAATGATTTTGTACCGGTAACATCGGTGCCGCCAACAGTTACATTGCCCGATGCCGCACGGTTATTTGAAACACCCTGATTGGTCGTTAACGCGCCGACAGGAATAGTATTTCTATATGTTGCAGTAGATGAGCCTAGAGGAGCAGTAACCTGGACTGAAATCGTACAAGTCCCCGGAGTTGTTATAGTACCTGCTGGGATAGTACCGCCCGTTAAACTAACGGTGCGCGGCAGCGTGGTGGAAACTGTCCCCCCACAAGTTGTAGTTGCTGTGCCAGGAACCACTGTCAGAACAGTGCCCGGCAGAGTATCCGATACATTGACACCGGTATATGGAGAACTCGTCGGGTTCTGCAGCGTGATGGTCAAGGTAGTTGTGCCGCCAGCTGGGATATTTGGCGGTGAAAAGGCTTTGGTAATGCCAATGGCTTGAACAGTAAGGCGCGCCGAAGCTGGAGATGTATTCGTACGTCCCTGTTGCGTTTGGAGCGCATTAGCAGGTATCGTGTTGTTATAAGCACCTTGTGTATTCGAAATGACATTGACCCGGATCGTGCAGGTTGAATTTGGTGCAATGGTTGCATTAGTCAACGTTACCGTAGTTCCCCCGCTGACTGCACTCAACGATGCAGAAGCTCCACAACCGGTTAAAGTTGGGGAAACAGGGTTAGCAAGGGAAACACCAGAAGGCAGGCTATCCGTAATGGAGGCCTGGGTCAGAGTAACAGTCAAGTCAGTATTCCTGATCACAATAGACAGTTGGCTGGTTTGGCCAACCCATACTGTGTTTGGAGAAAAGCTTTTACTTACTGTAGGTGTTCCAGCCGACTCGACACGCAGTGTGGCGCTGGCTGATTCCGCATTTGTGATCGTAACCCCTCCACCATCCGTCGCGGTTAATGCACCCGCCGGAATTGTATTAATCAGGTTTCCCACTGTAGTTGAAGTTACATCAATTGATACCGTGCATGATCCTGGCGCTACTCCTACCTTAGCAGGAACAGTACCACCGCTTAATGACAACGTAGTTCCACCTGGATTGGCAGTTACTGTACCACCACAGGTACTAGTCACATTCGGTGGATTCGCAATAACGAGCCCCGACTGGACTCCAACCAGATTGTCGATCCAGGAGGCATTATTCAGTTGAAATGAATTCGGGTTAAATATGCTTACACTCAATCGGGAAGTCCCCCCAGCCTGAATAGATATCGGCGTAAATTGTTTATTAATTGCCGCCGGTAACGAAACCTGAGCGCTGACCGCAGGTGTGGGCACTACCATGAACAAACTGGTTAAGATGCCAAGCGCAATGAAAAATCTGGTTAGTTTATGCATATTGTTATCCTCAAAGCGAAAACGTATTGCTATCGGCCAGGCTTAATTTACAAAAAGAACTAGGTTTTTATGGACAACCTGATACTTTCAATAATCTTCATAACACCAAGATGAGGAAATATGAACCATTTTCCCATTCCTTTCTTAGCTTGCACCAAGTGTTTAAGCATTTTGGTTTTCGGTATAAGCATCTAACCAGGGGGTAACACTAAACGCCCATCCCAAGCTCCAACAACATTCGTAAATGGCGTGGCAGACTGTGGGATACGTTAATCCAGCCACTTTACAATTTTGTAAGTATTTTATTATTTCTGCTCTTGTTTGTCAACATTAAGATTAATTAATGAGGTTATTTCCTTAGTTATAGAGGAATTCAAACGATTGCAAATAAAGGGCTTTAAACAAAAATGCACGGAAGTCTGGACGACTTCCGTGCATTTCATATTAATAGACGAGATTATTTGTCTTTCACGGACACCAACACTGCACGCACAACTACACGGTAGGTATACGTGTCTGTTTCCTCATCATAGCCCTTGCAAGTAATCAAGGTTAACCAAGCTTTGTCTTCATGTTTAAACACGGATGTGTCCTTAGGCAGCAAGATTCGATTTGTGCGGATCTCGTAAATGTAGGATTGCCCAAAAGCATGGACGATGATCTTATTACCCCAGCGTAACTTGTTCAGATTAACGAACCGACCAGGCTTTCCGTTGGATAAATAAACATGCCCTGTGAGAACACTATTGCCATTCCATGTTGGAAATGCAGTCTCTTCCAACCAGCCGGCTTGATTCGAAAGCCAGGTTACATCCCAGGTGTTCTCGGAGCGCGGCACGCCTACAATTGGCATCCATACGTTTAAGCTGGGAATCTCCAACCTTATACAAGATAGCTCCCTTTCCTCCAAATCATGGAAGCGGACGGTAAATATAAGGCGCGATCCAAAAACCATTAGCCTCTTGAGGGGTCTTTATTGTATGGAAGAGCCGAAGCACCAACACGAAATCCACGGTTTGACCTTCCAGCGGGCTCAAATCAGCATCCACATGGATGGGACTGTCTACCGTCTTATAGTTAAACACCATAAAGGAACTATGATATTTGCCATTGGCATCATAATATTCCAAGGCAAATTGAACATCACATGGCGTGGAGGTCCGACATTGCAATATGCTACGGAAGTGGTCGCTTGAGCCTACGGTGAGACCTGGATCCTGGATAACTAACGAACAACGCACTCGCGCTGGGTATCATTAGAAGGACAGGTACATCCGCAGGCAATCCTTCCGAGCCGGGATCAATCACGGTTGCATAAACACCTGAATGGTCGGCGTTGGCATCCGGACAAGCCTGCAGATGCCTCTCATTTCTCTTTCCGTTCCACCTTGTCATGCTGTCTCTGCTTGCGCTCAATGACGCTGATCCGGCCATCGCTTTCGATATACGCCTCTTTCACTTTTGAGAGATCATCCAATCCCTGTTCGCGAAGCTGGGTCATCAACTCGTCTTCGGTGATTAATTCACGACGCATGTTCCTGCGTAACATATTGCCATCCTTAACCAAAGGAAGCGGAGGTGGCTCAATCAAGCGGCCGAACCAGGAGGATTTAAAGCTCAGCCAATCAAAGGCATAATTCCAAAAAATAATGGTAGCGACTAGCACGATACCATCTGGTAAGGACTTATACTCACCGGCCATTGCATTTTGAGAAGCATCTGCTAGCAGAGTGATTAACAATAAATCAGTCATTGCGAGGGTGCCGGTCTGCCGTTTCAGAATAATGCGCAGCAAGGCAAAAAGCGAGATGTACATTAGTGATCCACGCAGAATGATCTCAAATAAAGGAGTATCGGGTAAGAAGATCGATTTCCAATCCATATGTAATACGCTCCACTGAACCAGAGAGACTATCCGTGGATTAAGTATACACGGCGCGATAGAAAACCAATCAATGTATCGGCTAAGATTGGCCTCTAAAACCTATGGAGTTTTTTCAACATATTCTTCATCGGGCAAGCCTTTATCCTGTCGCCATTTGATACAAAGATTACCGATATATTCAGCTGAAACATAGTAGTCTTTGGAGCCACGAAGGGTACGCACATGTTTAATATAGGGCCCAATTCTTCTCCACACTTTGGCGATAGGTGGACTGATCCAATCCAGAGAATCCTCTTCGACGTCCCAGTAATGATTGGCGATAAATCCAATGTAATCAAAACAATTCAAAGTCAATTTAACCGACCTTTGACCTTCAGGTATGCCGCCTTCAACTCCGTTTTCACTGAGCAGTATTCTTGCATGCGTTTGCTCATACCAGGCAGCAAGCTCTTCACCGTCTTTTTTGATTGAAATATTCGACAAAATCCACCGACGGGCGGCCTCCTGTTCAGGAGCAGTAAGCTTTTCAAAAATCGCCTTATAGATATCATAGGACAATTTAACTTTTTCGCGTTCTTCGACAAGTTTTTCATGCTGCTTGGCATTCTCTTTTTCAGTGTATTCTACAAAAGCAAACGCAAGACCTCCCAGAAGCAAGGCTAAAGAGATCACACTCGCATACCCCTCAAGCAGGTTCCAGTTTTCCTCTCCGGAATATCTGAGAGAGAAATTTGGAAATGCTCCCATAATTACAATGTAGCTTAATGACCCAAACATAAATGCAATCACAATGGAAAGAAAAAATTTACCGAACGTCTTCCAATTGTTATTGGATAATTGATTAGTCTTCATCGGTTTTCTCCTTGATTTGCAAATATATAAATTGATTCTACTATCCGTCTGAGGCACGGACCTCTCCGCCCACCTTCAAACTCTTCAGCAACTGCTCAGAGTTCTCTTGCTATTTATCCTTTTCCTTAGCCGCGCTCCTGCCTGTCCCTCCCCACTGTTCGTGCTCGCAGCACAGACGGTGCAGCTAGGGTAAACTCCGGTCGGGTGGGGCGTTTGTGCATGACCCCCTCCGCCCTACGGGCACCTCCGCCATTTCGACCCCGCAAAGAGCAGCGGGGCAGGCGAACAGAAATGGGGGAGGAAATAAATTTCACATTTATTAGAAATTACAATTTCATAAATACCCTACGTTGTTCTCCTCCCCCATTCGTGCACGCCGAATGGGGGAGGTACGGGAGGGGGGTCGGTATTTATCCCTTATAAAACAATTCTCTTTACCTAATAACAAAATCCCGCACGCGACCTAAATCTCGTGCGGGATTCATATTTGAATTACAGGAATCAGCCAACGCCAAGCTGGCGCATGAAATCCTGCATGTCATAGTCCACAGCAAAGCGCACAAGCTTGCCTGCATCGTTGAATTCCTGTTCGAGTAGGTATTCTATATCAAAGGGATTGCCATTGCCAGGAACAGTCCCCTGCGGGGTATTTAACGTTCCTGTAAAAGTGCCCTGCCCATGCACACGCGTGATCACTTTGTTGCCGTTCACTTTGTGTTCGAGCGCCGCGCCCTTGAGATCGGGCATGGCTGTGACAAACCCTTCGGAGTATTGGACAAAGCCATCCACGCCGTGTAATTCCTGGCCCGTCGGTTTATCGATGACTACAATGTTGGCATCGGCCACATCTTTTGCTTTCTGCCGAAAGCTGCGGTCATTGAAACTGTCAACCGTATCCTGAGCAAGTTGTTGGACGTCCATTTCTTTCTCCTTTCGAAACGATTAAAAGGTTTTATTGATTTAAGTATAGCACTCCTGTCAAGCACATTACCCCATGATAAAAAACATTTATGTGAAAACTATCTAATTATGCCGTGCTGTGTTCAGCAGTTGTAGCAACTTGCAGTTCCAATCTTTTGGATAACAATCGACGACCTAACCGTATGCACCAGATGGTATATAGAATGTTCCAGCCCAGACCACCTATGAATAGGGCTGCCAATACAAACCATTGTGCTGACTCCATCGCGTCCGTGCGAGCAAGTATTCCGGGAGCTGCCAGTATGCCAATTACCATTACCCCGCCAGCAACAATGCCGAATTGGGCAAGACCTCGTGGAAATGCAGGCCAGCGCAGAGCCGAATTGTTCAATCCTAGCAGCCATAGGCCGATGAGGGCGTATCCAAAGGTCGTGACCAATCCTGCCAGGAACCAACCTGTGATATTGAAGATAACAAGGCTTGAGCCAAACGGGGCGAGGCATGCTCCAATCAAGCCGCTCGCGAGCGCGAACCAGCTCGCACGCGGTGTATATGAGCGATGCATCGGATACAGCATCCACACCAGGACACCGCTCAATATGCCGCCGATGGCTACACACAAGTCATTGAGGGTACCAAATGGACCACCGCCACTATCAATGAGTCCATAAAATAGTGCGATGAATATCAGTCCAACGATTGCCACAACAGCAGTAATGATCGCGATCCGGCCGATAGTTGCTGATGAAGAGGTGTTCATAACCAGACTCCTTCCACTTTGATTTCCTCTTCTGTCAATCCCCTTCCTTCGTATTACGATATCCACTTTCTATCTGCTTGCTAGTGAGCACATGGACCAGCACTGCCTGGCTCTTGCCTTTTAATTCAAGAGAACGCTTTTCCAATTGACCGAAATCTATTCCGGCGCCCATGTACGCGGCATCGCTGATCAAAATCTCCCCTTGCCTGGCGCTGGATGCCAATCGCGCGGTCGTATTCGGTGCATCCCCTAAAACAGTTATGTCTGATGTTCCCTCTTCAGACCCAACTGAACCTACAAACGCAGTTCCACTGTGAACACCAACGCCTATTGGGATCCATGGTCCCTGGATGTTATCATGGCCCGTCTCACGTAGAATCTCCTGAGCGGCTTCGAGCGCACGGCGTGCATGTGCTGGACCTGCAAACCCGGGGACGTACATTGCAGCTACCTGGTCGCCGATTATTTTGTCAATTAATGCATCGGTATGAACCATGACTTTGGTAGCAGTATTATAGAAGCGGTTTATTAGTCTGCTGTATTCAATAGGACTCATACCTTCTGCAAGAATGGTGGAACCACGAACGTCGGCAAAGAGCAGTGACAGTTCGATCTCTGCTCCACCTTGATACTTGCTCGCAAACTGTTCGCATACATTGCACAGTTGGGGATTCAGATTGGAAGGCTTTTTCCCGTATACAAGCTTGACAAATGGACTGCCTGCTCCCTGGAGGGGCGCATAACAGTTTTTGCAGCGCCTGGTACCGGGCAGTAATCTGAAGAAATGGCGTTGACGGCGCTCTTTATCATATTCCCCCGTGGTCAAATAAGTTCGCCAGAGATGTTCTGTCATTAAGTCATTATCAGTCTGCTTGTTCATATGACATCACCTACTCCATGACCCTCTTCGGCCAGGGACTTGAATTCCAGCTATCATCCAACGCAACGTGACACAACACATCGCGCCCTATTTCCTTCTCCAGTTCTCGCGCCGTGCGGACGCTAGAAGGGACTGTCAAAGCGAAGGAAGTTATTCCCCCCCAAGTTCCAACATCCTGTTCAATAATGCATCTCCATAGCGGATAGAAGAATGACGCAGTTTTTGGATATACGGCGCAATCTCATCTATCCTTCCGCGTTGTTTTGCAACAAGCAGAAGCCCGAGCGTGCCAATACAATTGATCTCGTTATGCTCAGCAATCACCCGGGCGCGATGATCGTCGATCAAGAGCGCATCTGCGGAAAGTTACTTGTAGAGAGCCATGGCTTCGATTTCACCACGTCCAAGACCTCCGGCTGTAAGCACCCACTGAGAAGTATCCACTTTTACTCCTCGCCCAGACAAAAACGATCTGAGGGCGTTGGATTGTGGTTTTTCACATGAATCATTTTCCCCTGGTAAATTTCCTGAGATCCGCTTCCAACTCATTCGGAGTTTGCGTATGCAAAGTAACGCCCTCGCGTTTGCAGAAGTCAAGGAACTCGTAGCGATCCACACCTGCCAGTTCACTCGCCGTGCCGATCGATAATTCTCCCGCCTGGTATAGTCCCAACGCGGCATACATGCGGATTTTTTGAGTCACCGCTTCAGGCGTTTCTGCCATGAACTGAGTTTCAGGGAGTGAAAAGGAGATTTGCATATCACTGCTCCGTTTGTTATCTGCGCATTCAACTTGGAGTGTATCACGCCATGCCCATATTTCCTCCACCATTTTGGGGGAGGAATAAAATTTACTTCTGCACAAGTTCAGGATTATGTGTGTCCACACCCCCTCCCATGGGCAAACATGCCAAACAAAACGTGTTGGGAAGTATAAATCTAGTTCATTACTCTTTGGTGAAGCATCTCGATTCGATGAATGGATATTGGATCTGCTTCAGAACATCCTGCTTCGCCTGATTCACGCTGATCCAATTGTCTAGCAGCAATCCTCCGGTATCACCAGAGTCTGGGTTTAGTGACCAGAACGTCCAACTCAACTTGTAATTCTGGATATAACTGCGAAAGGCTAGGAGCCACTGTCGGTCTTTTTCAGTTTCGTATCGCGTTCCAAATTCGCCGACTAAAACGGGAGCGATATTCTTTTTGACCAGATATCCCCAATACTTATCCCAAACGGCAGGGAGGTTATCCGGATAGTTTGGAGCGTTGAACCACGGTTGTGGGTAAATTGTCCCGGGATATTCGTGTGTTGAGTACACCAGCCGATTCGACACATCCAGACGCACAGGATAATCTTTCGCCCCCATCAAGTTACCACCCCACCATGTATATTGGCCACTGTAATGAGAAACACCTTCCACAATGATTAGCAAATTGGGATTCACGAATAGGATGGCATTGCCGGCTTTTTCAGCTGCCAGCCTCCAATCTTTGGACGGATCACCGCAACCCCAGCACGCACTGTATGGTTCATTGCGCAGGTCTACGCCAATAACGGTATCATTGCCTTTGTAACGAGCAGCCAGCATTTTCCAGTCCGCAATCCAGCGGCTTTCCGGGTATCCGCTGGTGTACCACAGCCCATTGGATTCAGGACCGCCGCCAGGTGTTGAACGATGGTTATCCAGAATGATCTTTATGCCTCGAGCGCCTGCTCCGGCAATGATTTTGTCCATCACTTGTAATGATGTCAAGTTAACGAGATCGGGATTCCTTTTGTAATTAATGTCTGAGGGCATCACGCCCTGTTTTAACATAGCATTTGAGAACGGCAGGCGGATAACGTTATACCCTTGGCTCTTAATCTGCTCAAGTATATCCTGCCAATTTCGTATTGATAATCCGTGAGGCACATTGTTGGAGGTCTCAAAACCAAACCAGTTCAAGCCGCCCAAGCTGACCACATGATTGGAGGCATCCAATATTTTGTTCCCCGATGTGTGCAAACAGTTTAGAGTCGGTGTGATCGGATGGGCAGTCATGCTAGGTATTCTGAACAACACCAGTAAACTACACAGGACAAAGCCGGCGGCCAGACACTTGTTCAGGAATTTAGTCTGTCTCAGTAACTTTAGCATCGTAATCTTTTGCTCTTGAAATATGCTCGCTTGGGTTGAATGACGCCTGACATCGCTTTAGTAATGGATCGACTGCTGCGAGCTATAAAGAAAGTCCATTACTGAATGATTGGAACATTGTCAACAGATCCAGTCGTCGTCGCGGCCATACCCCATAACCAGCATTCCAGGCCTGTGTCAGGAATTTTTACATACCACCACGGATTGTTAGGATCAGCATTTCGCCCCAGAATTTCTGCTTCCTGACCTCTGCGGAGTAATGTGACCTGTTTGTATTTTCCTCCCGGTCCAGACCAGCAATGGGTGCTTTGAATCGAGACGGTCGCCATTGCCAGCTTTGTCGATCCGAGTTTCTGGCCGAGCAACTGTTGAGGGGCCATATCGATAGGGAGATAACGAGCATACGCGGGCAGTTCGGAAGGGGAAGGGAGAACCGTGATCAAGCCGAAAGCAGCAATCATAACCATAAAGAGCACGACTACCCAACGCGCTGCCCGTTGCTCAAGCATGGGTCTGCCCTGGTCGGTAATACGTGATGCTTTGGCTGCCTCCCTGCGGATGCTGAGCAGGCTGTATATGGGTGCGGCGATATAAAGACTTCCCTGCCAGAAAAGCAGAACACACAAACTAACCGACCGCCAATTCCGGTTCGTGATGAATACGAGGAAGCCTGCGATGATACATATCAGACCAATAATAGTTTCCCACTGCGTCACCAGGATGGCGTGCCACGCCCTTGAGGAGGTTTTGGATTTTGGCGTGCGTAAAAAGATGCCCTCCCTCTGTATGAGACCCTGGATACAAGCCAGAGTCACTGCCCAGCCCAGGCTGAAAAAATTGTACATGGTCGCCAGCGCCATACCAAAGGAAATTTTCAACCTATTGCGCAAGACCCAAAGGAAGCGCGAGGTGTGGAGAAAAAGGAAGATCGCGGGAAGGACCAGAATTGTATTTGTGAGTGGTCGTACCTGGATCGGGCTGGAGAGCAGACCAAATACCGCTCCCAAAACCAGGAAAAATGCAAAGAGCAGATTGAACACATCGGTGAACCAACCTAACCCACCCAAGAGATAATAATAGCGCTGGGCGAAGGTCAGTTTATTCTGAGGATCCACCCAATTCGCCCATGGCATGAGCACTTCCCAATGTTTCTTGAGGATCTGAATGCCGCCAAAGCACCAACGGAACCGCTGCTTCTTCAAGCCTTCGAAGTTGAAGGGCATCAACCCCCGGCCAAAGGGCCTTTTAATATACAACGATTGATAACCACGCATCAAGATACGTAAGCTGGCTTCCGCATCTTCGGTGATACACCACTCGTCCCAGCCACCGATCTCCTCCAGAACCGATTTGCGGATCAAACCCATCGTACCGGCAAAGATGATGGCATTACGTTCGTTGCGAGAGGGCATCGAAACTTCAAAGAAATACTTATAGCCACGATACGTGGATTCTGAAAATACATCTCCCTTGTGATCACTATAGTCCTGCGGCGTTTGCACAAAAGCCACCTGCGGGTTAGCAAAGGCAGGCACCAGTTCACGCAGGAAGTCCGGGTCTACTTCATAATCAGCATCAATAATACCGATGATCTCGGCGCGCGGGTCGGTCTGCGTCACGGCAAAGTTCAACGCACCAGATTTGTAACCAGGCCATTTATCCAGGTGCAAACAATGGAAGTTGGGACCGAGCTTGCGGCAGATTTCTTCAAGAGGCCGCCAGGTTTCCTGCAATGGAGTATTATTATCCACCACCAGCACTTCATAGTTGGGATAATTCAACTGCGCCAATGAATCGAGCGTCTTTTGCACCACATCCACCGGTTCATTATAGGCAGGGACTTGTAGTGACACCATCGGCAGGTAATCAGGATGGGGATCGAGCTTATCCAGGAGTCGATGCCATCGAACCCTACAGATGACATCCAAACTTTCATGCATATGCGCGAGCGCTAGTAGTAGTGTGATCGCTTCGAGGAAAAAGAAGAGCAGCGCAAAAATGAAAGACAAGGGATTAAGCGGTGAAAAGGCCGTGAGCAAGAAGGTGTAAAAAATGAAAAGCCCGGTGGTCATCAGCGTCATGGCCCAGGTGACTTGACCGGGCGCATTCCAGTCACGCAGCCGAATGATCCACAATAATCCAAATAAAAAGGCGATCGATGAAAGACCGAAAATTTCAAGAAACTTGCCGAATGTGAATAAGGCAATCAGATTTCCGGCAATAATAATGACCCCCAGCCATAGCAGGGACAAGGCGGAGTTGCTGCGCCGCAGACGCGCACCCAGCATGAGCGTGGCGAACAAGCTGATTGCAAACCAAATCGCGGAGAGGTATAACGCGCGTACAAGCATTTAATTCACGAGGGGTAAAGACGGATCAGGAGAAGCCAGCTAATAGGGATGGATGCCAGCCAGATGATCACAGAAAGAATAAATACGATCCATAACCGGACTCGATCCCCGCGAGATGGAGAGGATGCCTGGAGGCGCAGCGCCTGAAATGCCGTGATAGGAGCCAGCAGTACTGCTCCTACACCGCCTAGTACCAAGGCAAGCAGCGATAGGGATAACCAGCGAAAAGCTGGCTTGGCAAGACCCGGCGCTTTTTGAAGATAAGGCGTATCAAAGGCTCTGTTCTTGGGAATGTTGACGAGTAGATCGCGACCACTCCTCACCTGATAGAACTCCTCTGTTTCATGGACGTATGCCAAAAAGGGTTCCTGCTTCAATAATGTTTGAACGGCGGTGCGCAGCTCTTTCTTTGCATCGGGAAATGTTGTATCCAGAGAATAGGCGCGGCTCAAGCACATGAGTTGTTCCTCCGGAGAGGGCGCGGTCTGAGAACGTAAATACCATGCAAGAGATTCGTCTGGTGCAATACTGGTGGCTCTTAAACTGGATTGATAAGCCTTCTCACGCTCCCCTTGCTGGGCAAGTTGTCCCACTTCCTCCAGCAACTGAGAGACCTCGGTCTGGAGCATCTTTTGCATAAATATCCCTAATAATTTCTAATATGCTTCACTGTGATTAACGAATGGTGCACGCACAGCGTGATGATAGCAGGTTTTCTGTTTTTCGCCATTTCTACACTATTGCATTTACCTATTCGTTCAGCGCGCTCCAGATCACCCTGAGCATAGCATCAATATTATTCATGACATCATTATTCCAGAAGCGCAGGACTCGATAGCCTCTCGCCTTGAAAATGTTGTTCGCTCGGCATCATAATCTTCTTGTTCCAAATGCTGACTTCCGTCCAATTCAATAATTAATTTCTTGCGCGGCGCACAAAAATCCACTACATAGTTTCCAATAGCATGTCCCTGGCACCGGCCGCCAGGACGGTGTGATTTCGAAAATGAATACCGCCCATTTGATGCGCTCGTAATCGTGCCCAGAGTTTAGCTTCGGCGGGAGTTAAGTTACGGTGTAATTGTCTTGGCACCGACCGTCAGGACGGTGTTTGGCGTGGGCAAATGTTTTCGGTGTAGTGCGCTTATGCATGACCCCCTCCGCCTATCGGCACCTCCCCCATTTCAAAGTACAGAAATGGGGGAGAAATAAAATCACGCCTTGGACGCGAATTACAATCTTCATAAACACTCTATATTCTCCTTCCCCCATTCGCGTACTTTGAATGCCCTTACAGGATGCTCGCGAGGGGAAGGTCGGGATAGGGGCCAATTTTACCCCCTATAAAACACCTATCAATCAATATCCTCAGGAAATGATGCGAGCCTTCATCCAATCATTTGAATTATGGAAATCAGACACTGCCGTCCCTGGGTGTACAAGTTCATCGAACAATGGACGATCAGCCTCATCTAAGGTCTTATCTATAATGCCAAGTGCATCCTCCAAATGTGCAAGCGTGCGCGGACCAACGATCGGCGCGGTGACACCGGGCTGATCTTTCGTCCACAGCAAGGAAAATTGCGAAGCTGTGAACCCACGTTCCTGAGCCATCTTGCTCACTGCCTGACCCACCTCTATTCCGCTCTGAGTAACACGCGCTTTAACCATGCTGCTATCCCAAAGATGGGCGCGTGAATCTTCTGGGAAATTGTCTGTTTGGGTATAGCGACCCGCCAATATACCCATCGCTAACGGTGACCAAGGAAGAATCGCCAGACCATATTTTTGGCACAACGGGACAAGTTCATTCTCGATACGGCGATCCAACAAGTTGTAAGGAGGTTGTTCACTGATATAACGATTCAAACCATAGCGCTCACTGATGGACAGGGCCTCCATCACCATCCAGGCTGGATGCGTGGAACAACCAATGTAGCGGACTTTCCCGGCACGGATCAGGTCATCAAACGCGCGCAGGGTTTCATCCTGCGGATGTGTCAATGGCGGACGATGGAGTTGGTAAAGGTCAATGTGATCGGTCTGCAAGCGTTGAAGCGAATCTTCACAGGCTTTGATGATGTGGTAGCGGGTTCCGCCGCCTTCGTTGGGCAAATCGCCCACGCGGCTAAAAACCTTGGTAGCCAGCACAATCCGTTCACGTAGATTGTTCTCTTTCAAAAACTTGCCCGTGATCCTCTCGCTCTCGCCTTTGGTATACACATTTGCAGTATCAAAAAAATTGATCCCGCCTTCAACTGCTTTGTGCATGATCGCAAAAGAGTCTTCTTCATTGGTTGGCCCGCCAAAATTCATTGTACCGAGACACAACGGCGAGACAAGCACGCCAGAACGACCAAGCATTCGATATTCCATCATACACATCCTTTCTATAAAGGCTGGTTTTATTAGTTACAACTTATAGAATACCATTATTTATCTTCAGCGTGTTCGCCATCGTACAAACTTGCGGGCTTTTGCACCAGTGAATTTTTGGCTATATGATTGACTTTCGCAGTTGGGTCAGTATAATGATTGAAATGGACGGAGTAAACATTTTCTGGTAGATAGGAGTTTGCATATGAACAGCTCTGAGATGGCTATCTTCAACGGCAAGAAAATGCCCGTGGCACTTAGCGGTGGCCTTCCACTTCTTGGTCACACTCTTGATTTCGTGCGCGACACGATCGGCTTGCTGGAGCGTGCCCGGCGAGAATGTGGGGATGTCGCAAAGTTCCGCGTCGTGGGCAAGGATATGGTCCTGTTGACGGGACCTGAAGTCCATGAGGCATTCTTTCGTGCACCGGAAGAGCAGCTCTCTCCGAGCGAAGCTTATAAGATGATGGTGCCGGTTTTCGGCAAAGGCGTCGCCTACGATAACGAGCCAAAGAGAATGTTCGAGCAGCTTCACATGTTGGTACCGGCGCTGCAGGATCGGCGCATGCGGACCTATGGTGAGATCATTAAAGCCGAGGTCGAGCAGAGCATCGCCGGGTGGGGCGATGAAGGCGTGATCGACTTCTGCGAGTACACCTGGGACCTCACACTTTTCACTTCGAGTCACTGCCTGCTTGGACGCGAACTGCGCATGGAACTCAACAAGGAGTTCGCCGAGCTTTATCTTGACCTCGAACGCGGCATCATACCTATCGCTTATATTCATCCCTATCTTCCGATTCCGGCCTTCCAGAGGCGCGATCGAGCCCGTGCGCAGCTTGGTGAAATGGTAACAGGGATTGTCGAGCGGCGACGCGCTCGTGGCCATGTGGAAGAAGACTTCTTGCAAACGCTGATGGAAGCAAGGTACTCGGATGGCACGGCGCTTACCAATCATGAAATTACCGGCATGCTCGTCGCCGCCATGTTCTCGGGCCATCACACGAGCGCCGTGACGACTGCATGGACACTTCTCGAACTGTTGCAACACCCGCAGGTGATGGACCAAGTGCAAGGCGAAGTCGATCGGCTCTTCGGGGACGATCCGCCTGCGACACACCAGGCGCTCCGGGAGGCAAACGAGACCGAGTGGGCGGTGAAAGAAACGCTTCGATTGCATCCACCGCTTTTCATGCTGCTGCGAGCTGTGCAGCAGGACGTCGAGATTGCAGGCTACCACATCCCTGCAGGCACGTGGTGCATTGTCTCACCCTTGATCGCCCAGCGCGATGATGCGATTTTCCCAGACGCTACGAGTTTCGATCCGAAGCGCTACGCACCGGGACGTGCGGAGGACAAGAAGCCTTATACATTTATTTCATTCGGCGGCGGACGCCATGTCTGCCTGGGAAATTCATTCGCCCTGCTGCAGATCAAGACGATCTTCGCAGTCTTGCTTCGCCGCTACGAGTTTGAACTTTTTGGCGATCCCATCGAATCGAATTTCCAGAGGCTGGTCGTCGGACCTAAGATGCCGTGTCGCGTTCGTTATCGTAGACGCCGCGAGACGTGAGACCATTGGTGATGGCAAAATTTGTATCACAAACATTGATTCCCGTTTCAGGATTACTGACGCCATTAGATAAATCGTTTCCGGACCCTCATCAAGTTCAGTGCAAGGCAAGGGAATAAGATGAAGGTATTGGTGACCGGTGCATTCGGGAACATTGGCACTTATTGTTTGCAGGAACTGATACGGCAACAGCATCAAGTGCGATGCTTGCATAGGAAGAGCAAGCGAGCTAAGAAGATTGCGGCGAAATTTGCGGGGCAAATCGAGATCGTTTGGGGTGATGTGCGGGATGTGGAAGCTGTGCGCCGGGCGATGTCTAGCCAAGATGTGATCATTCATCTTGCTTATATACTCCCTCCGAATAGCGATGAGAAACCCGAGTTAGCACAGGCGGTAAATGTGAATGGAACACGGAACTTAATCGAGGTAGCCCAACAGGCAGCGAAGCCCCCGCGGTTTCTCTTTGCTTCCTCCTTTGTCGTGTTTGGTCATACGCAGCAACAAGCTCCTCCACGCGGGGTCATGGACGCTGTTGTAATCACCGACTCTTATAGCCAACATAAGCTAACTTGCGAAAAGATGCTTATGGGATCGAGTTTGGAATGGCTCATCTTGCGTTTACCGATTGTAGTGGTCATCGCATTGCAAAAGGCTCATCCAATTATGTTTGAAATTGGATTGGACACCCGCACTGAAGTCCTGCATCCTGCCGACGCTGGGCTAGCTCTCGTCAACGCGCTGCGTTGTGAGGCGGCGTGGGGTAAGGTCTTACTGGTCGGAGGTGGAGTTACATGCCAACTATCCTTCCGTGAGTACTTCACCAAGTTGCTGACGACGCTGGGGATTGGTCCGTTTCCTGAACAAGCTTATAGTAAGAAGCAGTACTATACCGACTGGCTCGATACCACAGAAAGTCAACAGCTACTGGAGTACCAACGTCATTCGTTTGAAGAAATCCTAGCTGAGATCAGTCACCTGCTCGGCTATCGAAGATATATCATGCCATTGGTGCGTCCCTTTGTGCGCCGATCCCTTCTTAAGCTTTCGCCGTATTGGTCGGCCAGGGGTCGGTAAGCGATTTATGAAGCAGAGCCATCTGACCTGTCCCTGCTGTCGAGTTACATCAAATCGGACTTCCAAAGGCTGATTGTCCGCCCTATGATGCCACGTCGCTTTCGTTATCGGAGACGCGCGGCATTTGGATGAGCACTGATGGCGAACCTTCGCTGGACAGCTCTGTGTAAAAACCGAAACGAGAATCTTTTAGAGGTCTAACATGCAGCCACTTCTTTTGCCTGTTACGCTGGAATTCCTCATCACGGCAACCTGGATGGTGCTCGGCTTTATCGGGGTACTCTTCATCAGTGCCCTCGTCCTCCCCGGTCTCGAGCGACGCGGTTACCCGCTTCCGAACGGGCAGACCAAGGACTACAAACTGTACGGGATGACATTCTTTTTCTTACTGCACATCGCTTTGGGAATCGCGACATTCGGCTTTGGCATCTCACTTGCGCCAATCGTCCACCATTTCTGGTCGCTCTTCATTGTTGCAAATGTGCTTGCCATTCTATGGTCGCTGGCGCTCTATCTCTATGGAAAGCGCAATGGTCCGGTGCTAAAGAGCGAGACCGGCCATGATCACCCGCTGCCGGGTTGGGTCAAAGACCTGTGGTTCGGGAACGAGCTCAACCCGACATGGCTCGGCGTCGATCTGAAGATGTTCATGTACCAGCCTTCATTGCTTGGTGTGTATCTGATCGTCATTTCGTTTGCTTATGCACAGTTTGAAAGGCACGGGGCGATCACGCCGCAGATGTGGTGCTTTGTTGGCTTTTGGTTTGCATACCTCTTCATGCATTACGTGAATCAAGAGTTCATGCTTTCTACATGGGATATCACCGACGAGAATTTCGGCTTTATGCTCGTGTGGGGCGACCTTGTTTATTTGCCATTTCTTTATTCGCTGCCGGGTTTTTGGATTATCGACGAGACGACCCCATTCTCGACCCTCCAGTGGGCGCTGCTGACCGCCTTCTTCCTCATCGCGCTGACGTTATGCTTCCAGGCGAATTGGCAAAAGGAGCGCTTCAAGCGTGACCCGCAGGCGAAGATCTGGGGCAAGCCTGCAAAGACAATTGGAGGCAAGCTCCTCATTTCAGGGTGGTGGGGCATCGGACGGAAGCTCAACTATACGGGTGAGGTCGGCGTGTACCTTTCGTTTGCCCTATGTGCGGGCCTCTCACACTGGCAGCCCTACCTTCTGCCTCTAAGCTTGCTTCTGCTCCTTACGCAGCGTGCCACGCGCGATGACAGGAAATGCCGCGCCAAGTATGGGCCGCTTTGGGAAGAGTATTGCCGCAGGGCGAAGTTCCGAATGATCCCGTTCGTTTACTGATTGCATGTGTCTCAGCGCGGCCGGATATTGTATTCCATCACCTGCTCCATGACCCTCCTTGGCCAAGGACTTGACTTTCAACTATTATCCAAGGCAACTACGAAGCATCTTTCTTAAGAATAGTGTGTTATATAGTAAGCTATTCGAAACTTGAATAGATGCCAAGAAAGTCACACTATCAATAGCAACATAGATTTATCGTTGCCAAAATTTGAAAAGGAGATTTAGATGTATGAAAGCAGTTCACATTCATGACTATGGGGGCCTGGACGTACTCCAGTACGAAGATGCGCTCCGACCTACTCCCCATGCAGGTGAAGTCCTTATCCGTGTTCATGCAACCACTATCAATCCTTTTGATTGTGCAGTGCGTGCGGGTTACATGGGGCAATATTTTAATTATACTTTCCCGTTAATCCTTGGGACTGATGTATCCGGCGTTGTCGAGGAGGTGGGAGAGGGAGTAACAGATGTTTCGGCAGGTGATGTTGTGTACACCCGGGCTGGCGTATATCGAGATGGAGCGTATGCCGAATATGTCTTGGCAATTGCCGCGGATGTCGTAGCCAAACCTCAGTCCCTGGATCATATTCATGCGGCCGCACTACCTCATGTCACTCTGACAGCTTGGCAGGGGCTCATTGAGTTCGCCGATCTTTCAGAAGGACAAACCG
>Ga0137375_10002360_pt1 | contig 22213 bp, 16 predicted proteins | sample SagtaG_24_FD_104936 | JGI IMG/M metagenome (GOLD analysis project Ga0137375, IMG submission 104936) | Vadose zone soil microbial communities from Sagehorn Ranch, Mendocino, California, USA - Sage1_R_113_16 metaG | ecosystem: Environmental > Terrestrial > Soil > Vadose zone | place: USA... | reverse complement strand
GGCTCAACATCGCCGAGAAACGCTTGCCCCAAGACGGCCGCATCTCGCTCAAGATCGCCGGCAAGAGCATCGACGTGCGCGTCAGCACGATCCCGACCAGCCGCGGCTTCGAGCGAATCGTGATGCGTCTTTTGCACAAGACCAACGTTTTGCTCGACCTGCCCGATCTCGGCTTCGCGGCGCGAGACTACGGCCTCATGGACAGTCTCATCCGAAAGCCGGACGGCATCATCCTGGTGACCGGCCCCACCGGCAGCGGCAAGACCACCACGCTCTACGCTTGCCTCAACCGCATCAACACGCCCAATCTCAACATCCTGACCGCCGAGGACCCGGTCGAATACGAGATCGGCGGAATCCACCAGGTGCACGTCTATCCCAAGATCGGGCTGAGTTTCGCCAGCGCTCTTCGGGCGTTCCTTCGCCAAGACCCCGACGTCATCATGGTGGGCGAGATTCGCGACAAAGAAACGGCGGAAATTGCGATCCACGCCTCGCTCACCGGCCACCTCGTGCTCTCCACCATTCACACCAACGATGCGGCCGGCGCGGTGACGCGGCTCGTCGAAATGGAGATCGAAGCCTTCCTCGTCCGATCCAGCGTCATCGGGATTTTGGCCCAGCGGTTGGTGCGTCTGCTTTGCACCGAGTGCCGCGAGCCATACACGCCGACCGATTTCGAGCTGCGCCAGCTCGGTATCGACGCCGACCGCATCGCTTGGCGCATGTCGCGACGACTGTCGCCTCGCTACGTGGTGCCAGGAGTCAATTACGTGCCGGTCGGCCTCGAAAAGCGCGGCCCGCTCACATTGTATCGCGCCAAGGGCTGCGCGAGCTGCCTCAATACCGGGTATACCGGCCGGCGGGGCATTTACGAGCTCATGATGGTGGACGACGTCGTGGGCTCGCTCATCTTGAAGAGCTCCGACGCACAAAGCATCAAGCGCGCGGCCATCGATCAGGGCATGGATACGTTGCGCGACGACGGCGCGCGTAAGGTGCTGCTCGGGTTGACGACGGTCGAAGAGGTACTGGCCGCGACGCAGGAAGACATCGCGGTGGAGTAGACCATGGCCGTCTTCGAGTTTCGCGGCGTCGTCGCATCCTCCGGCAAAGTGGTGAAAGGTGTACGCGACGCGGAGAACGCGAAGGTGCTTCGCACCGCGCTCCGGCGGGACGGCATTCTGCTGACGCTGGCCACCGAAGAGACGGTCGCCAAGTCGAAATCCAAGCGCGACATCGATCTGTTCAAATATTTCCGGCGAATCTCGGGCGCCGATGTGGCCGTGCTGACGCGCCAGCTCGCCACGCTCGTGCGCGCGGGCATTCCGCTGGTCGACGCCATCGGGGCGCTGGTCGATCAAGTCGAAAAGGAGGAGCTCAAGCGCGTGCTCACGGTCGTGCGCGAAAAGCTCAACGAAGGCACGAGCTTCGCCAAGGCGCTCGAGCAACACCCGCGTGCGTTTCCGCCCATCTTCGTGAACATGGTCGCAGCTGGCGAGGCATCCGGCACGCTGGAGCAAGTCCTCGAACGGCTCGCCGATTTCATGGAGGCGCAGGCCAGGCTGCGCGCGAAGGTCTCGGCTGCGCTGGCCTATCCCGTGCTGATGGCGATCATCGGAATGTTGCTCATCAGCGTTTTGATGGTTGCCGTCGTTCCCAAGGTTACCGCCATCTTCGAAAGCTTGGATCGCGCGCTCCCCTGGTACACCCAGCTCTTGATCGCCGTTTCCACCTTCGCCGCCGGATATTGGTGGCTCATCCTCTTTCTTCTCGGCCTCGGGATTTGGTGGTTCCGGCGGTGGAAAAAGCAGCCGGAAGGGCGCATGAAGTGGGACACTTTTTGCCTCAACGCTCCCATCTTCGGAAGGCTGCTGCGGATGTTGGCCGTCGCACGCTTCGCCAAGACGCTGGCGACGCTTCTTGCCGCCGGCGTTCCGCTGCTCAAGGCCATGGACATCGTAAAGAACGTCCTCGGCAACGCATTGCTCGAAAAGGTCGTCGTAGAGGCGACGGGATCCATTCGCGAGGGGGAGAGCATCGCCGATCCGTTGAAGCGCAGCGGTCAGTTTCCTCCTATCGTCACGCACATGATCGCCGTCGGCGAAAAGAGCGGCCAACTCGAGCAAATGTTGGAGAGCGTAGCCGACGCCTACGATGCCCAGGTGGAGACCAGCGTGCAGGCGCTGACCAGCCTGCTGGAACCTCTGATGATCGTCGTGATGGGTGCCGCGGTCGGCTTCATCGCGTTCTCGATCATGATGCCCCTCATCCAGATGAACGAGTTCGTCCAGTGAGGCACGATGGTTTCCCGTAAGACCAGCTCGCGAACCATCTACCTGCCTTGGGAACGACGCGGCGGCTTCGTCCGCAGGCTGCGCCTCGCGCGGGCGCGGCCTTTTGCGATGGGACTTCTGGTGTTGGCGATCGTCGTTCTGCTCGCAACGCGAGAACGGCAGCGCACCGGCGAGCGGGCCACGCGGGCGGCGCTGCTCGTCGTACGCCGGGCGATCGACTCGTATCGGGCGGACCACGACGGCAAATGTCCCAGGCAGCTGGACGAGCTCGAAAGCACCGGCTACCTGCGCGATCTGCCGGACGACGCTTGGGGTCGCCCGCTGCGCCTCATTTGCCCGAGCCGAAGAGAAGGCATTGCCTACGACCTTTCTTCCGACGGACCGGACGGCGAGCCGGGTGGACTCGATCGCATCGAATGACGGTTCAACCACACAGGAGGCACGAAATGCAGACGGTGACTGGTGTTGAAGAGGAACGACGGATACAGCGTGCTCTTCGCGCGACGATGCGCGGCGTGACGCTGGTCGAGGTCCTGATCGTCGTGGCCATCATGAGCCTCATCGCGACGACCGTCGTCGTGGCGGTGATTCCGAAGTTCACGAAAGCCCAGGAAGATACGGCCCTGAACAGCGCTCGCGAGATCCGCAATGCGGTCGTGCGCTGGCGCTCGATGCGTGGCGGCGATCAATGCCCGACGGTCACCCAGCTCGTCGCCGACAAGGAGATCGACACGGCTTCCAAGGTCGACGACCCCTGGGGCTCAGCATTCAAAATCGACTGTACCGAGGAGGAAGTCACCGTGAGCTCCCCCGGCCGCGACAAGAAAGACGGGACCCAAGACGATCTCAGCGTGCCCAAGGGAGGGCCCGCGCAGAAGTGACGCCTACGATGCCGTTTTCTATCAATCCTCCCCGACCGATCAGGCGCGCACAGCGTGGGCTCACGCTGATCGAGCTCCTGGTAACGATCGCGATCATCGCTTTCGTGACCACGGCGGTCGTGCTCGGCTCGGGGGCGGTCGTCAACTCCAGAATGCGCGGCGCGGCGAGCATGATTTCCGGCGCGATTCGCATCGCTTTCACGCGCGCGAGCGCCACCTCACGCCCGAATCGTCTGGTGTTCGACATCGAGAATTCGAAGGTCATCCTGGAAGAGACGAACGACAACGTGCTCGTTCAGAAAGGCGACGCCACCGGGGGGGCCGAAGCCGGGACGCCGGAGGAGCGAGACGCGCTCGCGCAGGCGTCCCGCATTCTCAAGGGACCGCAGGCGCCGCGCGCTCGCTTCACCCCCGTGAAGGCGCTCGGTTTCGATGATCCGGACACCAGCGGCGGTCGCTCGCTCGGACAAGGGGTGAAGTTTCGCAAGGTGGAAACCGCACATTCACCGGAAGGCCAGGCTTCGGGCCGCGCGTACCTCTATTTCTGGCCGGGCGGTCAGACCGAGCGTGCCTCGATTCAGCTCATGACCACCGGCTCGCAACGAGCTGAGGATGGCATTTCGATCCTCGTTTCGCCGCTCACCGGCCGCGTGCGCACGGTGGGAGGCTCGAAGTCGATGGATCCGTTGCGCGATGACGGAAGCTCGTCGGAGCGGGAGGAGCGAGCGTTTTGAGAGCGCGCGGCTTCACCCTCCTCGAAGTCATGGTGGCGGTGGCGATCCTCGGCCTTTCGCTGACGGTGATCCTCTCCGCGCAAGCGGGCCTCTACTCGGGGGGCACTTACGCGCAGCACACCAGCATTGCCACCGGGCTTTTGCGCTGCCGTATGAGCGAGATCGAAGAACGGCTGCTCAAGCTCGGATTTCCGGAGGTCGAGGAGAAGGACGACGGTGCCTGCTGCGAGGACGACACGCGTCAGGACATGCGCTGCACCTGGCAAGTCGACCGAGTCGAGCTTCCCGAAGCCAAGGCGCCGGAATTCGCCCCTTCGACCGCCGGCTCAGCCAGCGCGGGGCCCCTCGGAGCCATCAGTCAGATCGCGAGTAACCCTCAACAGTTCGCCGGTGACGCGGGCATCTCCAGTTTGGCCTCCGCGCTGAAAGAAGGAACGGGAGGGGTGGCCGGCATCGAGGGGCTGGCGATGTCGCTCGTTTATCCGAGACTCAAGCCGATGCTCGAGTCGAGCATTCGCAAGGTGACCGTCACGATCAAGTGGCGCGAAGGCATTCGTGATCGCGACATCACGATCGTACAGTACCTTACCCGCCCCATGCGCGGTACACCGCTCGCGGGAACGATGCCCACCGGCACCGATCCGACGATGAGCGGGGCCCCCACGCCAGGAGGCGCTGGTCCCGGTATGCGACGTCCATCGCCTTTCGGAGCGGGCATGCCCACGCCTGGAGAGACGACGCCATGAGCGCTCGGTGCCCTCGCCGGCGCGAGCGAGCATTGACATTGCTCGAGGTCATGGTCGCGGTCGCCATTCTGGCGATGGTCTCGGTGCTCATTTACGGCGCATTCGACGGGCTGAATCGCGGCAGGAAAAATCTGGGGCGTCTCAACGATCGCTACCATCAAGGCCGCGCAGCGTTGGCGCGCATGGCGATCGAGCTGCCGAGCGCGTTTCTCTCGCTGCACCAGCCGCAAACGGAACAGCAGGTCCGGCGTATTACCCTTTTCAGCGGGTCGACCGGTTCGCCCGCGGATCGCCTCGATTTCACGTCCTTTTCTCATCGCCGGCTGATGCACGACGCCCACGAGAGCGATCAGAACGAGATTTCGTACTTCGGCTCGCCCGATCCCAATGTCTCGGGGAAGATCGATCTCGCGCGACGCGAGGCATCTACGATCGACGTCGACCCGAAGAGGGGAGGCGACGTCAACGTCCTGGTGGAAGACATCGAGCTTTTCGATCTCAGATACCTCGACCCGATGACCGGCATGTGGACGGAGACCTGGGACACGACGCAAGCCACGGGTCAGCCGAATCGCCTCCCCTTCGAGGTCAAGATCACGCTCGTTCTCAAGGGGGGAGCCGACGGCAAGCCCATCACCTTCGTCACCAAGGTGCCCATTCCGATGCAGGCGGCATTGAGTTTCGCCAAATGAAGCGAGCGCGGAGAAAGAAGCGAGGCGTGGCGCTGGTTTTGGTGCTGGGGTCCATCGCGATCATGACCGTGCTGCTCACCCAATTCCAGGACGAAGCCACGGCGGAGCTCTCGGCGGCACTCGCGGATCGCGACGCCCTCAAGGCCGAGTACCTGGCCAAAAGCGGGATCAATCTCTCTCGATTGCTCATCGCCGCGGAGCCCACCATGCGGCAGGGTCTCTCGTTGCTTTTTCTCGGTCGCACGCCGCCGCAGATTCCAGTTTGGGAGTTCTCCGATCGGATCCTCGGAGCCTTCAACGACAAGGAGGGAACGGCGGATTTCGCGGCGCTGACCAGCACCGATGTTTCACAGGGCAAGAATCTCGGCCTCGAGGGCGGACGCTTCGACGTCGACATCGTGGACGAGGATTCCAAAATCAACGTCAATATGGCTGCTCGCGGCGACACGTTCACCCAGAATCGTCTCGCGACCCAGCTGCTGGCGCGCATGGCTGGCGACCAGTACTCGCCGCTCTTCGAGCGTCGCGATCGCGACGACAATTTCACCGACCGAGCCGGCGTGTGCGGAGCGATCATCGATTGGGCAGATAACGACGAAAATCTGAATGCCTGCGATCCTTACACCGCTTCGCCGTCTTCCCAGGCGAGCGAAGACATCTCCTATCAGCTGCTGAAGAAGCCTTACTTTCGAAAGAACGCACCGTACGACAGCTTGGAGGAGCTGCACCTCGTGCGCGGCGTGGGCGACGATTTCTGGGCAACCTTCGTCGATCCCGATCCCAACAAGCCGAAGAACAGAACGATGACGGTGTGGGGGCAAGGCGCCGTCAACGTGAACACCGCCAGCCCCGAGACGCTGCTCGCCCTGGTTCTCGCCGGCTCGAAGACTTCGAAGTTGTGGAGCGATCCGCTCGCTCAGCAGAACTTTCTCTTCGCGGTGCGGCTGCTCCGGAATCTCACCGCGGGCATTCCGATTTTTGGTTCGGGCTCGGAGTTCATCAAGGCCATGCAAGGGCAGGGGATGATGGGAACGATGCTCAAGACGATGGGGCTCGAGCCGATGGTGTTCGAATCGCCGGCCGAGCTCACGAAAACGGTGACCGCGGAGAGCAAGATCTTCAGCATCTATGCCGACGGGATCGTTCCCGGCTATCAGCGAAAAACACGTGTTCGGATTCACGCGGTCCTCGACTTTCGTAAGGCGCCGGCACCGGGGGCGTCGAACGTTCCGCCGTCGCCTTCGGGCTCTGGCTCGGCAGCAGCTCCACCTCCGCCACCCCCCGGTCAATTCGGTGCGACGCCGGCAGCGGGCGCGGCAGCGGGTCCGGACGCCATCCAGGGTGCGCTCTCACCGGATCCCGGCGGCACGTTCATCTACTACAGAATGGAGTAAGAAAGGGCGGCATGGCCAAATACCTGGGCATCGACATCGGCAGCAACCAGGTGCGAGCGGTTTTGTTGCGCACGAGCTACCGGCGTGTCGCCATCGAAGCCATGACCGAGCTCGATCGCACGGCGGCTCCGACCCTCGACGAGGTGGTCCGAATGGCGGCTGCGCCGCTCGTGTCGGCGGGGGAAGCGGTAGCAGTCAACTTGGAAGGCGACCGAACGTTCATCCGCCGCGTCGAGATTCCGGCGACCGCCCAGAAGCAGTTGGAAGAAGTGCTTCCCTACGAGCTCGAGGCGGAGCTCCCTTTCGAATTGTCGGAGGCGGTCTTCGATCACGCGACATTGCGCCGCGCGTCCGACGAGGAACCGCTGGCGGTGTTCGCGGTGGTGGCGCGCACCGACGACGTGCGCGCGCGGATTGCCCTCATCAAAGACAGCATCGCCGAGGAACCCGAGCGTATCGCGCCGGGTGGGCTGTCCTTGGCGAGCCTTTCGGGGATCATTCCCGAGCTCGGCGCTCCCGGTCCCATTGCAATCTTCGATCTGGAAGACGGACGCAGTGAGCTCGTCATTCTCGATCGAGGCGAGCCGGTTTTCGCGCGGACGCTTTCGCGCGGTACCGCGGGGCTTCCCAATTCGGCGCCACTGTTGGCTCGCGAGTTTCGCCAGTCGCTCGCGGCCTGGCGCATGAACGGTGCAGCTCCCGAAGTTGCCTACCTCGTCGGCGCGGGAGCCTCGACGCCAGGAGCCGAGCAGTTCTTCGCCGGCGAGCTCGGCGTTCCTGTGGCTGCGCTGCCCCCTGCTCGGCTCGACGAAACGACCGCCGAGCACCTTGCCGCACTGCCGCGATTCGCGAAGGCAGCGAGCCTCGCGCTTTCGCTGACGGCGCGGCCCCGCGGATACAACCTTCGTCGCGGGGTGCTCGCCTACGAGCGCGGATACGGCTTTCTGCGTGAAAAGATCCCGCTCTTGGGCGCGCTCGGTGCGGTGGTCGTGGTCAGTTTCTTCTTCGGTGCTTTCGCCGAGCTCCGCGCGCTGGCACAGGAGCGCACCACGCTCGAGGCGGCGCTCTCCACGGTGACCAAAGACATCTTCGGCCAGGCGACGTCAGATGCCCAGCGCGCGAGGGAACTTCTGGACAAGACCGCCGTTGCCGCCGACGAAGACCCGCTCCCGCACGCCGACGCCTTCGACGCCATGGTGCAGCTCGCCCAGGCGGTGCCGGAGAGCATGACCCACGACATCGAGGAGCTCGATGTCCAGCGGGGGCACGTCAGCATCCACGGGATCGTGCCCACCATCCCCGACGCACAGCAGATCGCCGCCAGCCTGAAGAACGTGCGCTGCTTTCAGGACGTGAAGATCACGAGAACGACCCAAGAAGTAGGAACGGACCGACAAAAGTACGCCATGGAATTCGAGATCAAATGTCCGGCTGAGGGCAAGGAAAAGGCCGCCGCCGCCGCCAGTGGGTCGGCGAGTCCCAGCGCCAGCCCGGGAGGCAAACCATGAACGAGCAGCTCACGCGCCTGCGCGAATGGTTCGACAAACTGGCGCCTCGCGAACGACGGCTGATGAGCATTCTCGGCCTCGCCGTGGCGGGTTTCCTCGTCTTTTTGGTGCCCCTCTTGATGTCGCTGATGCTGAGTTCGCGGCGCGAGACCAACACCGCGCTGCGCGACGCGATTTTCGCGATCAAGAACGCGCGCGAAGAGGTTCGCCAAAGGCAAGCCAAGCGCGAGGCGATCACCGCTCGCTATGCCAACAAGGCACCGCCGGTGGCGAGCGTCCTCGAAAAGGCCGCGCGCGACAATCGGCTGGAGATCCAGGAATCCCGCGATCTGCCCGAGGTGCCGCACGGCAAGAAGTACGCCGAGCGGAGCAGCGTCGTTCGAATGCGCAAATGCGGCATGCTCCCGCTGGCCAAGACGCTCGAGCAGCTCGAGCAGCAGCGAATGCCGGTCACTATCTCGCGTCTCAACATTCGGCGGCGCGGTGGCGAGCGTGATTCCTACGACGTCGAGCTGGGCCTCTCGGCATACGACCGCACCGAATCCACCCCACACCCAACGCCGGCCGGCGCAGCGCCCGGAGGCACCAAATGAAACTTCCCGAGATCAAGCTCCCCCAGCTCAACATCAAACTGTCGCCGAAAATGCGGCGCACTTTGGCGCTCTCCGGTTATCCGCTGTTCTATCTGTTTTGCCTGTTCTTGTTTGCTTATTGGACTTTTCCTTACGAGCGACTGAAAGAACGCCTTCTCGTCGAGCTCGAAACGCAACGTGGCACCAATCCCAACGCGCAGCACGTCGAAATCGATTCGCTCGGTCCGTATTGGTTTTCCGGCATCTCGGCAAAAGGCTTGCGCCTGATCACTCCCAAACCGCCGGGCACCGAAGGCGACACGGCGCCGAGCAAGCTCAGTTTCGACGAAGCGCACGTGCGCGTCTCGCTCCTTCCGCTGCTCATCGCGCGGGTGACCGTTTCGTTCGGCGCCAAAGCTTTCGGCGGCACCATCGACGGCTGGACGCGCAATAGCTCGGATGGCCGGCGGGTCGAAGCCGAGCTCGAGGACATCGACGTCGGCAAGGTGGAAATGCTGGGCGACACGATCGGTGGTTTGCCTTTGTCCGGCACGCTCAACGGTAAGCTCGAGTGGATGCTCCCCGATCAGAAGTTGAGCAAGGCCGTCGGTACACTCGCTCTCACCGTCGCCGATCTGACCGCCGGCGACGGCAAAACGAAGATCGCCGGCAAGCTCGCGCTTCCCAAAATCAACGTGGGCAACTTCGAGTTGTCGTCGGAGGCCAAGGACGGCGTTCTCAAGATCAACAAGCTCGGCGCGCAAGGACAGGACCTCGATTTCGTGGGCGATGGCAAGATCTCGCTGCGCGACCCGTTTCCCGACAGTCTGGCCGATCTCTATCTGCGCTTTCGCTTCTCCGACGGCTACAAGAGCAAGAACGAGATGACCAAGTCGCTGTTCGGCACTCCAGGTTCCAGCATGCCTGCGCTCTTCGAGCTCGCCGACCCGCGTATCAAGACGTCCAAACGACCCGACGGCTTCTACGCGTGGCACATGTCGGGCCTTCTGAAATTGGCCCGCTTCGATCCAGCGCCGGCCGGCGGTTCGTCGGCAGGCGCGTCGCACCGCCAATCCGCTCCACCGGCCCCGCCTTCGCCGACGCCCGGCGCCACCGAGTAGCTGCGGACGCCGCCGCGCCAGAATTTTCACAGGGAGGCGGGAAGGCGGGGAGGTATTTAGGCTGGGCCGTCTGACCTAACCTGTGATCATGGCAAATGATGGCTGTTGCGTGAGCATGAGTCGCTGGCACCACGCTCGCATCCGGAACGGCAGCGAAAGCCCCAAAACAAAAACTCCCCGCCTTCCCGCCTCCCTGTGAAAATTCCTAATCCGACGCGGGTGCTAGGAGTCGATGGCGATGCCCAATTTGGCGCGCAGCGCGAAGTACTGCTCGCTCGTTGCGAAAAGGGTGAGCTCCTTCAGGCGATCTTTGATGGGCACTGCGCTTGCGTCTTCGCCGGACGCCTTGATGAGCTCTTCGGCGACCTGAAGGTCATGCGCCATCAGAAAGCCGGCCCGATCCGCCGTCAGGTCGACGGCCGCGACCCATCGCTTGAGATCGAGCGCGCCGCCGCCCGACAAGAGCTTGGAGACGAGACTCGCCAAACGCTCGCGGGTCGGTCCGCCGATGGCGCGGTCGAGGGCAGCCAGACTGTCGCGCATCGGATTTTCGAGTTCCGGTTGGATCGGGAACTGGGGTGAGATCATTTTGACTGCGGCAAAGAGCCAGGCCTTGAGTCCCGTGCCGGTGGGGACGAGATGCCGCACGTAGAAGCCCTGTCGGTAATAGGCGAGGTGTCGTGAGACGATGAACGCCGCTGCCTGGGGCGCGATCTGCGCCTCGATGGCCGAGCGGCCCACGACCACCGCCGGATCATGCGCGTGTAGAAAGGACAAGCCACCTGGATCGTTGATGTTCTCGAAAGTAGGCGGCGCGGGAATACCGAGCACGCTCGCTGCCCAGTAGATCGTTTGGGCGATCGGATGGGGACTCTGGGCGAGGTCGATGGCGTACTCGCCGTCGTAACCCATGTCTTGGAGCGATTGGGCGCGCGCAGCGATGATGGCGGGCTCGATGAGCAGAAACATCGCCGAGAGCGTCGGGTCGGCATCTTCGTGGAGCAGCAGCTGATGAAAATCGTCGTGGCTGAGCTGGCTGCGAGCGGCGGCCGGCGAGTCCGAGCGCATGCGCCGGAAAAAGCGCTCTTCGTCGGGCTCCGCTAGGTTGAGCAGGAAAAGAGCCTGGCACATGCACCAGGCGGCGTCGGCACGCTTGGTCTCGGTGTACAGGCGCCGAAGGAGTTTGTAGGAATCGGTCCGGTCGGGGTTGCGGCGCAAAATCGCGCGGTGCGCAGTGACGGCTTTGTCGAGGTACTGCACCGGATCGGATGCATAAAGACTTGCCAAAAGGTCGTTGCGCCGCTTGTTCTCAGGGTCGAGCGTCTGCGCCGCCTCGTAGGCATCGATGGCCGCGCCGGTCCAGCCGAGGTTCTTGTGGTAAAGGACGGCGAGCTCCTCGAAAGCTTCGAGCATTTTCTGGTGGTCGTTGGCCTCGTTCGCGTGCTCGAGCTTGATCTTGAGCAACGCTTCGACGCCGCGGTAGTCCCCCTTTTGCGTGCGCAGGTCGACCGCCTCCTCGAGCGCGCGGTCGAGCGTCGGGTCGAGATCGAGAGCGCGCTCGTAGTAGTCGAGTGCCATCTCGATTTCGCCGAGCTGCCGCGCGCTGACCATCGCGGCGGTGTGCAGGTACTTGGCTTTTTGCTTCTTGTCTTCCACGAAGTCGGACAGCTTGAGGACGACCTCGACCAGCTTGCCCCAATCTTTTTCTTCGCTGTAGAGCTGCATCAGCTTGGTGAGGATGTTGCGATCTTCCGGTCGTTCTTCGAGCGCGACGATGTACGTCTTGGCGGCGCGCGTGCGATCCTTGAGCTTGGTCGAGTAGATCTCTCCGATCTCCAGGAGCAGCGCATATCGCTCTTCTCCATCGGCGACGTCGAGCCTTCGGCTCTTCATCTTGACGACGTTTTCCCAGTCGCCCGCCGCTTGATAGAGTTTGGCCAGCGCCGCGAGCGGCTCCGGTGCCCCGGGATCGAGGTCCGCCGCTTCGGCGAGCGGCGGAAATGCGAACTCGAGAAACCCGGCTCGGCGCGCGGATTCGCCGAGACGATAGAGCGATTCCGATTCCTCCTTTTGCGTCAATCGGTCGCGAAAACGACCGAGCAGCTCGCGGTACAGCTCATAGGCGCGCTTGGGATCGCCGTGATCGAACGAAACGCGCGCGACACGCGCGAGCGCCTCGCCATCGTTCGGCGCCATCTTGAGCAGCTCGTCCATCGGAACGATGGCTTTTTCCGTCGAACCCGACTTGTAGAGCGCATCGACGTATCGCACCAGCACGCGAACGGCCTCGGTCCGCTCGAGCTTGTCGGCGCGGTTGGCCGGCAATTCGTAATGTGCCGCCGCCTCGTGAAACCCCTCCTCTTCGAAGGCGAGATCGCCGAGAACCACGAGTGCGTCGACGTTGGTCGGGTCGAGACGATTGGCTTGGGTCGCCGACGCGAGTGCGCGGTTGTCGTCCTTCAGCTTGTTCTTCGAAAGCCGGGCGGACTCGGCGAAGAGGCGCGCCTTCTGCACGCCGCCGTCGGCCAGCTCGATTTGCCGCCCAATCAGCTCGATGGCGGCCGCGGCATCGCCGCGCGCCGTGTATGCCGCCCGAAGCGCATCGATCGCGCCCAAGTGGGTGGGGACTGCATCGAGAGCCGCTTTGTATTTCTCGATGGCGCCGTCGACGTCGCTGTTGTCCTGCAGGAGCTTGCCGGCACGCATCCACTGCTCGGCCCTTGCCTCGGGAATCTTTGCCTGCTGCGCGAGCGTTTCGATCGCGCGCACGGCGAGCGTCGAATCTCCCGACCCCGCCCGCAGCTTGGCCAGGGCGTCGAGTGCAGTGGCCTGATTCGGATCGAGCGATAGGACGCGCTCGTAGCTTTCCAGCGCACGCGACGGCGAACCGATCTGCTCCAGCAAGACCTTGCTGAGGGCAAGCAAGAGCTCGATCTTACGGCGATCGTCGACCGGGGTACGAAGATGACGTTCGTAGGTCGATGCCACGTCCTCCCACCGCTCGAGCGAGCGGTAGTGCCGCTCCAGCGAGGAGAGCGCCTCGTCCATATTGGGATCGATGGACAGGATCGCTTCGCAGTTCTCGGCGGCCTTTCCGTGATCGATGAATTCCTCTTCGTGGATGGAGGCGAGCCGCTCGTAGAGCGCCACTCGCTGACGAGGCGTGACGGCGGCGCGTATCTGGCGTTCGAGCACGCCCAGCAGATCTCGATAGCGCCCCGTCCGATTGTAGACACGATCGAGCCCCTTGAGCGCCGAGGCATTCTGCTCGTCTTCTTCCAGAATGGACTCGTATCGGCGCGTTGCTTCGCCCAGGTCGTCGAGCTGATCTTCGAATGTCTCGGCGATGCGCGCCAGCGTGGCCCATCGTTTTTCGCCGCGCTGAATCTCCGCGCGCTCTTCCAGCATCTTGACCAGTGCCTCGAAATCTCCGGCATTCTCCAGGATGCGTTCCAGCCCGTCGCCCGCGGCAGGGTGGGTAGCGTCTTCGGCGAGCACCTTTTCGTAGAGCTCTCGCGCTCGAGAAGCGTCGCTCAGCTTTTTCTCGAAGAGCTCCGCGGCTTCGGCCACGAGATTGCGCGCGGCGGCGGAGCTCGGCGCGACTTCGGCGCGATGCAGCAAGGTGGACGCGAGATCGCTCCACTGCTGGGCCTTCTGGTAAACGGAACAGATCCCCGACAGAGCGGGTTCGTGATTGGGATTGATGGCGAGGATGGCCTGAAAACAGCTGACCGCCAGATCGGCCCGGGCCGCCTTCTCGGAGTACCAGCGTCCCAGGCGGGTCAAAAGGGGAATCTTGAGCTCAGGAGGGATGTCCCCTGAACTCGCGTCGGCGCACATCGATGTCGCTTCGGTCCATGCCTGAAGATCGCCGCCGGCGAGCCGCTCGACTTCCCCGGCATAAGACTCGGTTTCCGGATCTTCGCAGAAGGCCTGCGCATATGCCACGATGGCCTGCGACTTGTCATCGAGCTCGGACGCGTAAATGCGCCCTATCTCCGCCATGGCGCGCCCCTTGTCCACGCGGGTCTCGGCCGTCTCGGTGCGGCTGAGCAGCATTTCGATGACTTCTTCGAACTTACCCAGCGATTTGCGCACCTGCATGAGCGAAGCGGCGGCGATGTCGTCGGCAGGATCAAGCTCCACGATGCGCCGATAGATCTCCTCGGCGTTGTCCTTGTCGTTGGCGCTCTCGTACATGCGCGCGGCTCGAAACAGCAGATGTTTTCGATTGTCGGTCGCGAACGCGTCGAGGCCCCACGTCGGGTCGTTCTGGGCCGCGAGGGCGAAGGCTTCGGCGATCCGCCCGGGGTCGGCGCCCTCCTGGGCGGCGCTCTCCAGTGCGAGGGCCACAGCTTCGTCCTCCGGCGCTGCGAGCAGCGCCTGGACACGGGAATCGAGCTCCTCGTCGGTGATGGTGATCGCCAGCGCGTCGACCGATCCGCGGTCGAGCATCTCGAACGCTTCGAGGAGCGCGCGTGCGTCGCGCGGACGGGCGGTCGGCTCCTTGTTGAGAAGCGAGAGCACGAGGCGATCGAGATCCTTGGGAACCCAGCCGCGAGGAGCTACGTCGCTCGGGGATCGCGGCTCCTCGATGAGGTGAGCGACGGCCGCGTCCACCGGCGTCGTGTCGCTGAACACCGGCTGCCCGGTCAACACCTCGAACAGAATGGACCCGAAGGCGTACACGTCGGCTCTCGGTTGGGCGACGCTCCCCCTGATTTGTTCGGGCGCAATGGTCTTCGGCGATCCCAACGCGTGGACGAATTGCGAATGACCATTGACGACGCGCGCGCGCAGTCGCAGACGATCGATCCCGCCGTCGACGACCAGCACGCGCTGTCCGTGTGTGCTGCGGTTCACGATGATGTTTTCGAGCTTGAGATCGCCGTGGGCGATGCCGCGTTCGTGCAGTGCCGCCAGCGCTTCCAAGACGTTGCGCAGAACGACCCGCGCTTCTTGGATGTGCATGGGACCATCGCGCTTGATTTTTGCTGCCAGCGATTCTCCCTGGATGTCTTCATACGCAACGTAGTGGGCGCCCGTCTCTTCCAAGCGCCCCACCATGAGCAGACGCGGAAGCGAGGTATTGCCGATCTTGCCGATCAGCCTCGTTACCGTCAGAAAACGCTGGAGCGCGCGAGCATCGCGCGAGGCCTCGCGCCGCAGTACTTTCAGGATCATCGCCTGCCCGCCGTGGTCGACGGCATAGACGATCCCGACGCCGCCCTCACCCAGCCGTCGATCGATGATGAAAGGACCTACCATAGTGCCGGAGCCGAGCGTCTCGTCGCTGACGAAGCCGCGCTGGCTTAGGTCACGCAGCCGAGGGTCGGCATCGGCGCGCGATCCAATCACCGCCTCGACCAACGCATCGAGCGCGTCCAGTTGCGAGCAATGATCGGTGAGGGCACGCGCGAAAGCTGCCTTCCCATTGGTTCCGCCCACTTTTTCGGGGTCGAGTGCCAGGAGATCCCGGCTGAGGGCGGTGAGCTCGTCGAGACTGAAAAGGCGCTCGATTTCGCCACGGAGAATCTCGATATCCATACTGACTCCTGCTCGATCGCGTCGCGTTCACTACTAGCTCATTAAGTGGTCTCAAGACCTGAAGAATGCGCGGGTTATTTCGAGCCTCGGCGCCCGCTACTGGGCCTCCCCCTGTGGGTCCATTCAATCCAAGCTGGAAAAATTCGCTGCCGATGATTTGTTGGCCACGCCCGGGGCGTATGAGAGGGTGGGGCAAATGCACCGCGTGGTCGTTTTCGTGGAACGGGTCCTCCCGATCGGCATTCTCGGAGTAGCTGCCATCGGCGCGCCGGTGATGATCCTCGCGCCGCAGGGAATACCGCGTCTGCGTTCGTTGTCGAGAGAGCTCGCGCAGGTCGAGGCGGAGAATGCCGACCTGCGGCAGCAGATTCAGCATCTGCGAGGTAAGGTGCAGCACCTTCGGGACGATCCCGCAGCCGTCGAAAGAATCGCACGCGACGAACTCGGATTGGTTCGGACGTCGGAAGTCGTTTTTCAGTTCCCGAGGCGACCTTGAGTTGCTCGCGAACCGCCGTTGGCCGGTGGTAACGTAGCCAGGTGTCCGTCGAACTCGGGCGTCGTCTCATCGCGTCGGGGGCGGCTGGGGCTCCAGGGATCCAGGCCGCACTTCAACGCCACCTCGGCACCGGCATGCCGTTCATTCGCGCGCTGCTCGAGCTCGGGTACGTGACCGAACGCGCTCTCGAAGAGGAGCTGTCGCGGTCCCCCCTTCCGGTGCTCGGCAGCGTCATTCCGCTTCCGGCGATCATCGACGATCTGCCGCGCGATCTCTGTCGCAGGCTTCTGGCGGTTCCTGTCCGCCGCGATCCGCGGACCGGCACGCTCGACGTTGCCGCGGTAGACCCCTTCGACACCCACATCATGGAAGAGTTCGCCTATCACGTGAAGAGTGAGGTTCGAGTGTTGCGCGGCTCGCTTGCCGCCGTCGAGGACGCGCTCAACCGCATCGAAAAGGGGGAGTTCTCGTCGACCGTCATTTTGCGCAAGTCGGTGCCTCCGCCCGACGCAGCTGCCTCGGCCACCGGTCAGATGCCGAGCGATCGTCCCATTCCACTCGTGCGCCGCGCGGTCCGCGATGCGAGCGTCGAAGTGCTCGGAATACGCGACATCGTCGAGTCGTCCTCCGTCGACGGCGTGGGCGACGAGAGCGGGGGGCCCATCCAGCCTCTCGGCGCCACGAGCATCCCGCGTGCTCCCTCGTTGCCCACCTTCTCGGAAACCGCTGCGAAACGGGACTCCCAGAAGAAAATCCAGGTTGCCCGCAGGGATGGCACCATCCCTCCCACCACTTCGCGCGGCCCGTTCTCTCCCCGAGCTCCAGCGCCGCCCTTCCCGGACATCGCAGGCATGCTTGCAGCCATGGAGGCGGCGACCACACGAGACGAGGTGATCGATTGCCTGATCGTCGGTATGAGTACCGTCGCGAGGCGCGTCGGCGTTTTTGCCGTTCGAAAAGGAAGCTTTCGCGGGATCGCATGCAACGCCGAGCTCGGCGACGCGAGCGCGTTTCGCGGCATCGAAATTTCGACCGACGCGCCGAGCGTGCTCGGCATCGCGGTCGCCAACGGTTTCTACCTCGGTCCATTGCCGATGACGGCGCCGCATGAGAGGCTGCTCGCCTTGTTGAAAGAAGCTTCGGAAGAAGTCGCGGCCGTTCTGGTCCGCGTGGCGGGCCGTCCGGCGCTCGTTCTTTTGGCCGATCAGCTGGGCGACACGCTCGTCGCCACGCGCCGCGCCGAAGAGCTGGGTCTGCAGGCGAGCGAAGCGTTCTCGCGCATTTTGAAAGACACCAAGGGCGGCCGGCGAGGTGGCTCGTGAGCGACGACGCGCGTGCTCGAGCCTACCGCGAAGCGCGCGAGCGCTGGAGCCGCGCGTTGGCCGCAGCTCGCGTGCCGCCGCGGCCCAAGCCGGGGCTCTACGCAGGCGGCTACGATCCACCCGACCTCTACGGTCCGGACGACCTCGACGCCGTCGACTTCGATCCTCTGCGCGATCTCGGCTTACCGGGCGAGCCCCCCTATACGCGCGGCACGCAGCCTCACATGTATCGCGCGAAGCCTTGGACGATGCGGCAATACGCCGGGTTCGGTACCGCCGACGAGTCGAATGCCCGCTTTCATTACCTGCTCGCCCATGGACAGACTGGCCTGTCGGTTGCCTTCGATCTTCCCACCCAGATGGGCCGAGATTCGGACAGCCCCCAGGCGCGCGGAGAAGTCGGACGGGTGGGCGTTGCGATCGACTCGATCGACGACATGCGCCGCTTGCTTCGCGGCTTGCCGCTGGATTCCGTTTCGACATCGATGACCATCAATGCGACCGCCGCGATCCTGCTCTGCCTTTACATCGCGGTGGCCGAAGAGCAAGGCATCGCGCGGACCGCGCTGCGGGGCACGATCCAGAACGATATCCTAAAGGAATACATTGCCCGTGGCACTTACATCTATCCCCCCGGGCCTTCGCTCCGGCTCGTCAGCGACCTGTTCGCTTTCTGTCAACACGAGGTTGCGAAGTGGAACACGATCTCGATCAGCGGCTACCATATGCGCGAGGCGGGGTGCGACGCGATCCAGGAGGTCGCGTTTACGCTCGCCAACGGTATCGAATACGTATCGACGGCGGTCGCCAGCGGGCTCGACGTCGACGCGTTCGCTGGCCAGCTCAGCTTCTTTTTCAACGGACACAACAACTTCTTGGAAGAGGTCGCGAAATTCCGCGCGGCGCGCAAGGTATGGTCGAGCATCATGCGAGATCGCTTCGGCGCCAAGACCGCCCGCGCCAAGGCGCTTCGCTTTCATTGTCAGACTGCGGGTATGACCTTGACCGCGCAGCAGCCGCTCAACAACATCGTACGCGTCGCATTGCAAGCCCTGGCGGCCGTCTATGGAGGGGCGCAGTCGCTCCACACCAACTCTTTCGACGAGGCGCTCGGACTGCCCACCGAAGAAGCCGTCGCCATCGCCTTGCGTACACAGCAGATCATTGCCCACGAGAGCGGCGCGCGAGACATCGTCGATCCGTTGGCGGGCAGCTACGCGGTCGAATCGCTGACCCGCGGCATCGAGGTCGGCGCGCGCGCGTATATCGCTCGCATCGACGAGATGGGCGGAATGGTGCGTGCGATCGAGCAAGGTTTCGTACAGCGAGAGATCCAGGCGACCGCTTATGCCTATCAGGTGGACGTCGAGCAAAAGAGGCGCGTCGTCGTCGGGGTGAACGAGTTCGTGAGCGATAGCCCGAAGGTTCCCATCCTGAAGATCGATCCGCGCGTGGAGGCTGACCAAGTCGAACGGGTTCGCCACCTGCGCCAGTCGCGCGACGCTGCCCTCCACGCCCGAGCGCTCCAGCGTCTCGACAAGGCGGCCCAAAGCCAGGACAACCTCGTTCCTCTCATTCTGGAAGCCGTGCGCGCCCGGGCCACCGTCGGAGAGATCAGCGACGTGTTGCGCGGCAGATGGGGCGAATACGTCCCGCCATTATCCATCTAGCATTTGTGGCGTTTCCTACTGCGGTTCCTCGTGACTCATGCAGTGCAGCGTGCCGAGGCCCCAGACGAGATCGACCGCGTGGATGCCCACCACCTCTCGGTCTGGAAAGAGCTCCGACAGGATGCCGAGCGCCCGCCGGTCGTTCCTATCGTTGAACGTCGGCACGAGCACCAGCCCGTTGGCAATGTAGAAATTGGCGTAGCTCGCAGGCAGCCGCATCCCGTCGAAGAACACCGGCGAAGGCATGGGCAACGTGACGACGTCGAGCTTTTGGCCGCCGGCGTCGGTCATCGTGCGAAGCCGCTCCAGGTTCTCGTTCAAGGCAATGTAATTGTCGTCGTTGCGACGGGATTCGTGCGCGATCACGACGACGCCCGGGCGCACGAAACGGGCGAGATCGTCGATGTGGCCGTGGGTGTCGTCCCCTGCGATGCCGCGACCGAGCCACAGCACGCGAGTGACCCCCAGATAATCGGCGAAGATGGCTTCGAGATCGGCGCGTTCGAGACCCGGATTGCGCTGCTGCACCTCGCTGAGCAGGCATTCTTCGGTGGTGAGCATCGTTCCGCGACCGTCGACATCGATGCTACCGCCTTCGAGCACGACGCCGGGGGGCGCCCCCTCGAGGAGCCCCCGCATGGCAGGAGGTTTCGGTACGAAACGGCGCATCGTGCGGTGGCCCGCGATATGCGACGGCACGAGGTTGTCGCGCTCGAAGTTCGGGTACTTCGCCCACCCATTGAATTCCCAGTCGACCACCGCCACCTGGTCGCCGGCTTTGACGAAGCTCGGGGCGGTATCACGCAGCCAAGCGCGATCAGTGGCAACGCGCAAGAACGTGACGTTCTCCAGATTGGCGCTTCCCTTGGCCAGCGCTTCGCGAGCTTGTCGCTCGATTTTTTCGCTCTGCACGAGCAGGCAGACCTCCTCGTTTTGCGCGAGCTTGCGGATGATCTCCACGTACACCCAGACGATGGCCTCGAGCTTGCCGGGCCAGTCTTCGGTGTGGTGCGGCCATGCGAGCCACGTTGCGCGGTGCGGTTCCCATTCGGCTGGTTGCCGAAATCCGAGCGCTCTCGGCGTGGCGATCGGAGAGGCGGACGGGGTTACGCGAGCCACCGGCGCGTCAGTCCCTCGTAGGCATCGATGCGACGGTCACGTAGAAACGGCCAATTGCGGCGGGCCGACTCGGAGCGGCTCGGATCGCATTCGACGACGAGGATCTCGTCCTTGTCCTGAGAGGCCTTGGCAAGCAAGACTCCCGAAGGATCTGCGACGAAGGAGCCGCCCCAGAATTCCAAACCGCCGTCCTCGGCACCCTCGTGCCCCGTGCGGTTCACGGCGGCCACGAAAATCCCGTTGGCGATGGCGTGCGCGCGCTGGATCGTTTCCCAGGCGGAATGTTGCGCGGCGCCGTGGGCCGCTTTTTCCGACGGGTGCCATCCGATCGCCGTGGGATAGACGAGAACGTCGGCTCCTTTCAACGCGGTGAGCCTCGCCGCTTCCGGATACCACTGGTCCCAGCAGACGAGCGTTCCCACGCGACCGAACCGCGTGGGAAACACCTGAAACCCGAGATCACCGGGTGTGAAGTAGTATTTCTCGTAGTAGAGCGGATCGTCGGGGATGTGCATCTTGCGATAGACGCCCGCGATACTGCCGTCCGCGTCGAGCACGACCGCACTATTGTGATAAAGCCCTGCCGTTCGTCGCTCGAAGACCGACGCAACCACCGCCACTCCCGCCTCCTTGCCGACGCGGGCTAGCCGGTCGGTGGTCGGACCGGGAATGGCTTCGGCCAGATCGAACAGGGCCGGATCCTCGCGCTGGCAGAAGTACTGCGTGCCGAAGAGCTCCTGGAGGCACACGATTTGCGCGCCTTGCCGAGCCGCATCGCGGACGCTGGCTACTGCTTTCTCGAGGTTTTCGGATGGGCTCGTGCTGCACGACATCTGAACCAGGCCGAGCCGGAACGGAGAGGACTTCATGCGTACCCTATAAGCCCCGCACGCGTTGGGCGAAAGGGCCACGAGCGAGCGCGGCCTTCGCGCTTGTGCTCACAGCCCTATTGTTTCTGTCCGCTCAGCATCACCGAGGCTCGGTCGGCGCACGCGCGATCGCCCATGTGCTTGCAGATGGCGCGCAGCATCTTGATCTCTTCAGTCGTCGCGTGCCCGCCCCACACCCGAGGCTCGAGCTGCGCGCGCGCCCGCGCCTCTCCTTCGCGCCCCTGCAACGCGAGATCGGAGGCTTTTCCCGGCGAGCCTTCGGGCGCGGGAGTCGAGGCTGCGCTACCGGCGCGCCCGGAGGCGGTCGGCGCCCAGGGATCCGCTGCCAAAATCGGACGCGGGGCCGCCGCGGACCTGGGAGCTGCCGGTTCTCTCGGTTCTCTCGGTTCTCTGGCGGGTGGAGCTTCGGCGACGGCCGCGGGGGGAGGAGGCGCGCTCTTGGCGGCCTGCGGAAGCTCGCGTATGTCGGTGCCGAGAAAGTCGGTTTCCTTGAGTTTGTCGGCTGCCGTCCTGCGTCGCAAAGCGTCCACGGTGGTGGACTGCGCGACGGTGTTGAGCAGCATGCGGCGGGTCGTGATGTCGGGCTCGCGGTCGGCGCGGGAAAGGACCGCGTCGGCCCAGCGCGCCTCGATATCGCGCACTTCGGGACCTTCGCGCAGGGAGGGGGAGTTGACGACGTCGGTGGCGATCCGGCCGTGCGCGAGGTCGAGGTCACCCTGCGCGGCGAGCTCCTTCGCTTCTTCGAGCGCGGCTCGGGCCGGATCGACCATCGCCGCGGCTCCGGCCGGGCTGCCCGCGGCGACCGTGGCGTTGGTCGCGGCCTGAAGCCTGGCTCGGCGGACGGCGAACAGCGCCACCACGGCCAGCAGCCCCACCACCGCCCCCACGACCAGGTTCTTGAGGAACTTGGAGCGCCCGCCCACTTCGCCCATGAAGTTGTCGATGGATGCTGTCGTGCCGAACACGGGTCCGGACGGAGGCGGAGGGCGGAACGTGGAAGCGTCACCGCCGCGCGGCGATTCCAGACGCATTGCTTCGGGACCGGGCCGGTAGATCTGCCCCGCACCAACGAACTTGAGCTTGACCTCGCCGAGCTCGATGAAGTCGCCCGCTTCGAGCAGCCCGCGCTTGAGCAGCGACCCGTTCACGCGCACTCCGTTGGCGCTCGCCTTGTCGATGATTTCGTATCGACCGCCTCCGAGGGCGTGAATTTCGGCGTGGATG
>Ga0137375_10002347_pt1 | contig 22248 bp, 23 predicted proteins | sample SagtaG_24_FD_104936 | JGI IMG/M metagenome (GOLD analysis project Ga0137375, IMG submission 104936) | Vadose zone soil microbial communities from Sagehorn Ranch, Mendocino, California, USA - Sage1_R_113_16 metaG | ecosystem: Environmental > Terrestrial > Soil > Vadose zone | place: USA... | reverse complement strand
GCCGAGGCCGGCGCGATCTACGGCTACTCGTTCATCCTGACGAACCTGGACGTGTCCGCGCCAGATAAGGCCGCCGTGGCAGAGCACTGGTACCGGCACCGCACCACCATCGAGAACATCTTCCGTGACAGCAAGCACGGCGCCGCCCTCCGGCACCTCCCCAGCGGCTACCCCCAGGTCAATACCGCCTGGATGCAGGGTGCGCTGCTGGCCGCCAGCATGGCCGCCTGGCTGCACCAGCTCACCACTCCCACCCGGGGCGGGGCAATCCTGGACGGCCACGGCGTCCGCGGCGGCAAAGCCATGATCGCCACCCTCCGCCGACGCCTCATCGCCGTCCCCGCGCGGCTGGTACGCCACGCCGGGCAGCTCATCCTGCGGCTGCCGCCAGGCCACGGCCTGCTCGCCGAGGTTCTCGCCCGCCTGCGGGCCCTCCCCGTAATGCCCTGACCACCGGCCTCACGGCCCCGCCCCCGGAACCTGGAACCCGCGAACCCGGCGCGACACCCGGGCATCAAGCCTGCCCCCGCACCCGAAACAGCACCCGCGAAGATCAAAAACAACCCCTGAAGATCAGCTCCACGCACTACTCGCGGATTCGGGTCAGAGGACCCGTCAACTCTCATTAGTCATCCCTGAAGAAGCGGGCCGGGGTCAAGTTGGAATGATCTGGGGCTCCGCGGGCCGGCCGTTTCTTTCGGGCGTGGGGTAGCTGCCTCGCTGGTTGTGCTTTCTCCGCTGGTGTTGGCTGATTTCCTCGATGATGAGGTGGCTGTCGGAACGGCTCGCAGCCCGGGCTGCCGGGCTTCGCCACGATGGCCGACATGTGATCTGCCCGCATGAGCAGGACGGGCACGCGCCCCGGTCGCTGAGGCTGGATGGCGGCGGGTATGACGGCGAGCCGTTCCAGGTCGCGGTGTGCGGCCCGGACGGCTTGCCGCTGCCAGCGGAGGGGTGGCACGCGGCCTGATGCACAGCGTTCACCCGGTGCTCGGGCGGCCGTTCGCGTGCGTGCGAGGCACGTACGAGTACTACCTATCTGTCCGGAGTGAAGATCTTTTCATATTTCGCTGGCCGGACCATTGCCGATGATGATCTGTGGCCGCACCATAGACATCACCACGCGACATTTGTCGCATCGTGCCCGCCCCGCGATGTGGCCTGGCGGGCGCACGCGCAAGGTCCTGCATACGGGATACGGAAGAGGACGTGATGGCGCAGCCCCGCCCCCGAAGCACACACGTCGACACCTGGATCGTTACCACGATCTCGTTACCGGCTGCCCTGGCCGGAGCGCTCCGAGTTCCGCTGCGCAACCGCACCATCCCGGAGCCCTGGGGACTCCCCTCCCCTCCTGGCATCAGTCCGTGTGGGTGCCGATCACGGCGGCCCTGGCCGCGCTCACCTCTCTACTGATCAAAGGTGCTGCCTTCGCCGCTGCCAATGCGGCCACGCTAAATTCAGTAAGCAACGCGAGGAGGTTGTCATGAACCTTAACAGAGACGATCCGCCCCCGGCGACTTCACCGGCAGGGGCGTCCCCCGCGCAGCCCAGTCGGCGCGATTTCCTCAAGACGGCAGGAACGGCCGGGGTCGTCCTCGGGTCGGGTTCGGCCTTGCTGTCGGCTTGCAGTACTGCAACCGGTGTCGGCGGCGGGAAGAAGACCAGCGGAACGATCAAGATCTTGCTGTGGAGCCACTTCGTCCCGCGCTATGACACGTGGTTCGACCCGTGGGCGAAGAAGTGGGGCCAGCAGAACGGCGTCAATGTCATCGTCGACCACATCAACCAGGCCGACCTGCCTGCGCGTACCGCGGCGGAGTTCGCGGCGCGGGCCGGCCACGACCTGATCGAGTGGATCACCCCGGCCTCTGCGTACGAGCCCAGCGTGCACGACCTGACCGATGTGGTGAAGCAGGCGGAGGCAAAGTACGGCAGCCAGATCGGCTTCTGCAAGATGTCCAGCTTCAACCCCAAAACCAGCAAGTACTTCGCGTTCTGCCACTCCTGGACGCCCGACCCGGGTGACTACCGCAAGGGCCTGTGGACGAAGGCGGGCATGCCCGACGGCCCGGCGACCTACGACGATCTCCTGACCGGCGGCACCCAGATCAACCACAAGCAGCACGTGCGCATGGGCATCGGGATGTCACCCGAGGTGGACTCCAACATGGCCGCCCGCGCGCTCATCTGGTCATACGGCGGCAGCGTCCAGGACGCGCAGGGAAACGTCGTCCTCAACTCACCAGAGGTGATCGACGCCGTCACCTATATGGTCAAGCTCTTCAAGCAGACGATGACCTCCGAGGTCTTCAGCTGGACTGCGGCCTCCAATAACCAGGGCCTGGTCGCTGGCCAGCTCTCCTACATCCTCAACTCGATCTCTGCCTACCGGACCGCGCAGACCACCACCGCCAGTGTCGCCGGCGACATCTTCTTCGTGCCCGCGCTGAAGGGGCCGAGCGGGAAGGGCCTGGCGAGCCAGCACGTCGTCCGCAGCTATATGGTCCCCAAGTGGACGTCCAACGTGGACAAGGCCAAGCAGTTCCTGATGGACCTGGTTGGCGTGGCGCACAGCGCGGTGTACAACTCCGAGCTGTACGACTTCCCCGCCTTCCCCAATACCGGCGCCGCCTCGGCGTTGCCCGGCTGGCTCCAGAACGATCCATTCGGATCGAAGCCCGCTACCAAGCTCTCGTTGCTCTCCACTGCCCAGCAGTGGACCACAAACGTCGGCTACCCGGGCGCGGCGAATGCTGCGATCGGGGAGATCTTCACCACCAACCTCCTGCCGACCATGATGGCGAGCGCGGCGCAGGGAAAGGCGACACCGAAGGCCGCGGTCGCATCCGCGGCGAGCCAGTGCGAGGCCATTTTCAGCAAGTGGCGGGCCAAGGGACTGGTGTGAGAACTTCGTTGATTCCCAACCACCAGGGCGGCAGGTGACACCGATGGCCGTGGTGGAAACCAAGGCATTGCGCAAGGAGTTCGGGGCCACCGCTGCGGTGGACGGCATCGACTTGGTGACCGGTGAGGGCGAATACCTCGTCCTGCTCGGGCCGTCTGGCTGCGGCAAGACAACCCTGCTGCGGCTCATTGCTGGCCTGGAACACCCCAGTGACGGCGACATCATCATCGGGGGGCAGGTGGTCACCCATCTGCCCCCCAGGGCGCGGCAGATCGCGATGGTGTTCCAGAGTTACGCGCTGTACCCGCACAAGACCGTGTTCGCGAACATCGCGTTCCCGCTCGCGGCGGCCGGCGTTCCGAGGGAGCAGCGGCCGGAAAAGGTGCGGTGGGCCGCTGGCCTACTCGGGATCGACCGGCTGCTGGACCGTAAGCCCCGGCAACTGTCCGGCGGCGAGCGCCAGCGGGTCGCCCTGGCCCGCGCCCTGGTCCGGGAACCGCAGGTATTCCTGCTCGACGAACCGCTCTCCAACCTCGATGCCAAGCTGCGCTCATCGGCACGAGACGAACTGAAGGAGTTCCAGCAACGGGTCGGGATCACCACCATCTACGTCACCCACGACCAGGTGGAGGCGATGGGCCTCGGTGACCGCATCGCCGTACTCAACGAGGGGCGAATCCAGCAGATCGGCACACCCGATGAGGTCTATCATCAGCCCGCCAACACATTCGTTGCCACCTTCGTGGGCTCGCCGCCGATGAACCTCCTCACCCGCGATGACAGGTTGCTGGGGTTCCGGCCGGAGGAGTTCCTCCCGGCGTCTGTCATGGGTGAACGGTCCGGCCAGGCGATCTTTGATTTCTCGGTGACCCGGGTGGAGAACCTGGGCTCAGACCGGTACGTGTACGGGCACCTCCCGGAGGTGGATCCCGAGGCGAAGGTCATCGCCAAGTTGCCTTCGACCGTGACCACGCCGGTCACCGTCGGGGACCAGCTGCCGTTCGCTGTCAACGGTGGCGACCTGCGCTCCTACGACCGGCAGACCGGAGTGCGGATCGCCAGCGGAGGCGCGGCGGTGAAGCCATGACGGTCACTGAAGGCTCGGCCCGGGAGGTCACGGCGGCACCGCGGCGGGCACGGTATCTGCTGGACCGGGAGCGACTGCTCGGCCCGGCGCTGGTGACGCCCGCCGTCGTCTACCTGGTCCTGGTCGTGGCCTACCCACTGGTACTGGCATTCCTGTATGCCTTCAGCGACGTGACGACGGGCAGCCAGAGCCTGCACTTTGTTGGCTTCCAGACTTTCATTGCGGCGGTCAAGGACCCCGTCTTCCTCACCTCGCTGAGCAACACCGTGATCTTCACGGCCGCATCACAGTTTCTCGTGGTGGTGCTTTCCACCGTGCTGGCCTTCGTCCTCACGGCGAACTTCCGCGGCCGGTGGTTCGTTCGGTTCCTGGTCCTCATGCCGTGGACAACTCCGGTCGCGCTCAGTTCCGTCATCTGGCTGTGGATGCTGGATTCGATATTCAGCCCGTTCGACTGGTTCGCCCAGGTACTGGGCATCGTGCCGCCGGGCGGCCACATCGTGTTCCTCGGGCAGAGCGGCCTGGCGATGGGGTCGGTCATCGCGCTGCAGACGTGGCGGATCATGCCGCTTGCCACCGTGATCCTCATGGCCGGTTTGTCGGCCATCCCGTCCGAGGTCAGCGACGCAGCTGAAGTCGACGGGGCAGGCTTCTGGCGTCGGCTGTTCGGGATCACGCTGCCGCTGCTGAGCCCGGTGATGACGGTGGCGCTGCTGTTCGGGATCGTGTTCACCTTCACCGACATGGCTGTTGTGTATGTCCTCACCGGAGGTGGTCCCGGAAACGCTACCCAGGTCCTGTCAAGCTGGGCGTTCTACAAGGGCATCAACGGCGGGGACCTCGGCGTCGGCGCTGCCGACGCACTGTTCATGTTCCCGGTGCTGCTCGGGCTGGCCGCGATCATGCTCAGGCTGGCCAGCCGGGCCGAGGTGGGCTGAGATGGCCGCCGTCCGGACCCGGACCGTCCGCGGCCGGGTCGCCGTTTACCTGCTCGCCCTTGCGTTCGCGGTGTTCGCCGGCTTCCCGTTCCTGTGGGCCGCACTGACCATGTTCCGGCAGGACTCCGATCTCTATGTGACCACCCACAACCCGTTCGTGCTCGCCAAGCCGGCGACAGTCAGCCATATCACCGACCTTCTCCGGAATACGCCGTACCTCCAGTTCATTCTCAACAACATCGTGATCGGGCTGGCGACCGTCGTGATTACGCTGGCGCTGAGCCTGCCTGCGGCCTATGCCCTCGCCCGGCTCGCGGGCCGGTGGGGTGAGCGGGTGGGGATCGGGATCTTTGTCACCTACCTGGTACCGCCTACGCTGCTGTTCCTGCCGCTGTCGCGCCTCATCACGACGATTGGCCTGCAGGATTCCATCTGGTCACTGATCGTCGTCTACCCAGGTTTCACGATCCCGCTGTCGACCTGGCTCCTGATGGGCTTCTTCAGGTCGATACCGCGGGACATCGAGGAACAGGCCCAGGTGGACGGTTACAGCCGCATGGGGGCCGTGGTGCGCACCGTCTTCCCGCTCGCGCTGCCAGGGATCTTCACGGTCATCGTGTTCACCTTCACGCTCACCATGCAGGACTTCATCTATGCGCTCGCGTTCATCTCGAGTTCATCGAGCATGACAGTGAGCGTGGGAGTGCCAACCGTCCTCATCCGCGGTGACGTGTTCTACTGGCAGTCACTCATGGCATCGGCGATCATCGTCGCGGTGCCGGTCGCCCTGCTCTACAACCTCTTCCTCGGCCGGTTCATCCGGGGCTTCACCATGGGCGCGGTCAAAGGCTGAGCAGGCGACCACGACGGCAGGAGCGACGTGAGCCGCCTGTGGGGTTCAAGTATTCGGCCACGGGGGCTGACCTGCGGCTGGGGGGGGCGATCTTCCCGGTGGCTATGCGGCCGGTTCGTACTGGCTGATCAAGCCGCCGAGGATCTGATGGCGTCGGATCCGGTCGAGTGGGACCGGGAACGTGTTCACATCTGGATCGTCGTCGGGTGCTCGAAGGTCAAGCGAGCGGTGGGGCCGTCCGCGGGCCGTCCGCTGTTGTAGTGGATGGCGTACTCCTCCAGCACGACGCGCAGATGTCGCTCCCCCGCAATGAGCATCCGGTCGGTGCATTCGGTCCGGGCGGTGAGGACCCAGCGCTCCGCGAGGGCATTCGCTCTTGGGCACTGGGCCGGGATCTTGAGCGGTTCGATGCCTTCGCTGGTGAACACCGCGTCGAAGGAGTCGGTGAACTTGCTGTCGCGGTCGCGGATCAAGAAGCGCAACTGGTCGGCCCGCTGCCCGAGATCAGCGACGAGATTGCGGGCCAGTTGCGTCGTCCAGGCCGCGGTTGGATGCGAGGTGACGCCCAGGATGTGGACATGGCGGTTGCGGGCATCCAGGACGAAGAACACGTAGACACGCTTGAGGGTCACGCAATCGACGTGGAAGAAATCGCAAGCCAGAAGCGTGTGGGCGTGGGCACGGAGGAAGCTGCGCCAGGTCTGGTCGTGGGCTCTTCGAGGCGCGGGCGGCAGGCGGTGAGCACGCAGGATGCTGCGGATCGTCCCGGCGGCAACCCGGTGCCCCAGGCGGCGCAGCTCGCCTTGGATCCGCTGATATCCCCACGACGTGTTCTCGGTGGCCAGTCGCACGATCTGGGCTGTCAGGTCGTCGCCGATCGGTGGCCGGCCCGGCGCTCGGGGCTGGCGCCATTTGCTGGCGACCAGACGGCGATGCCACCGCAGGACGGTGCCGGGAGTGACCAGCCGGCGGACACGCAGATGCCGGGGCAGGATCCTGACGAGCGCAGCTAGCACTGCACGGTCAGCCCAGTCCAGGCGCGGTCTGGGAGCGGCCCGCCGCAGCACCGCGACCTCGTGGCGGAGCACCAGGATCTCGGCGTCCATAGCGGCGCTGCTGCGGGCGAGGAGCATGAGCCAGGCCAGGATTCGGCAGAACATCAGGTAGATCACGCGTGGAGACACATCTGCCGATCATGCCGTGCTGATCAACGCGCCACGCACCGCGTCCCAGTTCAGCCCTTTGGCGTAGTAGTTGAACCCCACAGGGATCGATGCCGCTGGCCCTGAGGATCTCCCACACGGTGGACGCTGCGACCTTTACGCCGAGTCCGGCCAGCTCGCCGTGGATCCTGCGGTACCCCCAGCCGGGGTTCTCGCGGGCCAGCCGACGGACCAGGGCCTTGATGTGCCTACGGGTGGTCGGTCGGCCGGTCCTGCCGCGCATGGACCTGGCGCCCCAGCGGCGGCGGACGATGTTCCGGTGCCAGCGCACGATCGTGTCCGGGGTAACTAGCAGCCGCAGCCCCTGGCGGCGTGCTTTCGGTATCACGCCGAGCAGGGCAGCGAGCAGGGCCCGGTCCGCCCAGTTCAGCTTCGGCCGGCCCGGCTGCCGCCGCTGCAGGACGGCAAGCTGATGGCGCAGCATCAGGATCTCCGCTGTCTTCCACGCCTCCTCACGCCGCGACAGCCGCAGCCCCGCGGCGGCCCGCGTGATCAGGAGAAACACGAACCGCAGGCACATGAGCGATGATCATCACGGCAGAAGGACCGAAGAAGCAACCCTGCTGGCCAAAGCCGCCGACGAGATTCTCGGCACGCACAGCAGCACCGTGAGGCCAGCGTGGTCGGCGGGAGTCGATAGGCCCTCGCGTTCAGGGCCGCAACTAGTTCAAATTTGAACTTCGTGATTCCAGTCCTATCCGAAGTTTGAATTTGAACACCAGGGTTAGTATGGACAGTATGGAGGACCCGAGATGGCTGAACGAGGACGAGATGCGGGCCTGGCTGGCGTTTCTCACCGCCAGAGCGCTGCTGAACCGCCGCCTTGACCAGCACCTCAAGGCCGAAAGCGGGATCTCTCACCTGCAGTACGACATCTTCGCCCGGCTCAGCTCGGTCCCCGAACGTGAACTGCGCATGACCGAGCTCGCCGACGCGGTGCTCAATTCCAAGAGCGGGCTCACCTACCAGGTCACCCAGTTGGAGAAGGCCGGGCTGGTTCGGCGCCGCTCCTGCCCGGGTGACGGTCACGCCGTGTACGCGTGTCTCACCGATGCGGGCATGGGGCTCCTGGAGAAGGCGGCACCGGGCTATGTCGCTCTCGTCCGCGAGCTGCTGATCGACGTCCTGACCCGTGAGCAGCTCTCCGCCCTGGCCGACGGCCTCGGCGAGGTCAGCCGACGGATGCTCGTCTCACCGGCCGACGGCCCGGCGGCCAGATCGGAACAGGCCGCGGCCCTGGCCCGGATGCTGACGCCGCGCGCCTCGTGAGTGTCTCCGTCAGCTGCGACCTCCGCCACCTGTCCAAGGTCGCAGAACGTGTCCGCTGTTAACGCCAGGCACCGGTTTCACGCAGGAGGCCGCCGCTGGCCATAGCTGGCAAGCTTGGCCGCGACCCGTGCGATCTCTTCATCGGGCAGCAGACGCGGCGGTCCGGCCGCACGGGCCCGCAGGTACAGCTCGCTGACCCATTCCAGGTACACCGCCCGACTGTATGCAGTCGCCAGGTCAGGACCGATTGTCACGGCTCCGTGGTTGCCCATGATGCAGGCGTTACGGTCGCGCAGCGCCGCCGTGACGTTGGCCGCCAGTTCATTCACGCTATGGAGCCGGCCATCGCGTGGCGGGACGGCGGCATCGCGGCGATCGACCAGACCGCGCTGCCGCACGAGTTCCGCATGCTGCGGATCACGACCGTAGACCAGCTCGTGGACGCAATCACGAGGCTAGCCATCCGGGGCGCTCCGGTGCTCGGCGCGGCGGGCGCGCTCGGCGTGGCGCTCGCGATCCGCCAGTCCGCCGCCGAAGGCTGGGATGATGACCGCCTGAGCGGCGAGATCGCCAGGATCGCCGGCGCCCGTCCCACGGCCGTCAACTTGCGCCGCGAGGCCGAGGAGACCGCCGCCGAGATCCCGCTCGGCCCCGCGGCCGTGGAGGCCCTCGCCGTCCGGAAGCTGGAGACCGCCAGCGAGGCGACCATCCGGATGAGCGAACGCGCCGCCGCCTTCCTTCGCGAGGCGTCCGCCGCGCGCGGGCAGGCGAAGCTGCGCGTGCACACGCACTGCAGCACCGGCAGCCCTCCTTGACCTCACCCCGAAGGCGTTCGAGTCGTTCGTCCAGAGCCTGTTCACCAAGACGGGATACGAGACCGACCAGTACCGCTCAAGCAACGACGGCGGCATCGACTGCATGGCCTACAAGTCCGACCCCGTCGCCCCCATGAAGATCGCCGTCCAGGCCAAGCTCGACACCAAGACCATCACCGACCCACGTCCGCGACCTGTACAGCACGATGCAGCACGAGGGAGCCACCCTCGGCATCATGATCACCACCTCCGGATACGGCCCCGGAAGCGAAGAATTCGCCAACGGCAAGCCCCTCCACCTCATCGACGACCCCGGCCTGATCTCCATCTGCCAGGAACACGGCATCCCCGCCCGCATCCTCGGCCTCGGCACCCGCAGGCGGGCGGCTCAGGGTCCGGCAGGGGATGGGTTCTATGCCATGGGTGCCGCTACAGGGGGGCTTCCGCTGCCAGACCCACCAGGGACTGGTAGGCGGAGTAGCTCAGCAGGCTGGAATCGTAGATCGCGGTGAGGCGGCTGATCTTGCCGGTCTCGTCGAGTTCGATGCAGGCATGGCCGCGGCGCATCGGGCTCGCGACAGGGGCGGCCGTCCACTCGTAGCTGCCGCCGAGGGTACTGCCTTCGACGTGAGCGACAGCAGCGCCAGGACCGTAGGGGAGCTGGCCGAGCGCGCGAGTGTAGTAGCGCTGCACCTGACCCTGGCCGCGGAGCCTGGAGTGGGCCGCCATGTCCTCGTGTACCACGTCGTAGCTCATCAGCGCGACGGCAGCCGCGGGGTCCCCGGCGGCGAACGCGGCTTGGAGGGCTTGCGCGACGCTGACCACCTCGGGTGCCGCGTTCTACTCACCGTCCTTGAAGTCAGTCGGGTAGCTGGCGCCGACGGTGTTCTGGGAAGCACTGACGTAGGCAATCGATCTTGTGGGGTGGGGGTTTCGATCCCGTGGTGCTGATGACCCTGTCGGCCACCCGATGGTGGAAGGTGAGTGCCTGTGTTCTCTTGACGTTGAAAGATGAGGACCTCTGTGTTCTGCACGGTCCGACCGGGCAAGCGCCGACGCGGCCTGATCTATTCGAGAGTCTCTCGGAATATCGATAGTGCTGTATAATCGTCGGGTGGATACAGCTGCTAGCACGCGTACGGGGTCGGTCTACGAGACCCTGCGCACGGAGTTGCTCAACGGTCAGCTCGCGCCAGGCAGCAAGCTGAAGATGATTGACCTGGCGGAGCGGTTTTCCGCCAGCCAGTCCGTCGTCCGTGAGGGGCTGACTCGGCTTGCCGAGCAAGGGCTCGTGGTGGCCACCCCGCAGCGCGGATTCCGGGTACGAGGCCTCTCCATCGACGACATCGCGCAGCTGACCGAGGCTCGCGTCGAGATCGAGGCGGTCGCGCTCAGGCTCGCGATCCAGCGCGGCGACGTCCACTGGGAAACCAGCGTGCTGAGCGCCCACCACCTCCTCGAGCGCACGCCAGTCGCTCACGCGGACGGCTCCTTCAACGAGGAGTGGCCGGTGCGCCACCGCGATTTTCACAGCGCGTTGCTGTCCGGCTGCGGCAACCGGCGCATTGACGATGTTGCAGAGGCACTCCGCGACGGCGCGGAGCTCTACCGTCGGTGGTACTGGGCACTCACCGACGACCACGGTCGCGATCTCGCCGGGGAGCACCGTTGGTTGAAGGATCTTGCCCTCGCCCGCGACGCCGACGCGGCCGTCAGCCTCCTGAGCAATCACATCCAGCGCGCCCCTTTGCAGCTCATCGAGTACGCCCGCGAGCACGGGGAGGATGCCTTGGACCGGCCCGCGACGCCGCGCACCTAGGCCGGCTGGCGCCGGACGAATAGCGGCGGGCGCGGCGCGCTCAGCCGCGCACCTGTGAGGTGGCCCACTGCTGCGAGGCGGCAGCGAGTCATCCGCCAGTGGCTGCGCGCATCGTTGCGCTGAAGTCGGTGCCCCGGATATTCGTGATCATGACGTTGGTCGCGCCGGCCGACCGGAACCGGTCCAGCGCCTTTGTCACTGAGCCGGCGTCGCCGATCGCGCACAGATCGTGGACGAACCCGTCGCTGACGGCCGCGAGTTGCCGCGCGTGGTCGTCTGTCGCCGCGTCATAGGCGCTCACGTCACGTCCGTAGCCGGCAGCCTGGAACATGGTCCGGTAGAAGGGCAAGCCGAAGTACCTGTGCAGTTCGGCTCGGATTCCGGCTTCGGCAGCCCCGGTGTCGTCCGTCACTGACGCGGGCACCGCGGCTACGATGTCGAAGGCGAGGGGGTCCTTCCCCGCCGCTCGGCGGGCGGCACGCACCTCGGGAACGACGACGTCCCGCACGTAGGACGCAGGACAGGCCCAGAGCACGATGCCGTCGGCGATCTCGCCCGCCAGCCTGATCATTCCGGCGGAGAGGCCGGCGAGATAAATGGGGATGTCTCTGCGTGGCGTGAATCCAGCGAACGAGAACGTCGAACTCCACCGGAATCCGTTCGGCACTGTCTCACCAGCCAGGAGCGCGCGTATCACCGACACGTACTCGCGCATCTCTTCGAGCGGTTTCCCGATCTGCTGCCCGTGCCACGATGACATCGTCACCCGATGCCCTGTCCCCAGGCCGAGCCGGAACCGCCCGCCTGACAGGTCGTCCAGCGTGGCTGCCGTTTGCGCCATGGAGGCCGGGGATCGGTGATAGATCGGCGCGACCGCCGTGCCGAGCTGTACCCGCGGCGCTGCTGCGGCCAGGGCGGCGAGCGTCGTGAAGGAGTCCCGTGCTGAGATGTGCGAGCAGTTGATCGATTCGAAGCCGAGCTCGTCAGCCAGGCGGGCATGCAGGACGATCTGGTCGAACTCGCCGGTGGTCGGGATGAGGGCGCTGAGCTTCATGGCGTGACCTTCGCCTCTGCATAGTTCGCGAACGCGAGGAGCGCGTCGGGCCTGTCGACAGCACCCAGGTTGACGACATCAGCCACTCGGGCGCCGAGCAGTATCCGCTTCACCGGGACTTCCAGTTTCTTGCCCGTGAGCGTGTGCGGGACCGCCGCGACCTCAATGATCTCGTCGGGCACGTGCCTGGGCGAAGCGCCCTCGCGGATCGCCCGCACGATCGCCTCTCGAAGCCGGTCATCCAAGGTGACGCCGTCGGCCAGGGTGACGAACAATGGCATCCAGTAGCCCCCGTCGGGTTGCTCCACGCCTACGACAAGACAGTCCTCGATCTCGTGCAGCGGCTCAAGAACGCGGTAAATGTCGCCACTCCCCATCCGTACGCCGTTCCGGTTAAGGGTGGAGTCAGACCGGCCATGGACGACGACCGACATCCGGTCCGTGATCGTGATCCAGTCGCCGTGCCGCCACACGCCAGGGAAGGTTTCGAAGTACGAGGCCCGATACCGGCTGCCGTCCGCGTCACCCCAGAGCGCGATCGGCATCGACGGCATCGGTTCGGTGACCACCAGTTCCCCGACGCCGTTCCGGACGGGCCGGCCGTCTTCGTCCCAGGCGTCAAGCGCTACGCCAAGGCTGGGCGCCGAGATCTCACCGGGCACGACCGGTACCGTCGGGCCCGCCCCCGCGAACGAGCTCACGACGTCGGTGCCCCCGGTCGTCGAGTTGACGCGAACGTGGCGGCCGACGTGCTCGGCAACGTAGTGGTAAGCATCCGCCGGCAGCACCGAACCGGAGGATCCGACCGATCGCAGTGCCGACAGATCGAAGACGCTGCCGGGTTCCAGGCCCGCGGCGGCACATGCCCGCAGGTAGGCCGGGCTGGTGCCGAGCAGCGTCACGCGGTGCTCGCCGGCCAAAGCCCACAGCGTGTCCAGTGACGGGAACGAGGGACTGCCGTCGTAGCACAGGATCCGAGAGCCGACCAGCAGGCCGGACACCAGGTAGTTCCACACCATCCAGCTCGGCGACGTATACCAGAAGAAGCAGTCCCGCGGGCCGAGATCGAGGGCCAGGCCCATCGCCTTGAGGTGTTCGAGTAGCACCCCAACGGCGCTGTGGACGATGCCCTTTGGCTGTCCTGTCGTGCCCGAAGAGAACACCACCCATAGGGGGTGATCGAACGCGACGTGGTGCTGCGGCAACTCGGCATCGGTGCGACTGTCCGGCCACGGCCGGACATCGCCCGCATCGTCGCACGCGATGTCGCGGCCGAGGCGGGAGAACATGATGGTCGCCTTCAGCGTCGGCAGCGCGGCGCGCAACTCTGCCACGGCGGATCGGCGGTCGTGCTCGCGCCCGGCGTAGCGGTACCCGTCCGCGGCGATGAGCACGACCGGCGCCAGCTGAGCGAACCGATCGGCGGCCGCGGCGGCCGCGTAGTCCTGCCCGCAGCCCGACCACACCGCTCCGAGCGCGGCCGTGCCGAGAAAGGCCACAACGGCCTCGGCGGCGTTGGGTACGTAGCCCACGACGCGGTCACCGGGCCGCACGCCGAGGCGAGTCAATTCCGCGCTGAGCGCCGCAACCGCGCGACGCAACTCGGCCCACGTCAACTCGCGGCTGACGAGCATCCCATCGGGCGACTCCCTGACATCCACGAGCGCCGTGGCCGAGCCGGGACGATCGCGGAACACGTGCTCGACGTAGCTGGCGTGTGCGCCCTCGAACCAGTGGACGTCGGGCATGACGCCCCGGCGAACGGCACGGTACCCGGTCGTGGAGCGAACGTCGAAGAACTCCCAGAGGGCCGTCCAGAACTCATCCAGATTCGCGACCGACCACCGCCACAGATCGAGGTAGGACCCGCCGGAGAAGCCATGCCGCGCGGCGGCCTGCTCGGCGAACGTGGTGACCTGGGCCCGGGCCAGGTCGTCGCCGCTCGGAGACCAGACCGGCTGGAGGTCACGGTCCATCGTGCGCCGCCGCGGTGGACAGGTACGTCGGGCCGGCGACGATGGGGTTCCGCAGCACGCCGATGCCCTTGATCTCGCTCACCAGCGTGCTACCGGGGGTCAGCCACTCCTGCGGCGTGCGCGCCATGCCCACGCCCGGCGGGGTTCCGGTGAAGATGAGGTCGCCAGGCAGCAGCGGGCAAACCGCTGACAACCGCGCCACAAGCTCCGGGACCGGAAAGATCATGTGCCGGGTCCTGGACTTCTGCAGGAGGCGACCGTCGACGGAACACTCAAGCTCCAGATCGTCCGGGTTCGCAAGCTCGTCAGGCGTGACAACCCACGGGCCGATCGGCCCGAAGCCGGGATACGACTTACCGAGCGAGAACTGCGGGACAGGGCCGGCGAGCTGGACGGTGCGTTCGGAAATGTCCTGGCCGACGGTCAGTCCGGCGACGTAGGACCACGCGTGCTCCTCGCTGACGCGCTCAGCGCGGCGCCCGATGACGACGACCAGCTCAACCTCCCAGTCGACGGTGCGGCTCGGGAGCTCGATCGTCGAGGTCGGACCGGCCAGGCAGCTGCGAAACTTCGTGAAGACGGTCGGCGAGTCGGGCGGGGCGACGCCGGATTCCGCCGCGTGATCGCGGTAGTTCAGGCCGATGCCGAAGACCTGCGCCGGGCGGCGGACTGGCGCGCCGAGGTCACCGGCAGCGAGCGGCTCGGAAGCATCGAGGACAGAATTTTGCGCCCACTCGAGGAACTCTTCCCAGCGCTCGTACACGTCGTCGGGGTCAGGACCGAACCTTCCCTTCGACGCGCGTGCCACCTCAAAAGCATCAGTGCCGTCCACAAGGACGAGGCGGCCGGCTTGGGAAGCCATACGCATAGCTACTACACGCTCCTCAGGAGGGACAGGAGAGACTTGGACCAGGGCTATCGCGGTGCGTGAGCGCCGGTCATCAGCGCCGCGAGATCGTCGGGCTGTATGAAGGACGGGGGCGGGGGCGGGCCCCAGTTGTACAGGCCGCGGGCGCCTTCGACGACCGACGGCTTCCACAGCTGGTCGTCGAGAATGCAATCGAGGTCCGCGTAGTACTCGCTGAAGTTGCCGGCCGGATCCTTCAGGTACCAGAAAAAATTCGAGCCGATGTGGTGGCGGCCTAGCCCCCAGACGTGCCGCTCCGGGTTGTGCTCGAGCATCGCGTGAGCGCCGCGCCCCACCTCGTCGACGTCGTCGACTTCCCATGCGGTGTGGTGGAGGAAGTTAAGCGGAGCCTGCTGCAGCAGCAGATTGTGGTGGTCGGTAGAGCAGCGCAGGAACGAGGCCAGGCCCGGCACATGGTCGCTGACCTTGAAGCCGAGCCCGCGAGTGAAGAACCGCTGTGAGGCCTCCTGATCGAGCGAACCGACTACGACGTGACCGAGACGACGGGGCTGCACCCGGTTCACCCGTTCGACCCCTGGCGCGCGACCATTTGGGCGGTCCGGCCGACCTGGCCCGTTCGTGGGCTCCTGCTTCCCCGCCGGCTGGAGGATTCGGCGCGCCACGTGAATCGTGACGTGAAGCGCTGAGTTCGGGTCCTGGACACGCAGGCTCTCCGTGTTGTCACGGACGAAGTCGACGTCGAGCGCGTTGAGGCTGGCCGCGGTCCGCTCGAGATCGTCGGGGTCGTCGGCGCCGATCGCGATCGCCAGCAGCCTGCGCTGTGGGGCAGGGACTATCGTGAGCTGGTCGCCGCCGTCGGCGGTCGCGAACACGCGACGGTCCCCTGCGGGTGAACTGCCGGTCAGGCGCAGGCCGAACTCCTCGTAGTAGCTCGCCACACCGTCAACGTCGGGTACCCCCAGCGTGATCGATGTCAGGCCATGCAGGCTCATCGCCTTGCCCTTTCTCGTGGGTGTATCAACCGAAGTGCTCTGACAGTTAATGTATTTCGACAGCCGCGGGACCCCGAGCTAAGCCGGCCAGCCGGCGGCCTGCCGCACGGCGGAAGTCAGTTCCGCAGGGCTTTCAGCGCCGAATCGGCGGGCACGCCACGCAACGTGCTGGTCGGGCCGCACGAGCACACATCCGGTGGTCTCGACCTCGCGACGTGCTGACCACTCGCCGTATGGATCAGGCAAACCGTCGTAGGTGCCGATGATATGGACGTCCACCGGCACGCCGGCCGCCGCCGACGCCTCGGCTGCGGCCGGTACCCAGCCCTCGCCGCCGCACCCCGTCAGGACGGCAAAGCGCAGTCCGCCCACCAGATCGAGGCTGGAGATCGCCTGCCCGTCGCGCTCGAGACGGGCATGCGGAACCCGGGCGCCCGGCCTTGTCGTGGGCCGATAATGCAGTTGCGGATCGTCGGCCTGCGGGGATTCGACGCCGTCGTCGAGGAGCACCGCGCTGCTGTAGCGGTACCCAAGCTCGACGCCGTGCGCGTTGAACTGGTAATTGCTCAGCTCGATAGCCGCGCCTAGCGCCGCACGTCGTTCATCTCCGGCGACGCCCGGCTCGAAGAGCACCCGCAACGCCTTCCAGCCGTCCTCCACCGCCTGCCCAGGCTGGTAGCCGAGCGCCTGGTCGATGGCGCCGCCCTCCTGGAGACTGGTGATTGCCCGACGTACGCCCGCCGCGCCGACTGGCTGACGTTCCGCGGTATAGCTGTCGAGCAACGCCGGGCCGACCCGGCCATCGAGTGCCAGGGCGAGCTTCCACGCAAGGTTGTCCGCGTCCGCGATCGACATGTTCAGGCCGAGACCGTTCGTCGGCGGATGCCGGTGCACGGCATCACCGATGCAGAACACGCGACCGTTCTGATAGCGAGCCGCCACTTGCGCGTTCACCTGCCATCCCGCGACACCGAGGATCTCCGCCTCGACGTGCTCGCCGACGAGTGCGTCGATGCGCCCGGTGAGTTCCTCTTGGCTCATGTTCTCCGGAACGGCCTGCTCAGGGTCGTACATGAAGGCGAGCACGAACTCCGTGAAGGGCTTGTGGCAGATGAGGGTGCCGAGCCGAAGCGGCGGCAGCGGGCCCGGCATCACGTTCCAGGTGAGCACTCCTGGCCGGTGCGCGAAATACCGCGAAAGGTCGGCTCTGAACCAGACGTTCGCGGCCCGGGCAAGATCCGTCGGCCCCTCGGCCTCCAGCCCCGCCTCGGTGAGAACCTTGCTGCGTGCCCCGTCGGCACCGATGACATACTTCGAACGCACGACCGTCACCTCGCCCGTGCGCCGATTCCGCAGGGTCGATGTCACTCCGTCGGAGTCCTGATCCAGCCCGGCGAACTCGACGTCGAACCGGATGTCGGCCCCGGCCTCGCGCGCGGCTTCAAGCAGCAGCGGCTCAAGCACCGTCTGCGGGCAGTTCGCCATGGGCTCCGGGCTGGCGGCGGAGTACTCTCCCGCGCGGTCCGCCGCCGTGCCCCAGGTCTCGGAACGGGCAACCTCGCGGTCGGCCAGGGTGGTGACCCAGAGGTTGTTGCTCATCATGTGCTGCGGCGTGGAAACGGCGTGGAACTGCTCGCTCACGCCGAGACGCCGGAAGATCTCGATCGTCCGCTGGTTGACGATGTGCGCCCGAGGCGTGTGCGCCGTCCCGGCATGCCGCTCGACCAGCAGGTGATCCACGCGGTGGCGGCGCAGGGACAGCGACAAGGCCAGCCCGGCTGGGCCGGCGCCCACGATCAGTACCGGCACCTCCACGGTCGCGCTCACGGGTGGCTTCGCCATGACTCCTCCTGCCGACGGGGTTCACTGCGCTCCATGCTTTCACTGAAACATGCAGTAATCGATATGTCAATTGAATCTCGATATATTGTGGAAATGCTTGACAAAGTGCCTCCTGTGAGGTTCAAACTTGAACACTCAAGTAAGTCCCCGCCGGCTGGGAGCCTCCGCAGCCGGCGTGCCGCGCCGGGCCCACCCGGCGGAAGGGAATGATCATGACCGCGACACACGCCGAGTCAAGCGTTTGGATCCCCGAGCCCGGAACCTACGTTGCCGATCCGGCTGGCTCCTCGATCGAGTTCCGTGCCAAGCACCTGTTCGGTCTCGGCACGGTGGCAGGGAACTTCCGGATCGCCTCCGGGTCGATCCAGGTCGCAAGCCCGCTGGAGCGCTCGTCCGTCAAGGCGACGATCGACGCCAGCAGTTTCTCGACCGGAAACGCGCGTCGTGACAAGGATGTGCGTTCGGCGAGGTTCCTGGACGTGGACCGTTCGCCGACCATCACCTTTGTCTCGACGAGGGTAGGCGTCGTCGACTCGGCCTGGGTTCTCGAGGGGCAGGTCACGGTGCGCGGCAAGACCGCGCCCGTGGCACTGACCATCACGGAGAGCCAGCCCGTGGACGGCGGGCTCGCCATGGTCGCAGAAACCAGGATCGACCGCCACGCACACGGCATCACCAGCGCGAAGGGAGTGGCGGGTCGCTACCTCGACCTGACCATCCGCCTGAGGGCACGCGCCACCGGGACGGGCCGCTGACGGCGCCCCGTCTCGCCGGTCAACAGGCGCCCCGGATGAATTCGATCATGGAACGGTGGGTCGGCAGCTGCCGCCGCGAGCCGCCGGCGGAACGAGATCGCGGAGATCCTCGCCCGCGAGACAGGGCGTCTTTGACGTCGCCGGCGACCGCGGAGCGATCCTCGTCCGATATGAGCGAGACGGCGAAGGCCTCAGCCGGCTCCCGCAACTCTGGCTGTGCTGTAAGCAAGTGCTCCAGCACGGCCGCCTTCTCGTGGGGAGCGAGGGCGTCGAGCGCCGATGTCTTCCGGTTCATGTGCTCTCGCTGTTCAGGCCGCGCTTCCGGCGGCGGCAGGAGCCAGGTCACCGGGCGCGGCGACCCGCAGGCCGGAAGGCCCCGGACCGGCCAGCGGAACGCGAGCGCCTCCGGCGGCCAGATCCTGGCGGACCGCGTACCTGCCCAGGTCGGTCAGGCGGACCCGGAGACCGGGCGGGGGAGACAGTAGCCCAGGCTGGATCCCGAGCGGAGCGGTCGCGTCCCGGACCTCAGCGGGCAGCCGCTCGGCCAGCTCGGCCAGAGACGGGCTCAGCTCCATGGCGCCGTGCTCGGCCAGGTCCGCGAGCGGCTGACGGACCGCGATCGAGGCAAGCTCGGGGATACCGCATCGCCGTCGGGAGGCAGCAGCCCGGGGTGTTCGTTCAGCATCTTCGTGGTGATGTCGTCGAGGGACAGCCAGCCGCCACCGCTGCCGTGCCTGAAGAGCAGGTGGAGGAAGCGCGGTGCCCACGCCTCCAGCCAGGCCCGCAGCGCCGCGGTATCGCCGGAGTTGCGGGGGGACTGGTAGGGGTCGAGCAGTTCGTGATACAGCCCGGTCCACAAGGCGAGCGCGTCGGCGGGCTCCGCCTGGCCGCGCAGTACCTGCCCAAGCTGGCCGAGCCCGGGACCTGGGATCACCTGAGTGCGGCGCAGCGCGAGCACCCCGAATTCCAGCGACAGCCGCCATAGCTTGGCCAGGCCGGGAAGGTCGCGCATTCGGGTGGCCCGGCCTGCCGGGAGGCCGAGCGCCGCGGCGGCTGCCCGGAGCGCATCCTTCGCCAGCTCACCGGTCTTGTCGACCGGCCGCCCGCCGTCGCCGACCCAGGCGCCGAGCTCGGCGAGCCGCCGCAGCACCCCGGAGCCGTGGTCGGCCACCATCCGGGCCAGTTCTACCTCATCGGGCAGCGCCACCGGCGGGTACTCCTGCTGGCGCGAGCAGTCACATGGCGCGTGGGGAAATGCCTCGTGCTTGGTGGCGGTGATGCCGGGCTGCAGCATCGCGACCTGGCCGTCGTGGATGAGCAGCGTCCCGGTCCCGTAGCCGGGATCTTTGTCCATCAGCTCGCCCAGCACGAAGCGGCGGTCCGCGGGCCCGAGGGCGCTGAACCGTTCTGCCCACCGGTCGATCTCCGCGTCGTCATCGAGCGGCACCCCGTCGGCCGTCATCGCGGTGAACACCCGCTTGGCCAGGCGCCACCGGGACGGGTCGGCCATCGCTGCCGGGAACCTGGGCGCCAGCCGGTCCAGTTCCTTCAGCAAGGTGGCGGCCCGGGTACTGGCCGGGTGGAGTCGGCCGGTCTCGTCCAAGAAGCGCAGGAACTCTCTTACCGCCGCCGGTGCTTGCTCGGCCAGGTTCCATGCATCGAACTGCCGGGTCACCACGTGGACCATCAGCAGCTCGAGCACGTCGCCGATCTTCCACAGCGTCGGGTCGGGCTTGCCCAGGTAGTCGGCGCGCCCGTCGATCAGGATCTCGATCCGCTCCCGCCACCGCTTCGCGGCGTCCGGCGCGCCGGGCACCTGATCCCGCTCGGTGGCCCACTGCGCGAAGTCCTTCAGCACACGGTGTCTCATCCGGTACCACATGCACCCGACGCTAGCGGCAGCAACACGGGCGAATCCGGCGGACACGCCGCGCCGCCTGATGTTCCCGACGTACGGCCCGGCATGATGAGGTCATGCGGTACCGGCGAGCCGTGGAGAAGCTCAGAGAACTGGCCGAGAGGTGCGAGCGAGCCAAGCGCTGGCCGCCCGATGAGCCGTTCCTGCTCGAGGCTTACGTGTTCGGCGACGTGCTGGCGGGGGCCGATCCCCTGGAGGCCGTCGAGGTCGCCCTCGTGCTCAACCTGTCACCGGAGGAGGTCCCCTGGGAGTCGAACCCGCACGGGACCCAGTGGCTGGCCGATGAGCTGCGGCTGAGCAAGGGCGGGTTTGCGTACTGGTGGCGGTCACACCTGGAGCCGGTGGCGAACCACTACATCAAGGGCCCGGTCCGGTTCTGGTCCCGCGAGGGTCCCGACCAGGACGTGCTCAGCGCGCTCGCGGAGCGACGGTTCGGCGACCTGCCCCGGTTCGCGGTGCCGGGTGGAGCCTTGCAGGAGCAGGCCACCGCCGCCGTGGCAGCGGCGCTCAGCCATCTGCGCGCGGTCCGCGACTCTTACTGGGACCGGGACTGGCGCCGGGAGCACCGCGGGCTCGGACGCTACCCCGAGCATGAGCTGTGGGACGCGGTCAACGGCTATCTGGACCTGCACGATGCCGCCACGTCCACAGCGCAACCCGGGCCGGGTTCCCAGCCGCCCGGGCAGCAATAACTCATCTTGCTGGCGCGCACCCGCGTGCCTGGGCCGGTCTTGGCGCGTTGCTGATCCCGTTTCGATCAGAACGCGTCCATTCCGGTATCCGCGAGACAATCCTTCGCCGTGCCGCGGCTACCTGCTCATGCCAGGTGCGGCTATGGGGATGCCGACGGAGTGGGCAATGTCGAGCATGCGTTTGTCGTAGCTCACGAGGAAGGCGAGCGCATCGCCGATGGCCTGGGCGCTCGCGATATGTATGGCGTCGAGCGTCCTGACGCCGCCCGGCAGGCTTGCTGCCCCGTCCCTGATCTCATCGGTGACCAGGATCTCAGTGAAGTCGGCCAGCAGGTCCTGCATCGCGGTGGGGTAGCTGCCGACCCGGTCGAGTGTGCGCACGGTCTCGATGAAGCCGATCGTGGAAGTTCCCATGGGCATTTCGGGTGACTGAGCCAGGAATTCGCGGAGTCCGCGTGCATACGGGCGGCCGGTCACGAGGGTGACCAGGGCTGAGGCATCAAGGTAGATCACCGGTCGTCTGCTTCTCGCTCAGCGAGGAGAATGTCCAGGGGAGATGCGTCTTCGGGCACGGCATAGCTTGGGAGCTGGTCGAGGTCCCTGGTTGTGGTTGGCTTTATTCTGATGATCCCCCGGGCGATTAGCGGAGCGTACCGGCCGAGGACTCCCGAGCCGGGCACGACCACGGCGATGGTCTTGCCGTGCCGGGTCACCTCGATTGCCTCACCTCGCTCGACACGGGCGAACACGGCGCTGGGGTTGTAGGAGAACTCCCGGACTGAGACGGCGCTCATTCGTTCACCCTCCATGTCAGTGTACCTGCATCGGTAAAATTGTACCTACAAATCGCTGATCTGGGTGCATGCCGCGGCGGCAGGCTGGATGTCTGGACCTTCAGTTGCGGCAAGTCCATGCCGTCGCCAGCTGAGCTGGCTGGACTTCTTGAACTCCGGGCATCTGCCTCTTCCCTGCTCCAGTGCCCTGTCCATGACCGTCCGTGGATTGGCCACAGTGCAGCAGTCCCGGTACGGACGCATGACGGACGAGAGCGGCTCAGACAATGATCGTTCGGAAAGAATGGGCAGGTCAGGAGGCATATGGCTGCCTCGGGCCTAACGGTCTGACCAAGAAATAACCACCTCAGCCCGCTCGCGTGACCGCGGTTCGGGGCATGACGAGATGGCCCCGTGGCAAGCGCTGCCCGGGCCGCGGTGACGGCTATGCGGTTGTCGCTGGCTC
>Ga0137375_10002340_pt1 | contig 22286 bp, 19 predicted proteins | sample SagtaG_24_FD_104936 | JGI IMG/M metagenome (GOLD analysis project Ga0137375, IMG submission 104936) | Vadose zone soil microbial communities from Sagehorn Ranch, Mendocino, California, USA - Sage1_R_113_16 metaG | ecosystem: Environmental > Terrestrial > Soil > Vadose zone | place: USA... | reverse complement strand
CGAACCCAGACACGACTCTTCCCATGCCGGACGGACTCATTCCGGGGGCTGGCACGTTGCAGGCAGCGATCACGGCCGCGACCGGAGTAACGCCGCTCGTGATCGGCAAGCCGGAGCCCACCATGCTGGCCATGGGAACCCAGCTGCTGGGCTGCGCTCCTCACGAGGTAGCGATCGTGGGCGACCGACTGGACACCGACATCGCCGGTGGCCAACGCGCCGGCCTGATCACCATCCTGGTGCTGACCGGTGTGGCGCTCGAGTCAGACCTCGACGACTCCCCCGTCCGCCCGGACTTCGTTTTCTCAGACCTGAGCGCGCTAATGCGGCGAATGAAGGCTAGCGACGCCCGGTAAGGCACGGCATACCGTGCCTTCAGGGCGCAGCAAGCGGCGCCCCTACAGACGAGTCGCGGTCCTCATTCCTCTGCCAGGTACTCCGCCGCGACCCAGCCAGCGGGGCCGCCCGCCTGGCGCACGTTACGCCAGGTGCGGCCTTCCGCCTCGCGATCCGGGCCTACGATCTCGACACGTGTCCCCTCCCGAAGCAAGGCCACGCGGCGCGCCGACGTGCTCGGCTCAGCGCGCAAGTTGACGCCCTGGCCGTCCGTGCTCGCCACCCTGGCTGAGCCGAGCACGCTGGTGGGGGCGGCCGCTGCCTGTGGCTCCGTCGAAGGCCGAACAACCGCAGCCGCGAACTGCTCGGCGCGCATCGCCTTAAACGCCTCATAGGCCGGCCGGGGCGAGTGGTCCTCGTTGAGGATCGCGAACCAGGGCAAGCCGTCCTCCGGGCCGGTGTGGTAGGGCGAGGTGCTCGCGTCCAGGTTGGAGAGCAACATCCCACGCATCCAGGGCCAGTTGCTGGCGGCGTAACGGTAGGACCGCACCACGTAGTCCGCTTGTTGCTCTGCGGAGACCTTCATCCAATCGTACTGGCCCATTCCACGGCCCGGGTCCAGTAGCCAACCGAACTCGGTCGCCCATATCGGCGTTCCCGCATCGCCATGGCGGACCATCAGGGCGCGGTACATCTCGGCCCGTCGAAAGCAGATGCCGCAGGTACCTGGGTCTCGCTCCGGCTCGACGTTGCCACCGTAATTGTGGACCCCAAGCGCATTGAAGTAACCCCGCGCCCCGGCGGCGTACATGCCTTCCAGGAACTCGTCATCCTCGATAGTCCCGCCAAACCCGCCGGTATTCGGCGACAGACCGCCACCGACGACCACAGCCGCCGGATCGCCGGCCTTGACGCCCCGGTAGGCAGCCTTCAGGAACTCGACATAGGTGGCCGGATCGGGGGGTCCGCCCCACTCGAAGGGCAGGTTGGGCTCGTTCAGGACCTCGTAAGCGGAGATGCGGCCGCTGCTGTGGCTGGCCGTGGCCGCGTAGAAGCTCTCCACGGCGTCCAGGTCGGCGTTGGCCGGCGAGCCGCCAGCCCAACCAGGGACATCGTCGACTCGCATGACCAGCACTAGGCCTTCTGAGCCCGCCGCTTTGAGGACGTTATCCAGATCGTTCTCCGGCGTCTCCAGCCATAGGAAGCGGCCCGGGCTGGGCTCCAGGCGAGACCAGGACAGGATCATCTTGACGTGGCTGAAGCCGGCCTCCCGAGCCAGCCGCATGCTGATAGGATCGGTCGTATCGACGATCACGCCGTACACCAGCCCGCCATCCGAGCGCTCACCGGGCGCGGCCCGGACACCAGGCGCCGACGCGAATCCAGCCGAGGCGAGTAGCACGGCAGCCGCCACGAGGGTTGTCGCGGCCAGAGCGAGCCGGCGGCGGAGTGCTCGAGGTGGGGGAGTGTTTGGCGGAGTCTGGTCGGGCATGGGGGGCGCAGCCGGTACAACGGACGCCGAGCCGATCGGTCGCCGGCTCAAGCTTGACGTGGGCGACTCGTGTCCCAGTCTGGCCAGCCAGGCCCTGCTACAATGAGTCTCCGCCTCGTGGCGGTTGCGCCTAAGATACTCGGAGGGCCACGTATGAGCCTGGGGGACCGGATACGTGACTGGCTCGACCCAGGCGCTCCACCCAGGCGGCGGCTGCGGTCTCAGGCGCAGCCGTTCTCCTCGGTGGGTTATGAGCAGCGCCCCTTGCAGCGGGCTCAATGGGTCGGCCTCGGCCTGGCCGCCGCGGCGGCCATCGCGCTGACGGCCGGCCTGGTGTTCGTCGTCCTGACGTTGACTCGGCCCGGGGAGGGGCGTGGCTCCGCGACGCCTACCGTCTCTGGCCTCGGAAGCGCGACCCCGCTGCCGATCTCGGCCATATTTGCCACCTCTACCCCGACCAGCGCCACCAGCCCCACCCCCCTGGCGCGGCCGGAGCGCGTACAGGTAGCCAACACGGAAGGTGAAGGCGTTAACCTGCGCCGCGAGCCGAGCCTGGCGTCGCAAGCCCTGCGGGTCATCCCAGAGGGTACCATGCTCGACATCGTCGGGCCCGACCGAGATGCCGACGGTCGGCGTTGGCGCAACGTTCGGGACCTGGACGGCGAGACCGGCTGGATCCCATCGCCCTATCTGGTGGCGGAAGGGACCGTGCCGCCGCCGCAGAGCGGCGCAAGCAGCGGCCCCCCGAGCCCATCCCAGCCGGGATCCGCGCCGCCGACGGCCAGGCCGACCGCCCACCAGGCACAGGTGGGCAATACCGACGGCCAGGGGGCCAACATTCGCTCGGAACCCGGGTCGGCGGGCAAGGTCCTCAAGACGCTTCCGGAGGGCGCGGCGGTGGAAGCGCTCGGCCCTGAGCGAGAGGCCGACGGTCGGCTCTGGCGACAGGTTCGTGACTCGGCTGGCGTAACTGGCTGGATCGTCGCCAGCGCACTGGTCGCGCCAGGAACGGTCCCCACGCCCGCGCCGCCCGGTTCGCGCCCAAGCGCCACGCCCACGCCTGGCCCTTCTGGTCCCACCCCCGCCCCAACCGGCCAGCCGGCCACGCCCGCGCCCGCCGTCGCGACGGCGACGCCAGCGCCGCCCCAGGCCACCGCGACGAAGCCAACCTCCGCGACGAGGACGCCCACCCCGGAGCCAACGTCGGCGGCGACGCCCACCAGGACTCCCAGGCCTCGGTAGGTCACGATCGTGGGCCCTCACCCACTGCCCCCCTCTCCCAAGCGTGGGTGAGGCGGAGACGGGAGGGCGAGGCAACGCTTCGCTGCCCCTACGGACTTACCGAGCGACGCTCAGCCGGGCCGGCGTGCCGACGACCGGGCGACCTGCCTCGCGGACAAGATTCCCTTCGGCGTCGAAGGCTAATTCGGCCGGCCGGCCTTCAAGTACGAGGGTCTCGATCCCTGTCACTTCCGGCAGCAGCGCCTCCGAGACGAGCATCCACTCGAGCGAGAGGGTGTTCTTGATCCAGACGACTCGCGGCGGGGCCGAGGTGTTCGCGGATTTGAGCGCCACCTCCAGCGCCTCGCGCTCGCTATCCAGGATGATCGGAATCGGAACCGTCTCGATCGCGTTCGCGGTCAGGGCATTCATGTAGGTCTTGTGCAGGTCGAGCCGCTCGAACAGGCGTCGGGTCGTGAAGTCGGCGATGCCCACCCCGAGGCCATTGCCCTCCGATTCCGGCGTGAGGTCGAGCACCGCGATCCGCTTGTAGAACGGGCGCTTCTCGCCCCCGATCCGGCGCCACATCCCGACCACGTTGTAGTCCATCCCGCTGCCGGAGATGTTCTTGCCCAGCTCGTCGACGATCAGGAGGTCCAGCTCCTCGAATGGCACCCGCGACAGCAGCTCGTTGGCCAGCTTGAGCAGCGCCCGGTCGGCGTCGAGAAACTGGTCGGGGGCAACCGCTTGGATCGTGTGAAGCTGATGGTAGGCGTTCTCGACCAGCGCTAGGCCCAGGACGATCTTCGAGCGAGCCAGCGTGATTTGGGCGACCTCGGGGATCGTCTCGCGCAGGCCGCGGCTGTGGATCGTCTCGGCCCCAAGCTGCTTCCCGAGCCCGATCGCGGTCATCTTGCACAGCCCGCTCTCGATCTCACCTCGAAACGCGGTGTGGGCCTTCACGCGGCCGACGACGACGATGGCGTCCGCCTCACCTGCGTTTCGGTCGAGGACGACCGGCGTCCCATCCTCGAGCCGGTCGAGCTCGACGGTGTCCATGGTGGCCAGGATCGGCGCGCCCACCTCGCGCTGCGTGATGCCGTACTCTGCCAGAACGCTGCGCTGGCCCTCGACCGTCGCGCCACCGTGACTGCCCATCGCGGGCACGATGAATGGCTCGGCGCCGAGCGCGCGCAGCTCCCCTACCAGTGTGGCGATGATGAGCTGGATGCCGGCGATGCCTCGACTACCGGCCGTGATCGCCACACGCTGGCCTGGCTTGACCCGTTCGGCAAGCCCGCCCTGGCGCAGCTCGTGGCGCACGGCGGCGGCCACGTCAGCGAGATGCTCGCGGGGCAGCTGCTGGCGCACGGACACCATCTTTGGCAAGCGAGCTCGCGGGAATTCCATCATCGACCTCCGAACGCAGGATGCCGCTGGCGATTCGGTACCGCGACCGTGAGGGAGCGGCGATAGCCACCCGGAGACCGCTCCCTCACGGTCGCGGTACTGATGGGACCGGCGGAACAGCCTGGTCGCGCGTACATCATCGCAGGTCTGTCCAGTAAAGGATAGCGAACGCGAATGAGTTGTTGAGGGCGTGCCCGACCATGCTCGGGACGATGCTCCCGCTGCGATGGTACGCCCAACAGAACATCAGCCCGAGTGACAGGATCGGTAGCAGGGCCGGCAGATTGAAGTGGAGGCTGGCAAAGAGCACGGAGCTCAGCGTGTAGGCGACCAGTGGACCACGAGTCGTGAGGTAGCTTCGGAACACAAAACCGCGAAAGAACAGCTCCTCGGCGATGGGCGCAAGGACGCCGCCGGCCAGCACGACGGCAAGAAAGCCGGCCAGCGGGAACTGCCTGATGCAGCGAAAGTCCAGCAGCTGCGTCTGCCGGACTCCGAATCTGTCGAGCGCCGCCTGGATCGACGCGCTCACGACGAGCACTGCCACCCCGACCAGGATTCCGAAGCCGACGTCTGGGAGCAGCCGGCCGCGGCGCAGCCCGAGCCGGTCAAGGGTCAGGACGCCAGGCCGGATGAACCGCAAATACGTCACACCCAGCAGCGCGAAGTCCACGCTCAGGGCTGCGCTCAGGAAGCCAGGGACCGTGCACAGGCCTTCCGGTCGCCGAAACAGCGCCGCGCCCATTGGCACCAGGTTGCTAGCCAGAACGACGAATAGAGTGCTCGTCAAGACCAGGCGATGCGTGCCAATTCCCTCCCGCGCAGCGAGCGGGCCACGAAAGCCTGGCGCCAGCACGTAGTAGCCAATGCCCGAGCCGGCCAGGAGCACCCCGAGCAGGATGAGGCTCGTCGCCGCCAGGTTGGCCGGCGTTCGGCCGGCCGGCTCACCCAGCCAGCGAAGGCCAAACAGCAAGGCTCCGCCGGCCGCGCCCAGGGCTAGGCCAGAGCCGAGCGCCGCGGCTACCCAGATCCGGCCTCCGACCTCCGAGCGAGCCGGGGGCCGCTCTTCGTGGAACATCGCCGCCCTACACGCCGAAGGAGGGACGGGCCACGTGGCGCCTACGAGCTCTTGAGTAGCTTGCGCAGCTCGTCCTCGAAAGACGAGACATCGGCGAAAGCTCGGTACACGGAGGCGAATCGGATGTAGGCGACGTGGTCCAGATCGCGCAGCTTTTCCACCACCTGGTCACCCACCACGCTGGTCTGGACCTCCAAGAGGTCGCGACTACGGAGGTTCGCCTCGATCTGGTCGACCAGGCGTTCGATCCGCTCGGCGCTGATCGGACGCTTGGCGCACGCTGTCTGCACGCTCGCGCGTAGCTTGGCTCGATCGAACGGCTGTCGGCGGCCATCCTTTTTGACGACCATCAGATTGGCGATCTCGGGGCGTTCGTGGGTGGTAAAACGGCCACCACAGCTCTGGCACTCGCGCCGCCGGCGGGTTATCGCGAAGTCTTCGGAATCCCGCTTGTCGAGAACACGTGTCCCGCGCGAGCCACAGAAGGGGCACCGCATGCGCCGATTCTAACACCCGAGGCATCCGAGCCATCAGCCATCAGCTATCAGCTATAACGGAAGTTGTTCGCCGTCAGGGGACCTTCGACTGCTGAGAGCTGATGGCTGATGGCTGATAGCTCGTATGGCTGATCGCTGATGGCTGGTTCCACGCTACGGGCGACGCTGCTCGGGGGCGTCGGCGAGGTGGGTAAGAACTCGACCCTGTTCGAGTACGCCGACCAGAGGCTGCTGGTCGATGCAGGCGTCAAGTTCCCTGAGGAGGAGCTGCACGGCGTCGACCTGGTGATTCCCGACTTTGGCTACGTCGCGGACGCCGCCGACAGCTTGCGCGCGATCCTCATCACCCACGGCCACGAGGACCACATTGGGGCGTTGCCATACCTGTTGGCGCAGCTCGAGCGGCCCGACCCGGTCCCGATCTATGGCACTCGCTTGACCCTGGGGTTGATTGAGGTCAAGCTGCGTGAGCACCGTCAGTCCGACCGCGCCCGACTCGTCGAGATCGTGCCTGGCGAGCGGATCGATCTCGAACCGTTTCAGGCCGAAGCTATCTTCGTCAATCACAGCGTGCCTGGTTCAGTTGGCTTCGCGATCCGAACCCCGGTCGGCACCATCTTTCACACTGGCGACTACAAGTTCGATCGCCAACCGCCCGATGGCATCGCGACCGACGAGGAAGCCCTCCGGCAGCTTGGCGATGAAGGCGTTCTAGGGCTGTTCTCGGACTGCGTTCGGGTGGAGACCCCCGGCTGGACCGGGTCGGAGAGCGTCGTCGGCCAGAACCTCGAGCGTCTGATTGCCGCCGCTTCCGGCCGAGTGATCGTCACCGCGTTCGCTTCACACCTGGCTCGACTTAGACAGGTCATCTTGATCGCCCATCGGCTCGGCCGCAAGGTGGCCGTGGCAGGCCGCAGCATGGAAGAGAACCTGAAGGTGGCCGCCAAGATCGGCTATCTGGACATACCGGAGGACACGCTGATCGACCTTCGCCAGAGCCAGGACGTGCCGGCCAACCAGCTCGTACTGCTTACGACTGGCAGCCAGGGCGAACCGTCCTCGGTCCTGAGCCGGATGGCGGTCGGAGACCACCACGTCAAGATTATCGAGGGCGATACGGTGGTCTTCAGCGCCGGCCCGATCCCTGGCAACGAGGAGACAGTCGCTCGCTCGATCGACAACCTGTACCGCCGCGGCGCCAGGGTCATCTACCGCGCCATCGACGAAGGGATCCACGTGTCTGGGCACGCCAGCCAGGACGAGCTCCGACACATGATCGCGCTGGTGCGGCCCCGCTACTGCATCCCCATCCACGGCGAGTACCGGATGCTGGTGCTGTACAAGGAGCTGGCCATCGCGGCGGGCATCCCGCCAGATCGCGTCTTGATCGCCGACATCGGCGACGTGATCGAGTTCGAGCCCAACCGGGCATCGAGGAGCGGGACGGTCCCCTCAGGCTCGGTCCTAGTCGACGGGCTGACCATCGGCGACGTAACGCGCGTCGTCCTGCGCGATCGCCGCCGCCTGGCGGCCGACGGTGTCTTGATCGCGGTGGTGGTCGTGGATCGCGAGAGCGGCGAGCTGATCGGCGGCCCGGACCTGGTCTCGCGCGGTGTGGTCGACCCGAAGCAGGACGCTATCCTGGGCGAGGCCCGCGAAGTCCTGATCGACGCCCTCGAGAGCGTCCAGCAGGCCGAGCCCAGCTACGGCTTCCTGGTGAGCAAGATCCGCGAGGTGTTGAGCGCCTTCATCTACGAGCGGGCCCGCCGCCGCCCGATGATCCTGCCCGTCGTTACCGAGGTCTAGTTCCAGCCCTCACCCCAACCCCTCTCCCTCAGGGGCCCTCAAGGGAGAGGGCCGTTCGTTTCCCCACCCCTCTCCCCCAACCCCTCTCAGGCCCTCTGGGGGAGAGGGGCGGGGGCCTTGGCACCATCCCCGATCCCCCTCCCCCAGTCGTGTACAATCGGCCGCGCATTCGCAACGAGGGGACGATGGACCTCAGTTTCGACCTCAAGACCATTCTGCTGACGGTCGGATACGTTGGCATCTTCGCGATCGTCTTCGCCGAGAACGGGCTGTTCTTTGGCTTCTTCCTCCCAGGTGATAGCCTGCTGTTCACGGCCGGTTTCCTCGCCTCGCAAGGGTATTTCAGTCTGGCGGTCCTGCTGGTCCTGTTGTCCGTCGCCTCGATCAGCGGCAACAGCGTCGGCTACTGGTTTGGCGAGCGGGTCGGGCGGCGCCTCTTCACCCGCGAGAACTCGATCTGGTTTCACAAGAAGCACCTCGTGACCGCCCACGACTTCTACGACAAGCACGGCGGCAAGGCGATCGTCCTGGCCCGCTTCCTGCCCATCGTGCGGACGTTCGTGCCGATCGTGGCCGGGCTGGCTCAGATGACCCACGCCCGATTCCTGCTGTTCAACGTCGTCGGAGGGCTGGTGTGGGTGTTCGGCCTGACCTGCGGCGGATACGTGTTCGGCAGCGTCATCCCCGACGTAGATCGCTACCTGCTGCCCGTCGTCTTGCTGATCATCATCGTGTCGATCATGCCCACCGCGCTGCACGTCTACCGTGAGAACCGGCGCCAGATCCACACCTGGGTCCGCGCTCGCCTCGCCCGCAGCCCGAGCTAGCGAGAGCTGTGCGTGGCTAGGCGGCTCTCGGTTGCGATCCGTGTCGACGGCGAGCTGGACCGGGAGCGCCAGTTCGCCTTCGTGCGGGCCGCCGACGAGGCCGGCGTGGAGACCGTCTTCGTCCCCGAGACGTGGGGCCGCGACGCGTTTTCGCTGCTGGTCCAGCTAGCCGAGCGGACCACGCGTATCCAGGTTGGAACGGGCATCGTGAACGTCTTCTCGCGCTCACCGGCCGCCCTGGCTCAGCAGTTTGCCACCCTCGACGAGCTGTCGGGCGGGCGAGCGATCGCCGGGCTGGGGACGAGTGGGCCGCGGGTGATCGAGCATTTCCACGGCCTCCCGTACGAACGGCCGCTGACGCGAGTCCGCGAGGTGATCGCGATCATGCGGATGCTGTTTGCCGAGCAGCCGCTGGCGTTCGACGGCCGCCTCTTTCGCCTCGAGCGCGGCTTCACCTTTCGCTTCAAGCCACTCCGAGCGCGGGTGCCGATTTACCTGGCCTCGTTCCGCCCGCCCGGTCTCCAGCTAGCGGCCGAGGCGGCGGACGGGTTGATGCCCCTGATGATCCCCGTCGAACGCCTGGCCGAAGAGGTCGGTCGCTTCCGCGAGCGAGTGGCCGCGGCCGGACGTGACCCCTCGGAGGTCGTCTACAAGGCTCCAGGCCAGGTGGTCGTGACGTCTGACGACGGCGACGCGGCCCGACACGAACACAAGCGGACGCTGGCCTTCTACATGGCGCGTATGGGCGACTTCTACCACACCCAGCTCTCGGAGATGGGCTGGGCGGCGGAGGTGGCGGCGGTCCGCGAAGCGTGGGCGGCCGGCGGATCGGGCGCCGGCGCGGGCGTGGTGCCTGACCGGCTGTCGGAGTCGCTGGCGGCGATCGGCCCCGTCGAGCGCTGCATCGAGCGGCTCGATGAACAGGCCGCGGCCGGTGTCGACCTGCACGGCGTGAGCGTCTCCGGGATCGAGTCCCCCGCCGAGCTGCGGCGGACTTTCGAGCGGCTGGTGGGCTAAGAGACCCCTAGCCCTTGATGCCGGACATGACCACGCCCCGCACGAAGTAGCGCTGGCCGATGAAGAACAGGAGGATCACGGGCAAGGTCATGATCACCGCGGCGGCCATGAGCAGATGGTCCCTGGGCAGGCCGTCGCCCGGATTGACCACGAAGTAGCGCAGGCCGACGCTGAGCGGGTAGGCCTCCGGCCGGTTGAGGATGATCAGCGGCGGGAGGAACGAGTTCCACTGAGCAATCCCTTGGATGATGGCTACAGTGGCGAAGGCGGGGCCGGAGAGCGGCAGCATGATGCTCCAGAAGATGCGCGGATAGCTGGCCCCGTCGATGCGCGCCGCTTCATCTAGCTCCAGGGGGATGGTCATGAAGAACTGGCGAAAAAGAAAGATGAAGAAGCCGGTGCCGTAGAAAGAAGAGAAGGTCGTGCCAAACCAGAACGGTAAGGTCAAGGGCAAGTAGGTGTTGAGCCAACCGAGCTGCCAGAACAGCATGTAGTTCGGGATCAGCACGACGTAGACGGGCAGCATCAGCGTCGCCAGCGTGACGCTGAACAGCAGGTTCTTGGCGGGGAAGCGGAAGCGGGCGAAGGCGTAGCCGGCCAGCGACGACGACACTACCGTGCCGGTCGTGGCGATCACGGTGAGAAAGACGCTGTTCCAGACCCAGCTGGGGAAGAAGCGCACCCGCCAGACGTCGGCGTAGTTGTGCCACTGGGCGACGCTCGGCCACCAGATGGGAGGTATCTGGCGAACCTCCGTGATCTGCTTCAGTGAGCTGGAGACCGCCCAGTAGAAGGGCAGCATCAGCAGGGCTCCGATCAAAACGGCGATAAGGTGCAGGCCAAAACGGCCCAGCAGCCGTCTGGCCGGGTGCAGGAGATCGCGTGATGGCACCGCGGCCGCCCGGCTCGTGCGTGCAACCTGCTCAGCCATCGCGCGTCTCGCCCGCGTAGTACACCCAGCTCCGAGAGGCCCGGAACTGGAAGTAGGTGAAGGCGCTCAGGACGATGAACAGGATCCAGGCCAGCGTCGATCCATACCCCATATCGAAGAACTCGAACGTGTTGCGGTAGATGTGGAGGCTGTAGAGCCAGGTAGCGTAGGCCGGCCCTCCTCCCGTGGCGACGAAGGCGGCTTCGAAGGCCTGGATGGCGAGGATGCAGGCCAGCACGAAGTTGAAAAAGAGCGTCGGCGAGATCATCGGCAGCGTGACGTGCCAGAATCGAGCCCAGGCATTGGCGCCGTCGATCGAGGCCACCTCGTACAGCTCCTGCGGTATGCCCTGCAGGCTGGCCAGGAAGATCACCATCATGTTGCCGCCGACGGCGCCCCAGAATGCGATGGCCATGAGCGATGGCAGCGCCCAGACCGGATCGCCAAACCAGGTCGGCCCCTTGATGCCGGCGCCCTGCACCAGGAGCCCGATCTGCCAGAGGAGCTCGTTAACCAGGCCGTAGGTGCCGTTGAGCAGCAGCAGCCAGATATAGGCGGCCGCCACGATCGGCGCCAGGTGCGGCAGGAAGAAGACGGTGCGGTAGAAGGTCGTGAAGCGCAGGCGCTGATTCAGCAGCATCGCCGTGCCGAGCGCGCCGAACACGCTCAGCGGCACCAGCACCGCGGCGTAGAGCAGGGTGCGGCCGACGGATGGCCAGAACAGCTCGTCCTTCGTGAAGGCCCGGATCCAGTTGTCCAGCCCCGCGAACGAATAGTCCCGCCCCAGCGTGTAGGTGGAGAAGCTCAGCCCCAGTGAGAAGAGCATCGGCCCCACGATGAAGAGCACCAGGCCGATAATCCACGGCAGCAGGAAGATATACGCCCAGAAGACCTCCTCTCGGCGCAGCCTCCCCTTCGCCTCAGTGACTCGAGCGGTCGTCGTGGCCTGTGCGAGCACGTATCTCCCGGCGCCGTTCCGGGTTCCGATTTCCTGGGGGCCGATCACAGCGCTCGGAGTTCGGAACCCGGAACGGCTAGCTAGACGGTCGGCTTGTCCATGATCTCCTGGATCTGCTTCGCGGTGTCCTCGGCATACTTGTCCACCTCGAGCTGGCCCAGGGTGACCTTGACGAACTCGTTGAGCAGCACCGGCTCGGTCTCGAAGAAGCGGCCATTGGCCGGGTGGTGCCAGGCCGCCATCTCCGGCGCCGGCGGCAGCACCAGCACTTTGGCGATGTTCTGCAGCTTGGGCGCCTTCTGCCGAAACTCGTCGCTGTCCCACACGTCGAAGCGGCTGCCCGGGCTGCCCAGGCCGTTGGTGAACCGCTCGATACCGTGCCGCTGGCTGGTGTACAGGCGCGAGAGGACGATCCACGCCTTGTCCGGGTTCTTGCTCGCCTTGGAGACTCCCTTGCCATCGGAGGAGACCTGCGTCGCGTGCTTGCCAGTTGAGCCGATCGGGTTCGGGACGACGTCCATCTCGAATGGCTGTGGCAGCTTGGCGATCTGGTCCGGCCACGCCGAGGCGGCGAAGGCGGTCTGGATCACGACGCCCACCTTCTGGCCGAAGAACAGGTCCATCCGCTGGTTGTCGATGTCGGCTGCCCACGGAACGGCGGTACCCGCCTTGTAGAGTTCGGCCAGCGCTTTGAGGCCGGCCTTCGACTCGGGCGTGTTGAGCAGGCACTTCTTGCCGTCCGCCTCGAAGAGGTCGCCACCGAAGGCGCGCAAGAAGCCCACGATACCCTCATTGGCGGTGTTATTGTTGATCGGCGGGAGGACGCCATAGACGGTCGTCCGGCCACCCTCGCTCTTGGTCAGGCCCTTGGCCACCGTCAGCAGGTCGTCATAGCTCCAGTTGCCGTCGGCGGGCGGCATCTTCAGCCCGGCCTTCTCGATCATCGTCTTGTTGATGTAGTAATGGAGCGCGCCGGGGTGGCCGACTACCGGCAGTCCCCACAGCTTCCCTTCGCGGGTGTAGGTCCTCAGGTTGCCCGACCAGAACTGCTTGAGGTCCTTTTCGACCCACTCCTTGTCGCCCTCGTACAGCGAGTTGAGGTCGTGCAGGACGCCCTTGAGCTGGAGCTCGGAGACGAGCGGCGCGACGTTGATGCGAACGGTGTCGCCGATCTGGCCGGTCGCGGCCAGCGCGAGCTCCTTGGCGTGCATCTCCGCGCGGGGGATCCACTCGCGCTCGACCTTGATGTCCGGATGCTCCTCCTCAAACTTGGCGATGAAGCCGTCATACCAGTCGTTCGGCTGGCCTGGGTTGCCCTGGAGCCAGTCATGATCGCGGATGACCACGCGCTGGCCAGCCGGGGCGGGCTTAGTGGCCGCCGCTGGCGCCGCGGTCGGGGCCGCCGCCGGTTTGGGAGCTTCCGCTGGCTTGGCAGCCTCAGTTGGCTTGGCCGCCGGCGGGGCGGCCCCACCACATGCGGCGAGGATCGCCGAGCCCGCTACACCGCCGAGCGCCAGCGCCGTGCTTTGCAGCATCTGGCGCCGAGAGAAACGCCGCCTCACACCGTTGGCCATACTGTCCTCCCCTGTATCAGCGCGCCATCACCGCCGCGTTGACAAACGGGAACGATACGTGCGCGCACTCACCCTGTCAAGGGCTTCGTTCTACTCGCTCACGCGTCCCGTTATTTCGGCACACTGGCTGGGAAGCCTGCCCCGTTCACCAGCGTCGACCGTACGGGCATGGCAACTGCGCCGTCAAAAACTAACGGCTGGAGTGGTCCCCAGGGGCCATGAGCTATGGCCGAACCCCCCGCCATGCCAGCGGGATATCGTCAACCGCACCCCGGCTCCGGCCGGTGCCGTCGCCGCGGCCTGGGCCGCCTGCCCCTTGCCTAGACCTTCTCGTACACCTGCAGGCGGTGGCGGCAGTTGTCGACGATGATGACGCGTCCCAGGTCATCGACCTCGACCGCCGTAGGGCCGAAGAGGCGCTTTTCCGGCGTACCGTCGTGCATGATCTTGCGACCTCCCACGAGGTCCGCGTTGGCCTCTAAGTACTCGGCCCCCCACTTGGACATCTCCGAGTCGCCGATCATGGTCGTCAGCGGGAAGCCAAGCGCACTGAACACCGTCAGCCGCTCGTTGCCCCAGTCGGCGACGTAGACGTTGCCCTCCTCGTCCACCGCCACGTTGGCCGGCCGCCTGAGCTGGCCATCGCCCGAACCTGACGTGCCGAATGTCGCCAGGTACCCCCCGTCGTTGGTGAACTGCTGAACGCGATCATTGCGCCAGTCGGCCACGTAGACCCGGCCGTCCTTGTCGACGCAAGCGCCCCAGGCGAGATTGAACTCGCCTGGGCCGCTGCCGGCCGCGCCCCACCTCCCCAGCAACTCTCCCCCAGAGCTGAACTTGCAGATCCGGTTGTTCATGTGATCGACGACAAAGACGTTGTGGTCGCCGTCGACCGCCAGGCCGGAGGGACGGTCGAGTTGGCCGTCTCCCGACCCGTGGCCGCCCCACTTGCGGACGAAGGTGTGATCTGGGCCGAAGACCTGGACGTCGTGGCGGTGCTCGTCGCTGACGTAGATGTTGCCGTGGCTGTCAATGGCGATCGAGGTCGGCCAAACTAGCAGCCCGTCCTCTTCGCCAAAGCCCGAAAATTGGCCGACGTATTCCTCATCGAGCGTGCAGATGGTGACCCGCACGGCGCCCATCGGCGCTTGGAAGGAGTTTGAGCGGTTCAGCACGTAGACCAGTCCATTCTTTCCGAGCGCGAGGTCGACCGGGTTGCTGAACCCTCTCCCCGTCACCGCCAGCAGGCCGACGGTGTGGGAATAGCGAAAAGGCCGAGGTTTCACGGATACGGTCATTGGTTCGCTCCTGGCGCGGAGTGGTTGGGGGATGGGAAGACAGGCGGTATGGATGCTGGTAGCCGCTGCTCCTCCCTCCTACCGCCTGCCGCTTAACGCCTACACGAATGAAAACTCCTCGAAGCTGCCGTTCACGATCGGCTTCGCCTCGAGCCTCAGCCAGTGCTCGAGGATAGTGCTGTAGGTCGAGCGGAAGTCGTTGCTGTACTGCAAGTTGCCGATCGCCAAGTCGCTCTCGTTCAGCGAGGGGTACTCGCCGTACATGCCACCCTTGACGGGATCGCCCAGCACGAAGGCAACGCCGCCGGCCCCGTGGTCGGTACCGCTGCCGTTGTCCTTGACGCGGCGGCCAAACTCGGACCACAGCAGCATGATCACGTCGTCCGCCTGGTCGTGCTCGCGCAGGTCGGCGAAGAACGCGGCCACCGCTTCCGAAACCTCTGTCCAGAGCTGGGCGTGGACCAGCAGCTGGTTGGCGTGCGTATCAAAACTTCCGTGCGAGGTATAGAAGACGCGCGTGCCGAGCTGGGCCATCTTGACCTGGGCGATCCCCTTGAGGCTGGCGGCGATCTGTGTCTTCGGATACTCGACGGTCGAGCTGTACTTGCTGAGGGCCGTGCCGAGGATCTCGGCGCCTTTCTGGGCGTCCAGCCCGGTTCGGCCCAGGTAGCTCAGGACCGGGCCAATCTCCTCTGGGAGCAGCTGCCGGCTTGGCGGCGCTCCCTGGTCGTTCCAGCCGTCGTCGTACAGGCAGGAGAACAACTCGAGCGCCGCTTGGCGCTGCGAGACGCTCGACAGACTGGTCAGCAGACCGTAAGAGTCGAGCTGGCCGACCGAGGCGACCGGCACGCCGGCCAGCGATAGCGCCCGCGGCAGCCCCCGCCCAAAGTTGACGGCGGTTAGCACGTTCTCGGCCCGCGGGTCCAGCTCCCGGACGGCCTTGCCGAGCCAGCCATCGATCGCGATGGTGTCCGGCACGGCGGTGTACCAGATGTCCATTGAGCGGAAGTGCGAGTAGTTCGGGTTCGGGTAGCCGATCCCGTTGATAATCGCCATCTTCCCCTCGTCCCAGAACGGCTTGACGGCGGCCATGCTCGGGTGGAAGCCGAAGCCGTCGTCGATCTTCAACACGTCTTGCTCGGCCACTCGCACCGTCGAGCGGTTGTCGTAGTAGAGCGGATCGCCGTAGGGGACGAGGGTGTTGATCGTGTCGTTCCCGCCGGTCAGCTGGAGCACGACCAGCGTCGGTGGCTTGTGTGTGGTTACCATCGCTGCCTCCTCATAGGGGCGGGTGTGCCTGCCGGCGGGCGCCGGGACAGCACTCCTACCCGAACTGGAACTCCCGGGTCGCGACGATGAGCTGGAGCATTTCGGTGACCCGCTCCTCGGCGGCGCGGTCGCCCGCCACCAGGCGCAGCGGGCCGCTCTGCTGGGCGAAGGTGGCCAGCGCGTGGTGCGTTCGATCGGACACCGCCAGCGGGCCCATCAGATCGAGGCAGTTGTCGACTAGCTGCTCCGGCGACAGCTCGCCCATCGCCCGCAGGCGCTCGATGATCTTGCGCACGCCGGGCTTGTCGATGTTACCCACCTCCGCGGCGGCGAAGTTGACCCGCTCGACGAGGATGCCGGTGTCGATCCACTCCTTGCCGGTGTGCCAGCCCTCGACGCTCGGCGGGTTCAACAGGTCCTGGCCCATGTAGCGGCATTCCAGAGAGATCTCACGGATTCCCCACTTCGGATAGGTGAAGTCCTCGACCAGCCGCATCACGCCGACCACGTGCTCGGCCGGGCTTCTGACCTTGGCGTAGTAGGCCTTGGGAGAGCGGAAGAAGTCCGACATGAAGAGCGTCCGCATCACCGCGCGGGTGTCGTACTGGGACTGGACGTAGGTCTCGGCCAACTGATCGATCGCCTCCTGGTCGGGCGTGTCGGAGACGAAGAAGTTGTGCAGTCGGCGGGCGACGAACTGGGCTGTGGCCGGTTGACGTACGATGATATCGATGATGTCGGTCCCCTGGAAGTTGCCGCGCTCGCCCAGGAACTCCTTCTCGCCGTAGTCGTGCAGGTCCGGCCGGAACTCGAACTCCCAATCGAAGCGGCCGAAGGGCAGGGCGCCGGGAATTGGGTTCTTCAGGGTCCAGCCGGTGAACGCGCGGGCGCAGTTTTTGACGTCGTCCTCCGTGTAGCTGCCGATCCCCAGCGAGAACAACTCGAGCAGCTCGCGACCGTAGTTCTCATTGTGGACGCTGTTGGTGTTCTCCTGGTTGTCCAGCCAAAAGATCATGGCCGGATCTTTCGACAGCTCGATCAGGATCGTTCGGAAATCGCTCAAGCAGTGCTTGCGGAACGTCGCGATCTGGTTGAGCATCACCCGCGCGTGGTTGAGCTTGGCGAAGCCGGTCGCGAAGAGCCCGTGCCAGAAGAGGGCCATCTTCTCTTCAAGCGGCTTGTTCGTGTTGATCATCCGGTACACCCAGTACGACTGGGACGGATCGATCTGGCGCTGTTCCTTCATGTCGGGCCAGTAGCGCCAGATCAGGTCGTGATCCAAGTCCGGCTGGGCTTCCGGGTGCAACAGCCCTTCGACCGTCGCTTCGTAGCCCCTCTCCAGCGCCGCTTCCAGCTCCTGTCGCCGAGCACCGAAGCCGGCTCGACGGAATAGGTGAGCCATCAGTTCCAAGTCGGTGAGCTGCTTCACCTCGGGAGCACTAACCGCCATTGCCTAACCTCCGTTGGCAAGATTTGTGCAGACACACTGGCGCACGTTGAGACGGCGACGCCGGTCGCCGATCCAGAACCAGCCGCCGAGCGTACCCTTGCCAAGGCTGTGGCCAGGACTCACGTGAGCGCTCGGTGGGGCTAACTATCACGTGACGAGTGCGAGGCGGCGGAAACGTGTCGCGAGGCGGCCGGAGGAGCGTGGAGTGGCTGAGCGGGCGGGCAGTGCGGAAGGCGACCATGGTTCGTCCCTCCTCAAGACCAGCCAGAAGACCGCTGGCGCTGAGCTGAAGCAGCTCGACACCACGACCGTCACGCATTCTAGCAGCGCGAAGCGCGTCGATCAACGCCTGTCCAAGCCTGGGGATGCCTTCGTTTAGTGCCGAAGGGGGAAAGCAAGAGGCTCACCCCGAACCTCTCCGACACTACTGAGCGCCCGTCGGGCTCCGCGCCGACGAACGAGAACGAGCGGCAGGGCAATGCTGGCGACTCTGGACGAAGCGCACTTTTGCAATCGGATACGGAGCGTGCTCATCCTGTCAAGCTCATGTCCTCCCTCGCTGGCTGCGTTACACATCCCCGGCTCCCGGTACCGATTCTGGCGAGATACGCCTGTCTCCTCTCCCAGAGGGCCTAGAGGAAGAGAGGGGACTTGCAACGCGAAGCCGCTACTGCTGTGGCCGGAGTACGCTTCTACGGGGAGAGCAACCGATGAAGGCTTTGCGGACTTCTGGCGAGCGACAAGTGACCGTGCTGGATCGCCCGGTGCCAAAGCCAGAGCCGGGCGAGGTCGTCATCAAGATGAAGGCGACCGGCATTTGTGGAAGTGACCTGCACCCGTACCGGCATCCCAGCCCGCTGCACCTCGAACCGGGCTTCGTTTCGGGACACGAGCCTTGCGGGGTGGTCCACGAGATCGGACCCGGCGTGGAGGGCTGGTGGGTCGGGAACCCGGTCGTGGTCTACTTCCGCCGCACATGTGGCCAGTGCGTCTACTGTCGCACGGGCCACCGTAACGTCTGCATGAACCGGCGCGCCTCCTACGGGCACCAGGGCCTCGACGGCTCGCACACGGAGTTCATGCGTGTGGAGGCGTCCTGCCTGATGCGGCTGCCCGAGCATCTGTCCTTCGTCGACGGCGCAATCCTGGCCTGCCAGGCCGGGACCGCCTATTACCCGCTGAGCCGGCTCGCCATAAGCGGTCGAGACGTGCTGGTCGTGTCTGGCCTGGGACCGGTCGGGCTGCTGGCCGTCCTGTTCGCCAAGGCGATGGGCGCGACGATCGTGGGGATCGATCCCTCGCCTGGTCGCCGCGAGCTGGCACGGCAGCTCGGGGCCGATGCGACCCTCGACCCCACCGACGGCCCGGTCGGCGACCAGCTCAGCGAGCGCTACCCGGGTGGCGCGGACAAACTGATCGAGACTTCGGGTGCCAACGCGGCGCACGCCGCGATCGGCGACCTGCTCAGACCGCTCGGGACAGCCGCGATCGTCGGACTGGGCTCAGCCGACCTGACGATGCCGCTCGCGCGCCTCGTTCACAAGCAGCTGACTTTGTTCGGAACGAGCATCTACCCCGACACGCAGTTCGAGGAGGTCTGCGAGTTCATCCGTCGGCACGGCATTCGGCTCAGCTCGGTCGTGAGCCATTATTTCTGGCTCGAGGAGGGCCCGCGAGCATTCGAGATCGCGGCTAGCGCGAGGTCGGGCAAAGTGTGCTTCCGCTTCGACTAGGGGAGACCGTATGAAGATCGGAATCTGGATCCCGAGCGTTCGCCCCCTCGCCCGGCCGGACGTCATCCGGCGCAGCATCGTCCAGGCGGAACAGTTTGGCTACGACTCCATCTGGGTGATCGACCATGTGATTGCGCCGCGACCGAACGCCGCGCAGTTCGGCCTGCTCTACGACCCGCTGGTTGTCCTCTCGCTGGCCGCCGGTCTCACCGACCGCGTGCTGCTGGGCATCAGCGTGCTGGTCGTTCCGTACCGCCATGGAGTGCTGGCGGCCAAGATGATCGCCTCGCTCGACAATCTCAGCGGCGGGCGTATCATTCTGGGCGTCGGCTCCGGCTGGAACGCCGCCGAGTTCGCCATCCTCGGACTCCCCTTCGAGCAGCGCGGCCCGATGACCGACGAGTACCTCCGAGTCATGCGCGAGTTGTGGACTGACCCTGAGCCGGCCTTTGCCGGGCAGTTCACCCGCTTCGGCGAGGTCGACTTTCGCCCGCGGCCGATTCAGAAGCCACATCCGCCTATCTGGGTGGGGGGACACAGTCCCGCCGCTCTTCGGCGGGCGGTCGAGTTCGGTGAGGCCTGGCACCCGATCAATCGGACTCCCGCCGAGCTGCGGGCGGGCCGCGCCGAGATCGACCGGCTCTGCCAGCGGCTCGGCCGGGCGCAAGCGCCGGCCCTTGCGCCGCGCCTCGACGCTCGGCTGATCGTCGACGATCGCGGCGGCCCGGCGCCGGCCCACCCCGGCCATATGCTCCAGGGCACGCCCAGCCAGCTCGCAGAGCAGATCAAGGAGCTGCGCGAGATTGGCGCTGAGCACCTCGTCCTGGAATTCGCGGCCCGTAACCCCGAGCACTTCGCGGCGCAGGTCGAGGCGTTCGCGCGCGAGGTCCGGCCGCGGCTGGCCGGCTAGCGGCGATCGAGATCGGTGAGTGGAGCGCCCGTGCTGTGGCTCATTCCTCTAATAGCCGTGCACGCTGCCGTCCTCCCGGCGTGGCGCCGGCAGGTACTTGCGCTGGTATGGATACCTGGCCGCAAGCTTCTCGTCTACGTCCACCCCCAGGCCGGGCGCGTCGGAGAGCTTCAAGTACCCGTCGTCGAACCAGGGCCCGCCCGTGATCACCTCGTGGACGGCTTCCGGGTGGCGGACCCATTCTTGAATCCCAAAGTTGGGAATCGCCATCCCCACATGCGCGCTGGCGGCCGCACCGACCGGGCTGACGTCGCCCGGCCCATGGTAGGCGGTCTTCACCTCGAACGGCTCGCCGATCGCCGCCAGCTTCTTGCCCTCGGTGATACCCCCGATGTGGATCGGCGAGCAGCGCATGTAGTCGATTGTCTGCTCGACGATCATGGGCAGGATCTCGAATTTGCTGCTCACGATCTCGCCGATGGCGATCGGAGTGGTGCCAGCCTCGCGGACGCGACGCATCGACGCGGCGTGCTCAGGGCCGATCGGGTCCTCCAGGTACATCAGCTTGTACGGCTCCAGCTCCCTGAGCAGGCGGGCGGCCTCCGTCGGCGTTAGGCGGCCATGAGAGTCGTGGAACAGGGCCACGTCCCAGCCGATCCTGGCACGCAGGTAGTCGAACAGCTGGGGCACGATCCGGAGATACGGCTCTGGCTCCCAGGTGCCCTCATACGGCAACCGGGCAGCCTTCGCTTGCTGGTAGGCCGCGTCATCGGGGTCTTCGGCGCCGTACGCGCCGGGCGCGCCTGGGACCTGGACCTGGCTTCGAATGACCCGGTAGCCTTTGGCCCTCGCCTTCAGGACCTCGTCGGCCGCCTCGGCGAAGTCCCGCCCGTGCGTGTGAGCGTAGGTCAGCAGCTTGGTGCGAGTGGGCCCACCCAGCAGCGAATAGACTGGCAGGCCGGCCGATTTGCCCTTGATATCCCACAAAGCCATGTCGACAGCGGCAAGCGCGGCCATCTGGATCGGTCCACCTCGCCAGTACGCTCCACGGTAGAAGAACTTCCAGATATCCTCGATCGCGCCGGGGTCACGACCGATGAGCGTTGGCGCGATGTGGTGCTCCAGCAAGGCCGCGACCGCTAGCTCGCGCCCACTCTTGGTGCCCTCACCGACGCCGTAAATCCCCCGGTCCGTGAAGATCTTGGCCAGCACGAAAGACTGCCCGGCCGGGCAAGTGACGATGATCCGAACATCGGTGATCTTCATCGACTGCCCGGCCCGACCTTCATCCGTCCTGATGATAGACGATGTGCGGCGGGGCTTTGGACTGCTACCATCGCTTGTACAACCGCGGTCAGCCGATAGCCTGGGAGCCGCGACGAGGAGCTTCGAGCTATGAGCCAATCTGACTTACCGAGCCCCGAGCAGCACAAGCAGAACCTCCGCCGGGACTGGACCGAAGGAGCGAGAGCCTGGCGAAAGTGGCATCCGCAGCTCACCGTTCAGGGCAGGGCTGCGACCGAGGCGATCGTTCAGGCTGCCGGGGCGCGTCCGGGCATGCGCACGCTTGACCTGGCCAGCGGGACGGGGGAGCCCGCGCTCACGCTGGCGAGCGCGGTGGCGCCGGGTGGCCACGTCACGGCTACTGACCTCGTGCCCGACATGCTGGCGATTGCGGAAGACAACGCGCGCGAGCAAAGCCTGGCCAACATCAGCTTCCAGCAGGCCGATCCTGAGGCGCTGCCGTTTCCCGATCAAAGCTTTGACGTGGTGACGAGTCGATTCGGGGTGATGTTCTTCCCCGACATCGTGCAGGCGCTGCGAGAAGTGCGTCGCGTGCTCAAGCCTGGAGGCCGCGCGGCGTTCGTAGCCTGGGGGCCACTCGAGAAGAATCCCTTCTTCGGGAGCACGCTTGGGGTCTTCTTGAAGTACGTTCAGCTTCCCCCGCCTCCGCCGGGAGCTCCCCAGCCGTTCCGCTTTGCGCAGGCGGGGTCGCTTTCAGGTTCGCTGCGACAGGCGGGCTTCCAGCAGGTCGACGAGGAGTATCGGACCATCCCCTGGGTCTGGCCCGGATCGGTCGAGCAGCTGTGGGAAGCGGCCCGTGAGCTTGCTGCGCCGGCCTTCCGCCACGTCACCGAAGCCCTCCCGCCCGAACGGCGCCAGGAGGTCGAGCGCGAGGTGCTCGAGGCGATCAGTCGACATGCGGACGGACCGCAGGTCAAGTTCTCGGCGCTCATTGTCCTGGCATCGGCCGTTCGCTGAGGACGCGGCGCCTAGGGGGAGGGTTGTTCGATCTGATCTTGCGAGGCGGCCGGGTTCTGGACGGGCCGGCAACAACGACTTCCCGTCCGACGTAGGGCTTGAGGGCGGTCGGATCACGGCGCTCGGGCAGCTCGAGGCGGCCGAAGCGCGCGAGATCGTCGACGTGGCCGGCCTGACCGTCGCGCCCGGCTTCATCGACGTCCACACCCACTCCGAT
>Ga0137375_10002336_pt1 | contig 22297 bp, 22 predicted proteins | sample SagtaG_24_FD_104936 | JGI IMG/M metagenome (GOLD analysis project Ga0137375, IMG submission 104936) | Vadose zone soil microbial communities from Sagehorn Ranch, Mendocino, California, USA - Sage1_R_113_16 metaG | ecosystem: Environmental > Terrestrial > Soil > Vadose zone | place: USA... | reverse complement strand
TCCTTCGCCTTCACGGTGAGGATGTGATGGGCTCGCGAACCCGACGGCGCTCCTGGACGTACCTCGCCACCGCGGCCGCCGCGCTCGCGGTCGCCGTCCCGACCGCGGCGCGCGCCCAGACCACCCCCGCCTGCTCCGTCGCCGATCCCTGCACGCAGCCGCGGCGGCCCGGTGAAGTGGCGATCGTCCTGCTCGGCGACTCCGGGTACGGCGAGGGCGGCGCTTCCGAATGGGGGGGCCACGAACAGGCCGCGGTGGCGAGGAGCATCGACGCCGTCTGCCCGCGCCCGGACCTCGTCTTCTTCCTGGGCGACAACATCTACTGGGGCGGCAGCCCCGACCTCTTCGGTCCGCGGTTCGACACCATGTACCGCAACCTCTTCGACGCGGACCACCGGCGGGTGCACGCCGCGCTCGGGAACCACGACGTCAAGGGCTGCCAGGTGGCGAGGGAGCCGGGGTACGCGGTCGGCCAGAGCTGCCTGGATGCGCTGGAGCGGGCGGTGCGCGAGGACGTGCGCCGCGAGGGCACGACCGCCACCGCGCCCGTACCCTCCGCCCAGGCCAACGAGGCCGCGGAGCTGGCCGCGCGGTGGCTCGCCCCCGAGGTGCGCGAGCGCGCGACGAAGATCCCGCTCGCCGCCTGCCCGTCCGCCTTCGACGCGGGATACGAGCAGGCGCAGGCCGGCGGCGAAGGCGGGTCGTGCTACGCGTCGGCGGCCCTGCGGCACACCGAGTTCGGCTACGCCCGCCGGGGGGAGATCCCGCTGCGGTACTACACCGTCGACTGGCCGAGCCTCACCGGAGCGCAGGACGAGCGGGAGCCCCGGGTGCGCGTCCTGGTCGCGGACTCGAACTCGCTCGACGTCCTGGGCGGCCTCCTGCCGCCGCCGGACGCGACCGGCGCTCGCCGCACGGATCAGCTCCAGCTCCTCTGGATGGAGAACCAGCTGCGCACCGCGCCCGAGGGGGCCTGGAAGATCACGCTGATGCACCATCCGGTCTACAGCCCGCGCGGCTGCGTGTTCCGGTTCCTGGGAAAATGCATCGGCGGCCACGACGACGAGGAGGGGCTCAAGGCCCAGCTCCACGCGGCCTGGGGCGCCGGCGACGACGAGCGATCCAACGGCGGGCATCACCCCGACTTCGTCTTCACCGCCCACAACCACTTCTACGCGCGGACGCGGGCCCTGGACGGCCTCGGTTACCCGACCACGGGGCCGGGCACGGGGGTGCGCTACTTCGTGACGGGCGGAGGAGGGGCGCCCCTGTATCGCCAGCAGCCGCTCCACGCGCGCTACGCGGCCGGCGGAAGCTTCCACCACTTCGTCTATCTGAGGCTCCAGTCCGACGCCGCCTTCTTCTGGACCATCGACGAGCGGGGCGGGGTGAAGGATTCCGGTTGCTTCCGTCATGACGACGCCGTGGATCGGTGCATCACGCAGGGCACGTTCAAGAGCGCGACGCTCACCTGCGGCGATCCCCCGTCCAGCAACGGGGCGTGTCCCGCTCCCGCGCGCTGACGCGAGGATGGTACGCTCCGCCCGGCATGGGGCGGCTCGTCTTGATCTCGCTCGGCGGCGCGCTGGGAACGGCGGGGCGCTACCTGCTCTCGGTGTGGCTCCTGCGCGCCCTGGGCCCGGCCTTCCCGTACGGGACGCTGGCCGTGAACGTGATCGGGTCCTTCCTGCTCGGCCTCATCATGCAGGCCGGCCTCGACACGACGCTCATCTCCCCCACCGCGCGCGCGGTGCTGGGGACGGGGGTCATGGGAGGCTTCACGACGTACTCGACGTTCAACTACGAGACGCTCCAGTACGTGCAGGAGGGCGCGTGGGCCATGGCCGGCCTCAACGTCGCCACCACCCTCCTCGTGTGCCTGGCCGCAGGCGCGCTCGGGGTGGCCGTGGCGCGCGGCGTGCTGGGCTGAGGGAGACGGACATGCGGGTCCTCGACGGCGAGCAGCTCCTGGTCCGGATCTTCATCGGCGAGAGCGACCGCTGGAAGCACCAGCCGCTGGAAACGGCGCTGCTCGAGCGCCTCCGCCGGGAGGGCTTCGCGGGGGCCACGGTGTTCCGCGGGGTCGCCGGGTTCGGGGGCAAGAGCGTCCTGCACACCACCCACCTGCTCGAGCTCTCGCACGACCTGCCCGTGCTCATCGAGATCGTGGAAAGCGAGGAGCACGTGCAGCGCCTCCTCCCCATCGTCGAGGAGATGGTGCAGGAGGGGCTGGTCACGACGGAGAAGGTGCGCGTCCTCCGGTACTCGCCCGGTCCTCGGCCCTAGCCTTCGCCGCTAGAACCGGAGCGAGGCCTTCGCATACACGTACCGCCCGTTGTACCCGAAGGGCGCGTTGCGCGGATAGGTGCGGATGTTGTTGAAGCCGACGATCGGGTCGTTGTGCTCGGGCAGCTTGTTGAACAGGTTCTCCACCCCGACGCCGATCAGGTAGCGTCCGGGCCGGAAGGTCAGGTCGACGTTCGTGAACCACTCGCGGTTGTAGCGCTGCGGCTCGGACGTCGGCGTCGGCCGGTCCTCGATCGAGCAGTAGTGACCGTGTTGGATCTCCTTGAGGTTCGCTCCCCACTTCCCGCGCGTCCAGTCCGCGGTGAAGCGCAGGTTCGATCCCGGCTGTCCGCATTGCAGGCGGCGCTGTTCGGTATCGTTGAACAGGATGTTCTGGAAGGCCGTCGTCCCCAGGAAGCTCGACAGCGCGGGCGGCGTATCCGCGATGCGCAGGAACTTGGTCTGCGTCCGGTTGTATGCCGCCTGGAGACGCAGGTTGCCGGCACCGCCGACGGCGTGGCGGTAGTCGGCGATGAGGTCGAGGCCGCGCGTCTTGGTGTCGATGGCGTTGGTGAAGTATCGCGCCTGGCTGGCCGCGAACGGGGCCAGCAGGTCGGCGATCCGCCCGCCGCCGAAATTGTTCGAGAGGACGATGCGGTCATCGATCCGGATCTGGTACAGGTCGGCGGTGATGTCGAAGCCGTCGGCGGGCGTCACCACGATGCCGCCGCTGACGTGGACGGACTCCTCGGGCGTGAGGTCCTTGGCGCCGAGCACCAGCGCCTGCGGGCTGCTGACGGGGAAGGTGCCCACTTCGAGGGGCACGAAGGTGTTGCCGACGAGGGTGAAGTTCGTGCTCACGGTCGAGAAGTAGGACTGGGCCAGGGAGGGAGCGCGGAAGCCGGTGCTGACCGCCCCACGCACGACGAACCGCTTGGTCGGCTGTAGCCGCGCGGTGAGCTTGCCGTCGAAGGTGGACCCGAAGTCACTGTAGTTCTCGAAGCGGCCGGCCACTCCCACCCGCAGCGGGCTCAGCACGTCGCCCTCGAGGTCGACGTAGAGGGCCACGTTGTGGCGCGAGGTATCGACGACGTTGGACGGCCGGAACCCCGGGAAGACCTGCGCCCCCGGCGCGGCCACGCCCCCCGCCTGGTTGCGCACCCCGGCGTCGCGCCAGGAATCCGGCTCGCCCTCGAAGATCTGGTAGTTCTCGTTCCGGAATTCGGCGCCGAAGGCGACGTTGAGCGGCCCGGCCAGTCCGACCCGCACCTCACGCCGCAGGTCGAGGTTGGCCACGATCTGGTTGAACTCGAAACCGCCGCTGTAGAACTCGGCGTGGTTCGGCGGCACCGTCGGCCCGAGGGAGACGTTCAGGCTGTTCGTGATGTCGAAGTCCATCCGGTTGTGGCCGTACTGGGCGGAGAGGTCCCAGAACCAGCCCGAGCGCGCCCCCCGGACTCCGGCCGTGCCCGACGCGTCCACGATGGTGGGCTCGATGAGGGGCAGGAACCCTTGCGGGTAGATCTGCGGCCAGTCCGTGGCGTCGATGGCGCGGCGGTAGTTGCCCCCGTGCACGCCGTGCCGCCGGCTCCAGCTTCCAAACGCGTAGAACGCGCTCGTCTCCCTCGTACCCAGCGGCAGCTCGGCGTTGAGGAACGTCATCCAGTCGCGCTCCTCGGAGTCGCCCCAATGGGTGTTCGGCTGGGGGACCGCGTTGTTCTTGATGTCCCCGGCGGCGCTCGTCACGTCGGCATTGGCGGGCGTGTTGACCGTTTGCGGGCGCGTGTCCCAGCCCGCGCGGTTCGTGCCTTCGCGGTAGCGGTACTCCGCGCTGAGGTCGAGGCTGCCGCGGCTCCCCAGCTTCAGCCCGTAGTTGGCGCCGCCGTCGAAGGTGCCGCCGTCGTCGATGTCGCGCTCGGCGCCGTTGATCTCGGTGAAGGTGCCGCGGTTCATTCCCCCGCGCGCGCTCAGGTAGAGGGGCGAAGGTCCCGATTTGAGGACGATGTTGATGACGCCGGCGATGGCGTCCGAGCCGTACTGGGCGGCGGCCCCGTCGCGCAGGATCTCGATCCGCTCGATGGCGGTGACCGGGATCGCGTTGAGGTCCACGCCCGTCGACCCGCGGCCGATGGTGCCGTTGATGTGGACGAGCGCGCTCTGGTGGCGCCGCTTGCCGTTGACGAGCACCAGCACCTGGTCGGGCCCGAGGCCGCGCAGGGTCGCCGGCCGAATGGAATCCGTGCCGTCCGCGATGGTCGGCCTCGGGAAGTTGAAGGAGGGCGCCAGGGCCTGCAGCACCTGCATGGTCTCGGTCGTGCCCAGCGACTCGATCTGGCGTGACGTGATGATGTCGACGGGCACCGCCTTCTCCGCCTCCGCCCCCGCCGCGCGCGAGCCGACCGTGATCTCCTCAGAGAAGCCGAGGCCGAGCGTGAAGTCGTGCGTCACGGCGCCCGTCAGCTTCACCTGCGTCGTGCGCGGGGTGAGGCCGGAGGCGCTGGCCTTGAGGTCCACCGTCTGTCCGGCCGCCGTCGGCGGCACCTCGATCCGGTACCGGCCCTGCGCGTCGGTAACGGCGTTCAGGCCGAGCGACTCGATGGCGACCGTCGCCCCCGGCAGGGGCAGCCCGTCTTCGCGCGTCGTGACCACGCCGGTGACGGTCACGGCAGGTTGGGCGAGGAGCGGCACGGCCAGCGACAGCGCGGCCAGGACGACGAGGGGAACGCCGCGGCGGCGACGTGACATGGGGACCTCCTGTGTGGCGAGGCGCGGATTATCCCATGGGCGCACCGTGCTTGCCCGTCATCCGGCGACACCCCATACTCACGTCCGAATGCGCCGGACCAAGATCGTGGCGACCATCGGCCCGGCCTCCCGCGAGCGCAACATGCTCGAGACCCTCGCCCAGGCCGGGGTCGACGTCGTGCGCCTGAACTTCTCGCACGGCGAGCACGAGCAGCACCTGCAGGTCATGCTGGCCACGCGCGAGATCGCCGCGCGCCTGGGCCGGCCGATCGCCCTTCTCCAGGACCTGTCCGGCCCCAAGATCCGCACCGGGCGCCTCGAGGACGACAAGCCCGCCCTTCTGCGCCAGGGTGAGCGGGTGACGATCACCACCGACGAAAAGGTCGAAGGCACGGCGAGACTCATCTCCACGACCTACAAGGCGCTGCCGAAGGACGTCTCGCCCGGCGACCGCATCCTCCTCGACGACGGCAACCTCGAGCTGCGCGTCATCCGTGTGTCCGGGCAAGAGGTGGAATGCGAAGTCGTCGACGGAGGGTGGCTCAAGTCCAAGAAGGGGATGAACCTCCCCGGAGTGAAGTTGTCCACGCCGGCCCTCACGGAAAAGGACCGCCGCGACCTCGCCTTCGGCGTGGAGAACGGCGTCGACTACGTCGCGCTGTCGTTCGTCCGCCAGGCTGCCGACGTGACCGAATGCAAGGCCCTCATCCAGTCGTTGGGCGGGACGTGTCCCGTGATCGCGAAGATCGAGAAGCGCGAAGCCATCGACGACCTGGCTTCCATCCTGGACGCCACCGACGGCGTGATGGTCGCGCGCGGCGACCTCGGCGTCGAGCTCTCGACGGAAGAGGTGCCGACGCTGCAAAAGCGGATCATCGAGCTGGCGAACGAGGCGGGCAAGGTGGTCATCACCGCCACCCAGATGCTGGAGAGCATGGTCGAGAACCCGCGGCCCACCCGCGCCGAGGCCTCCGACGTGGCCAACGCCATCCTCGACGGCACGGACGGCATCATGCTCTCGGCGGAGACGGCCTCCGGGAAGTACCCGGTCGAGGCCGTGGAGACCATGGCCCGCATCGCGTGCTACACGGAGGAGCACTACGGAGCCTTCCGCCCGCCCGCCCGCGTCAGCATCCGCAGCGCGTCCGTCGTAGCGAACGCGCTCGCGCGCGTGGCCAGCTCGGTGGCGGAGGAGCTCGGCTGCAAGCTCATCATCGCGTTCACGGAGTCGGGCACCACCGCCCACCTCCTGTCCACCTATCGCCCGCGCGCTCCCATCGCCGCCGTCACCTACAACCCCGACACCTACCGGCGGCTGGGCCTGTGGTGGGGGGTGATGCCGGTAAAGTCCGAGTTCGCGGACACCACGGACGAGATGATCACGAAGGGCGAGATGCTCCTGAAAGCGCAAGGCCTGATCGCGACGGGTGACACCGTGCTGATGCTGGCCGGCCAGAGCCACACCGCCGGCGCCACCAACATGCTGCGGGTCCATACCATCTCGTGAGGCGCGCGGCGATCGTCACGCTGCTCCTGGCCCCGACCGCCGTCCTGTCCCTGTCCGCCTGCGCGCACCACTACCGGTTCCCCCCCGCCCAGGCGCCGTCCGTCGGCCTGGTCGAGGTCGGCATCGCGTCGTGGTACGGCCCCGGCTACCACGGCAAGCGCACGTCCAGCGGCGAGCGCTTCGACCAGGACGAGCTGACGGCGGCGCACGCGAGCTGGCAGTTCGGGACGCGCGTCCGCGTGACCTTCCTCAGCACCGGGCGCAGCGTGGTGGTGCGCATCAACGATCGGTTCCCGAACCACAAGGGACGGGTCATCGACCTCTCGCGCGCGGCCGCCCGCGAGATCGGGCTGATCGGGCCGGGCACCGGGCGCGTGCGTCTCGAGATCGTCGGCTGAGCGCACGCGCCGTGCTATAAGTACGCATGCCCGAGCGTCGTCTGCTCGTCGTCGACGATGACCGGATGATCCATACGGTCATGCGGGCCGCGCTCGAGAAGCACGGCTACAAGATCCACTCCGCCTTCGATCCCATACAGGCCCAGATGATGGTGCGCCAGGTCCGCCCGGACCTGATCGTCCTCGACATCACGATGCCGGGTGGCGGGGGCTTCGAGGCGTTCAAGCGGCTGCAGATGCTGAGCACCACGTCGCAGATCCCCATCGTGGTGTACACGTCGATGCCTCCGGCGGAAGTGACGGCCAAGATCCCGGAGGCTCCCAACGTCGCCCATCTCGCCAAGCCCTCGCCGCCGGAGGCCATCCTCTCCGCCATCCAGAAGCTGCTCCACGAAGCCTAGCCGCCGCGGGCTGGCCTCCCGCTTGCTCTACTCTCCGGCGTATGAAGACCGAGACACCGGACAGCCAAACCACAACCCCAACATACGGTGAGCTTTACGGGACAACGGTCCCGAGTGTCCGTGCCCGGAGTTCGGGTCTCATGCCCGGGTCCTCGGGCGTGGCGCCCGAAACCTTGCCGATCGGACCGTTGGATGCGCTGGTCTTTGGGCGGCTCGTCGCTCTCGAATCAAGCGCACCGGGGTTCCTTGCAGAGCTCCTCGCCGAGTTCGAGGGCGGAGTCGCCCGGCGCATGACCGCCCTGAGAGACGCACTGCGGGCGAATGACCTCGAAGCGCTGGGTTTCGCCGCCCACAGCCTCCGCGGCAGCTGCGGCACCGTCGGAGCCCTGCGCATGGCGGCGCTGGCCAACCACCTGGAGTACGGAAAACCCACGCGCACGCAGCGACGCGCGCTCGTCGGCCAGCTCGAGACGGAGTGGGCCGCGGTGCGGAGCGCGCTGGACGAGGTGCGGAGCCGTAACTAGCGGAAGCGGCGGCTCAGGCCGACGGTGAGGCCCCATCGTCCATCCGCGGCCAGGAGCCCGCGCCGGACGGCGGCATCGGCACGGAGGCGGCCGCCTCCCACCCGGACCCCACCCCGCAGCTCGCCGTGCGCGTCGGCGCCCGGCATCCCTTTTCCGGCCAGCCCCGCCCACTCGGCCACCGCGGCCAGCCCCGGCCGCAACGAGACGACGGCGGCGATGCCATAGGCGAGGAAATCGCGCTGCTCGTGTGTCCGGAAGACCTCGTCGTGCAGGGCGAGACCGGCGTTGCCGTGAAGGGTCACCCCGCCGATCGTCTGGCTGACGAGGATCTGCGCCGACATGCGCAGGGCGTTGGGGCCGAGGCCGTTGCCGAAGCTGGTCTCCGGAAGCAGCACGCCGAAGCGAGCCCCGATCGCCGGATGGCCGTGACCCTCGTCGAGGAACCGCACTTTCGCGCGCAGGCCGACGTCGCCCCAGTCGGAGACGCTGCCGAAGTCCGGATCGTCGCGCTGGCCCACGCGCGCCGTCCATTCGACGTCGATCTCGACGTTGTCCGACGGCGAGTGCACGAGCCGGAGGATCGGGCCCGCCCAGCGGTCGCGCCGGCGCCCGGTCACGAAGTTGGGCTCGTCGCGGATCGCGTCGGCTCCGATTTCGAGGACCAGGGTGCCCCGCGGCGCGGTCGTGGCCTCCTCGGTCTGGAGGGGCCGGGTCTGCGCCTGTGCCCATCCGGCGAGGGCGAGCCAAACGCCGCCGACGGTCCACACCCAGCGGCGTCCGCTCACGGCTGCCGATTGGCGCCGAGCGCCTCAAGATCTGCGACGTCCTTGGCTCGGCCTGCGGCGCGCTTGTTCTTGACGAGAGCGGCCCGGCCAATGAAGGGAACGGCGAGTCCTTGAACGTCGTGGGTGACGCGCTCTGGCCACGCCTCCTCGAAAGGGACGCCGCTGATCGCGGTCAGGACATCGATGCGCCGCGGCGGCAGGCCAATCTGGATGACCTGATCCGGGCGAGTGAAGTCTTCTTGCGTCACGCCCATCGCGACGACGGGGGCGCCGAAGGCGGCGAGCGCGCCGTGCACCCGGCCGGCGTTATCGGGATCGGCCGAGATCCACACGTCGAGGTCCCCCGTCGCACGCGGAACGCCGTGGACGGCGAGGGCGTGGGCGCCGACCACCAGGAACCGCGCTCCGGCCGCCAACAGGGCCGCGAGCAGGTCGCGAAAGTCGTCGTTCACCGCGGCCTCAGGAGCGGACGGTCCAGGGTCTCCGCGTCACCGGGGTCTGGCCGCGACCGTAGCCGGGAAGAGGCTGTCCGGTGAGGGCCCAGGCCTCCAGCGCCAGCGGCCACATCATTCCGAGTCGCTGGACGGCGGTCGTCTCGTCGCTGAGGTCGTCGCCGGGAGAATCGCCGAGACGAAAGACGCGAACCGGCCACGAGTTGCGAGCCGCCGCTCGTCGTCGCACGTCCGGCAGTGGTGCCACGACTCGATTGTAGTGCGAGTGCGGCGCCGGACAGGTCCCGGGAAGCTGCGCGAGACCCATTGACCTGCGCGGCCGCCGGGCGTACAAACCCGGCAAAGGAGCGCGTCCATGGCAATCTCGGTCAAGAAGATCACGCTCTGGCGCCGGGAGATCGACGACCGGCCGGGCTCGCTGGCGCAGGTGCTCGCCCCCGTCGCCGACGGCGGCACCAGCCTTCGCGTCGTGATGGGGTATCGCTACCCCGAGCCCTCCGGAAAAGCCGCCGTCGAGCTCGCGCCGGTGACGGGCCGCAAGGCGACCGCGGCCGCGCAGGCGGCCGGCCTCTCTCCGGCCTCGATCGGGGCTTTGCTCGTCGAAGGCGACGATCGACCGGGCCTTGGCCGCACGCTCGCCGGCGCCCTCGGCGAAGCCGGGATCAACCTGCACTTCCTGATGGCGCTCGTCAGCGGCCGACGGTACGTGTCGGTGTTCGGGTTCGGCAGCGACGCGGACGCGGATCGGGCCGCTGCGATCATCAAGAAGTCGGCGGCGGCCAGGCCCGCGCGGCGCACGGCGGCGAAGAAGAGCCGGCGTTCCAAGCGGCGCTGAGCCGGTTCGCACCAAGCGCGAGGCGCTACCGGCGCGCGGTGATCCGCCCGCTATAATCGTTCGTGGCCCACCCCGCCCGCCGGGTCGCGCCGACGGGATCGCGCGGCAACACCTATTCCCCCCAGCGCCTGCGGCTGGTCCTCATCCTGCTGACCGCGGTCACGCTGCCCGTCGTGATCGGCTGCTCCGTCCTCATCTACTACTACCTGAAGTTCAACGTGATGGTGGACCGCCGCCTGCAGGGCGAGCGCTGGCAGGTCCCGGCGCGGCTGTACGCGAAGCCGCTCGTGCTGCGCACGGGCATGCCCCTGACCGTGCGCGGGTTCGTCAACGTCCTCAACGGCCTGAAGTACGAGGAGAAGGACGACATCCCGGCCGCGGCCGGCGAGTTCGCGGTCGGAGCCCGCACGGTGACCTTCACTCCGCGCGGGGGACCGGGCGAGGCCGTGCTGCTCGAATTCGACAAGGATCGGGTCAAGGAGATGCGCGGGCTGCAGACGAGGCGCAGCTACGCGACGCTGACCCTGGAGCCCGAGCTCATCACCTACCTCTTCGACGAGGCCCGCGAGAAGAAGCGCACCGTCCACTACGAGGAGTACCCCGACCACCTCATCAAGGCGGTGCTCGCGATCGAGGACCGCCGCTTCTTCACGCATCCCGGGCTCGATCCCTTCCGGATCGTGGGAGCGGCCCTCCGCAACATCAAGGCCGAGTCGTACATCCAGGGCGGCAGCACCATCACCCAGCAGCTCGTGAAGAACTTCTTCCTCACCCCGGAGAAGAGCTTCCGGCGCAAGGCGCAGGAGGCGCTGCTCGCCTTCGTCCTGGAGCGGCGCGCGAACAAGAAGGACATCCTCGAGCTGTACCTCAACGACGTGTATCTGGGCCAGGTGGGTTCGTTCAGCATCAACGGCATGGGCGAGGCGGCGCGGATGTACTTCCACAAGGACGTGGGGAACCTCACCCTCCCGGAGGCGGCGCTCCTGGCCGGGATGATCCAGTCCCCGAATCCCTACAACCCGTACCGTCACGCCAAGCGCGCAACGGAGCGCCGCAACCAGGTGCTGCGCGCGATGCAGGAGGCGGGGTTCGTGGAGGCGGCCACCGCGGAGGCGGCCATCGCCCAGCCCGTGCGCGTGGAGAGCGCGTCGCTCGACAGCTCGGACGCGCCCTACTTCGTCGACCTCGTCAAGCAGCAGCTCTCGGAGCGCTACGACGCGAAGGACCTCGCCACCCAGAACCTGGCCGTCTACACCTCGCTCGACCTGTCGCTGCAGGCGCAGGCCCAGAACGTCCTGCGCGAAGGCCTGGCCAAGGTCGACAAGATGATCCGGCGCAAGGTGCACCCTCCGGTGCAGGGCGCGCTGATCGCCCTCGAGCCCTCGACGGGAGCGATCGTGGCCCTGGTGGGCGGGCGCGACTACACGGAGAGCCAGTACAACCGCGCGACCACCGCCAAGCGCCAGCCGGGGAGCACGTTCAAGCCGTTCGTCTACCTGACGGCGTTCGAGGCGACCTTCGACGACCCGGCCCTCCCGCCCATCACCCCCGCCACCGTCGTCGAGGACGCGCCGACCGTGTTCCTCTTCGGCAAGCAGGAGTACGCGCCGCAGAACTACGAGAACGACTACAAGGGATACGTGACGCTGCGGACGGCCCTCGCCCACAGCCTCAACAACGCGACGGTGAAGGTGGCGGAGATGGTCGGGTTCGAGCGCATCGCCGACCTCTGGAACCGCCGCTTCGGCATGCCCGACAAGGTGCAGCCCTATCCCGCGGTCGCCCTGGGCTCGTTCGAGGCCACGCCCCTGGAGCTGGCCTCCGCGTACAACATCCTGGCCAACATGGGCCTGAGGGTTCCTCCCGTCACCGTGCTCAAGGTCCTGGACGAGAAGGGGGCGGCGATCGAGCAGCACTATCCGAGCCCGGCGCGAGTGGCGCGGCCGGAGTCGACCTTCCTCGTGGTCAACATGATGCGCGGCGTGATCAACAACGGCACCGCCGCCGCCGCGCGCACGATGGGCTTCATGGCCGACGCCGCGGGCAAGACGGGCACGACCAACGACCTGCGCGACGCCTGGTTCGCGGGGTTCACGCCCGACCTCCTCTGCGTCATCTGGATCGGGTTCGACGACAACACGCCGACCGGGCTCAGCGGCGCGCGCGCCGCCCTTCCCCTGTGGGTCGACTTCATGAAGGCCGCGCAGGCGGGCACGCGCGGCGAGAAGTTCCAGCCGCCGCCGTCCAACGTCGTCTTCGTGGACATCGACAAGCAGACGGGTCTGCTCGCGACGCCCAACTGCCCCCAGGTCATCTCGGAAGCCTTCGTCGCCGGCACCGAGCCGCGCGAGTACTGCTCGTTCCACTCCGGCTACGAGAGCACGATCCCGCCCTATCCGCAGCCTTCGCCGTCGCCCTGGCGCTAGCCCGGCGCTAGCCCGGTCTTGACCCCGGCCGGGGCCGGCGGCTAGACTGATCGCCCGCGCAAGCGGCCACCAACGTGCGGATGGCTGCCTTTGGGCGCTTAACTCAGCGGTAGAGTGCCACCTTCACACGGTGGAAGTCGTAGGTTCAAGTCCTACAGCGCCCACCATCCTTCAACGATTTAGGGACTCAACCCCATCAACTTGGGTCCAAGTTGGGTCCAGCTTGGGTCCAGACTGGCGGGCGCCTGCCGGTGCCGTGGACCCAAACGCGTACTCGGCCATGACCAAGCAAGAATCAGGGCCCTCAGTGTCGTCCGTCCCTAATCTTTGCGAAGAAGTGCGCCGGGTTTTCGTGAGCTGGCCGTCGAGGTTGGCGGGGTAGACCTCTCGACGAAGCGCCTCGGCTTCGAGCAGCCTCCGTTCGATCTCCCGGCGCAGAACTCGGCTGCGGAGCGCGTATTCCTGAGACTTCAGGACGAGAAGGCGCGTCCCAGCCGTACGGTCCAACTCCGCGACGGAGATTGGTTGGTCTCCGATCGTAGCCGCCAGTTCGAGCGATGGCATAGGAGAAGGGGAGGGTGTCCTTGAGCGCCTTGAGTTTCATGACCGCCTCTCCTCCGTACTGCGTTGAGGCCCGTCGTCCGGCCACGACCTCGGCGCCAGACCGCTGCTCGGCCAGGATCCGCTGAGCCAGCTCCCGCACCCGCGCATTCGGGTGATCGAGGAACCGGCTGAACTGCGCCCGGCGGCGCGGGACGTAGAGGCCGTCATGCAGGAGGCGCTCGATGTCGCGCTCGCCCTGCCGGTACTCGCGCTCCTCCGCGGGAAGGTGCGCGCACTCGCGGCACAGGTGTCGGCGATGGTTGCTGCCGGAGAACCGCTCGTTCGGACGCATGCGCCCGCAGCACCAGCAGAAGTGACCGTTCTTTCTGCGGGACACGCAGACCTCCCGGTGCGGGCAGCAGGCCGATGGCCCAGTGTACCCGCGTAGACTCCGCGTGTCCTCCGCCGTCGAGGTGGTAGCGTCCTCCATATCTGTCCCATTTTAGTCCGATATGGAGTATAATTTGCGCGTGACCAGTCCACTGACGACCCGCGCCGCCCTGCTACAGGTTCTTCGGCAGGCGCCCAGCTACGGCTCCGAGCTGATCCGGCGATTCGAAAGGGCTTCTGCCGGCCGTGTCCGCCTCGCCCCTGCGCGAGTCTATCCGGTGTTGAAGGAGCTCCGGACGGAGGGCCTGGTCAAGGCCGTCCGCCTGGCGCCGAAGGGGCGCCGCGGTGGGCGAGCACGCATCTACTACGAACTCACTCCGAAGGGACTCGCGGTATCGACCATGGACAGGAGCGTTCTCTTCGCGTTGCTCTCGCCATCGTCTGTGTTGCCTGCCAGCGAGACGGATCGAGAGCGCATGGCGGAGCGTCTTCTCGAGGCGGAAGAGCTCTCGGAGTTCGGCGCGGCGCTTGCCGCCGCGGCTCGGTAGCAGGTTCGATGGCCGCCGGGAAGTTCGTGAAGGCCGCGGGGCAACTGCTCAGGATCCTCGGTGAGGACCGCTGCGCCATTGCCGGCGGCATGGCAGTGAACGCGCACGGTTTCGTGCGCGGCACGAGGGACGTCGATGTGATTGTCACGATGCCACTCGCCGAGGCCCGAAAGCTTCTGTCGGATAACGGAGTGACGGCGCGGCTCTTCAAGGGGGACCTGGTCGAGGGCGACTTCCATTGCTTGAAGGGCGTCATCCCGGTCGGCTCGAGGCCGGCCGACGCGGTGCCCTTTGACGTGTTGCCCGCGCTGGTCCCGCTCGAGCCAGAGCGCTTCGTGGACCTTCTCGTCCGCGGTCAACGCCTCCGCGTGGTCGATCCCGATACCCTCATCCGTCTGAAGCTCAGGGCCGGGTCTTCACACGACCTTTACGACGTCGCCATCCTGGCCAACCTGCACCCGGACTGGATGGAGCACGCCCTGGCCCTCGCGGTATCACACGGCAAGGAGATGGGCGAGCGGCTCGCGACTCTCATCCGCGACCCACGCGTTCGGGGGCAGGCCAAGGAAGCCCAGCGACAGGACCGGGCGCTGCAGGCGTTCGCGCGCCGCCTGGCCGCCAAGAGGACGTCTAGTGGCAACTCAGGCGCATGACGCGAACACGGGGCGCTTGGAATCCGCCGCTACGAGACGAGGGCGCGCGCGTTCCTCGGGGTTTGATGCTGATTCGCATTCTTCACACGGTGGAAGTCGTAGGTTCAAGTCCTACAGCGCCCACCATCGATCAGACGACCTGCCTCGCTCCGAGCATTCCCCGAACCTCACGGAGCAGCGCGTCATGCGTCAGCGGCTTCGGAATGACTCGGACACTCGGCGTCCGCGCGGCGGCCTTCGCGATCCCTTCCGCCTGGCCGGACATCATCAGGAGGCGCGCTGGCCGCCTCCTTCCGATCTGCTCGGCGAGGGCGATCCCGCTCATGAGGGGCAAGATGACGTCGATGATGACGAGGTCGATCCTCCCCTGAAAGGTCTTGTTGATCTGAAGAGCCTCCAAGGCGTTCGGAGCCACGAGTATTCGATAGCCTGCGCCTTCGAGCACGTCGCGGACGACGGTTCGGAAAGCCTTGTCGTCATCCACGACGAGGATGGTCTTCGGCCCCGACGATGGCGCGCTCATTCCTGGCCGCCGTCGAATACCTCTCGCACCTTTCGAAGCAGGGTGCCGGGCGTGAAGGGCTTCTGCAAGAACGCCGCGCCCCGCGTCAGGCCTCCGTCTTCCGCCACCGAGAGCTCGGTATGGCCCGACATGAACAAGAAGCGGAGGTGGGGGAGGTGCCGGGCCAGGACGACGCCACCCATGGCCGGCATGACCATGTCGCTGATCACGAGGTCGATCGAGCCATGCTTCCCGGCGGCGCTGATGGCCTCGTCGCCATTGCGGGCGGTCCGCACAAAGTATCCCGCGTCCTCGAGCACCTCCGCGATGATCGTCCGCAATGCCTCGTCGTCCTCGACGACGAGGATGCTTTCGCGGCCACCGACGGTGGAGAGGCCCTCACTCTTCGGCTCGGGACGATCCGCGGCTTCATCGACGCGTGGAAGGTAGATGCGGAAGGTCGTTCCCTTTCCCGGCTCGCTGTAGGTCCAGATGTGGCCGCCGCTCTGCTTGACGATTCCATAGGCCGTCGCCAGGCCGAGGCCGGTTCCGTGACCCTCCTCCTTGGTCGTGAAGAAGGGCTCGAAGATCCGGTCGAGGGTCTCCGGCGTCATTCCGACGCCGGTGTCTGTCACGGACAGCATCACGTAGCGTCCGGGCTTCACGTCGGGCCGGCCGGCCGCGTATTCCTCGTCCAATTCGACGTTGGCGGTTTCGACTATCAAACGTCCGCCGTCCGGCATCGCGTCGCGAGCGTTGATGGCAAGGTTCACGATCACCTGCCCGACCTGCCCGGGGTCGGCGCGGACGTGGCCAAGGTGGTCGGTACACACGGTCACGAGGTGGATGTGCTCGCCGATGAGCCGACGCAGCATCCGCTCCATGTCGGCCGTGACCGTGTTGAGGCTGAGGACGCGGGGCTGCAGAAACTGCTTGCGTGAGAAGGCGAGAAGCTGCTTCGTGAGGTCGGCGGCCTTGGAGGCCGCCTTGAGCATCTCTTCCAGACGGCCCGCCACCGGATCGCCGGGCGCGAGTTGCCGCCGCGCCAGCTCGCCGTACCCGGTGATCACCCCGAGAAGGTTGTTGAAATCGTGGGCGATGCCGCCCGCGAGCCGCCCGACCGATTCCATCTTGTGCGCCTGCATCAGTTGCGCTTCCAGGCGCTTCTTCTCCGTGACGTCGATGGCGAGGGCCAGCCAGGCGTCGCGGTCCTCGAACCGGATGGCGCTGACCGACACCTCGACCTCGACGATGCCGCCGTCCTTCCGGCGGTGCTTCCAGGCCCGAAGGAGGTTGAATGGCTTCCGTTCCGGCTGACTTCGCCGGCGTCGGACCTGCTCGTCGAAGACGGCCATCTCGTCCGGGGGGCGAATGTCGCGCAGGGTCATGGAGAGGAATTCCTCGCGCGAGTAGCCGTAGTGCCGGATGGCGGCGTCGTTCGCGGCAAGGAATTGCAGGGTGTCGCCGTCGTACACCCACATCGGCTGGGGATTGGTGTCGAAGAGGAGGCGGTACTGCTCTTCGCTGTCCCGCAGAGCCTCCTCGGCGCGCTTGCGCTCGTTGATGTCGCGCGCCACCGCCACCATGCCGGTGACCTTCGCCTCGGGCAGCGATCTGTGCGGAGGCCCGACGACCTCCCGGATGGGAGCGAGGGCGAGGGAGACGTACACGCGCGTCCCGTCCCTCCGCAGCGCCACCGTGTCAAGGGGAGCGATTCGCTCGCCGGCCCGTAATCGCTGGCGGACCCTCTCGATCACGTCTTCGTACCCCGCGGGGAAGAGCATCTGGAAGGGCCGGCCGACCACCTCGGCGGAAGCGTAGCCGCAGATGCGCTCCGCCGCCGGGTTCCAGGTGAGGATGGTGCCTTCCAGGGTGGCGCTGACGATCGCGTCTTCGGAATAGTCCACGATCGCCGCCAGATGGGCGGTTGCGACCTGGCTCTTCTTCCTTTCGATCGCCAGGACGAGAGCCCGGCTCAACTCATCCGGCCCGAGGGTCCCCTTGACGATGTAGTCCTGGACCCCCTTCTGGATCGCCTCGATGCCGAGCGCCTCGTCGGCGTCCGCGGTGGCCACGACGATGGGGACTTCGGGCGCATGCGTGCGAACACGAGCCACCGTGTCCATCCCTCGGGAGTCAGGCAGGTTCAGGTCCAGCAGGACGAGATCGACGGGCTGGGCCGACAGGACCTGGAGGGCGTCTTTCAGGGCCTCCGCTCTCTCGAAGCGCCAGAAGTGCTGCGGAGCCAGTCCCAACTGGGTCTGGACCATCTCGGCATGGTCGGCGTTGTCCTCCACCATCAGGACATGGATTGGATCGCTCGTCGCCGTCTTCGTCACTCGGTTCCCCGGTCTCTCTCGGGCGCGTGGCATTGGACCACCCCACTTCCAGGATAGGGATGAGCGACGTTGGAGGCTATCCGGGAGTCCCCCTATTCAGGGACAAGAATTCCCCTGTTTTCGAGGTCTGGCCGGTCGGCGGCGCCCTCAGCGCTCGTCGTCGGCGGGCGGCGGCGGCGCCGCCCCGGCGGCCTCGCTCGGGAGGAGGCCGCGCCGAAGGGCATAGGCGATCAGTTCCGTACGGGTGTGCAATCCAAGCTTCTGCATGATGTTGCCGCGATGCGCCTCTGCCGTACGCGCGCTGATGTGGAGCCGCTCGCCGATGGCCGGATTGCTGAGGCCCTCCGCCGCCAGATGGAGCACCTCCCGCTCGCGGGTGGTGAGCGTCTCATAGATGTCCACCGCCCCTCCGTCCGCACGGTTGATGTAGGACTCGATGGCTCTCTCGGACAGGCTGGAGCTGAGATATCGGCCGCCGGCCTGGACCGCGCGTACCGCCCGTACCAGCTCGGTCGTGCTCGAGTCCTTCAGGACGTACGCGGAGGCGCCGCTTCTCAGGGCGCGCAGGACGAACGCCTCGCTCGAGTGCATGGAGAGGACGACGATGCGCGTCTTCGGAGAGCGTCTGGCCACCTCTCGTGCGACGTCGAGGCCGCCCAGTCCCGGCATCAGGAGATCGAGGACGAGGACGTCCGCCTTCGTCGCCTCCACCAGATCGGCGACCTTGAGGCCCTCCGCGGCCTCGCCCACGACCGAAAACCCCGGCTCCTTCTCGAGCAGCGAGCGCAGGCCCTGGCGGACGATCGGATGGTCGTCGGCGAGGACGATCCGGGTCATCCTGCGTCCCCCTTCCGGAGGGTCGCGTCCAACGGCAGCTCCAGCGACAGGCGGGCGCCTCGACCGGGCTCCGATTCGATCACCAGATGTCCGCCGGCCAGACGGCTCCTCTCCCGCATTCCCTCGAGCCCGCTCGAGCGGGCCGCCAGCGCCGCGGCGACGTTGAACCCTCGGCCATGGTCCTCGATTCGGACCCCAAGGGAGGTCGAGGTCGCCCAGATGTCCACGCTCGCCTCTTTCACCCCGGCATGGCGGGCTACGTTCGTGAGAGCCTCCTGCACGATCCGGAAAGCGGTGATTTCGACCTGGCTGCCGAAGCGCTGGTCGAGATTGGCATGGTGGAAGCGTACGGAGATCCCGGTCTGCGCCTGGAAGCGGTCGATCTGCCACGTGAGCGCCGACAAGAGGCCAAGGTCGTCCAGCATCGGCGGCCGGAGGTTCATCGAGAGGGCGCGAACCCGCTGGATGAGGTCGTTGACGATGGCCTTCATTTCATCCTTGACGTTTCCGGTGCCGACGTGTGGCCCTCGATCTTGAAGAGCAGGCCCGTGAGAAGCTGGCCGACCTCGTCGTGCAGCTCGCGCGCGATCTCGCGGCGCTCGGTCTCCTGCACGTCGACCAGTCGCTGGGAAAGCGCGGCCAGGCGGCGGTGGCTCTCCCCCACCGTCTCTACCAGACGCCCGCGCTCTATGGCCGGCGCCACCCGATCGGCGACCACTTGGAGGAGGCGCTGATCCTCCTTCGTGAAAGGCGTACGCGTGGCCGCGAGGGCGAGGACACCGATCTGCTTCCCTTCCACGAGGAGCGGTACCCCAACCGTCGCCCGCAAGGGGAGATCGAGCAGCGACCACACCCGCGCATACCAGTCTTCGCGGCCGGGCTCGGGCCGCGGCAGGTCGTTGACGAGAAAAGGGGAATCCAAGGGCGTCGGGAACGAGGACTCGAGGGGAATCCGTATGCCGGCGATGCGTTCGAGGGGAACGCCGTCCACGGCGCGGAGGACGAACTCGCGCGTGTTCTCGTCCACCAGGCGCAACGTGGCGAGTTCTGCCTTCAGAGCGCTGCGCAGCCGGGCCAGCAGCTCGCGCAACAGGTCGTCGAGGGACAGGTGGGCGAGCGCGGAGTCCGTAATGGAATCGAGCCGCGCGCGCTCGACCTCGGCCCGCCGCCGGTCGGTATCGTCGAGGATCATGGAGAGATTGATGGGCTCTCGCTCGCCGGGCAGCTCGGTGCGGACGAAGGTGAGAAGAGCCTCCCTGATCTCGCCCGACTTCTTCCGGAAGCGGGTCTCGTGATCGCGGACGACGCCGTCCCTGATCAGCCGCTCGATGACACCGGCGCGTTCCCGGGCGTCGGCCCACAGCTGGAGCTCCGACGAGTTGCGGCCAATGACCTCGTGGCGTTCGTAACCGAACAGCTCCAGCCAGCGGTCGTTGGCGTCGATGATGCGGCCGTCGTGCAGAGTTCCCAGGGCCAGGGCGGCGGGGCTGTTCCGGAAGAGCTTGGAGAAGCGCGCCTCCGAAAGGCGGAGGGCCTCCTCCGCCCGCTTCTGATCGGTGATGTCCTCGATGAGGACGACCAAGTGCCTCGGCCGGCCGTCGGCGTCACACGTCATGGACAGACTGTTCTGCACCCAGACGACCGTTCCGTCCGGATGCGTTCCGCGCTTCACCAGGATCACGCTGTCCTTCTCGCCCGAGGTGAGCTGCCTCACCGCTTCGTGGACACGGGGCACATCCTCCGGATGGGTCACGGACGGCCAGTCCGTCCCGAGCAACTCCTTCTCCTGCCGTCCGAGGATCCGGCACAAGGCGGGATTGACGCGCACGAAGCGACCCTCGGGCGTGAGCAGTGCCATTCCCACCGCCGCATTCTCGAACGCCAACCGGAAGCGTTCCTCGCTCTCTCGGAGCGCCGTTTCCGCGGCGCGGAGGTGGGCGAGCTGCCGCTCTCGCAGAGTCGCCGAGAGCTGCTGGGCACCGACCTCCAACACCGATCGTTGGAAGCTGTCCAGAGAGGCGGGCGCCCGAGCGCCGGCGGCCACCCATCCATAGCGGGCCTGCGAGCCGAGGGGGACGATGAACAACGAGAGCTCGCCCAAGCCAGCGAACTCCCGCACCAGTTGCCGTGGGACCTCCTCTCCGAGTTTGCTTGCCTGGAGCCACGCGCGCTGCAGGTCGTCGGCGGAGGGCGACGGACGCAAGACCTCCCTGGCGCGGAGCACTTCAACCCCGCTCCAATTCGGCGAGGACTCCACTTTCATGAAGACCAACTCGACGAATGGGAGCGAGAGCACGGCCTGGGCAAAGCGCTCGACGACCGCGGCGGGTTCCCGCGCGGCCTCCAGCGCGGACAGCGTACCGAGGGCCAGGAGGTCACGAAGCATGTCACTCAAGCGTGCGACGTCCCCCTCCGGCTCGCCGGCCGTCTCGGAGCGGGAGGCCCGGGAGCCCGCTTCGCGAGAGCGCAGTTCGACCAGGAACTCGTCCGGGGGAACGTAGAACGGGTTCTCCTGGAGCACGCCGCCCACGAGCACGACGGGGTGCGTCCTCACGATGTCGACGATCATCTCGCCGCCAAACTTGGCGGTGTCGTAGGTTCAGGTGACGGCGTCGTCGTACTGCGGAAGGATGTAGTTGAGTCGCGCTTCATATTCGAGGAGGTCGCCGACCCCCGGCAGGCCCGAGAGCGCCCACTCCATCTCGGCGATCAGGCGGGTGAGCCGGAATCCCTTTGCCTTGCCCCTCTTCAGGGCGGCCTCGAGAAAGGCGAGCATGGCATGCTGATCGAAGCGCCCGCCTCGCAGGTACGCCTCGTCCCAGCCCCTGACTTCGAGCCAGCCCGTCACTTCGAGCTGGCCCCGGCGTTCGGCATCCTCGGCGTCGATCCCGGCCTGTCTCAACCGGTCGAGGTGTTCGGCACGGCGCCGACCATCGATGATATGGAATGCCCTATCGCGGAGTTGCAAGCCCTCCTGGATGAAGGGAACCAGGATCTCGTACCACTCGTCACGGTCGCGAAACAGCGCGCAGACGTGGCGCGCCCTGCCCAGGGCCACGCCCGCGAGGCGAACCTCCTACCGACCTTCCGCTTGCGCCATATCGGCGCTCCCGAACGTCCGAGGGATGCGTTTGGGCGAGTTTGAGCCCTTTGGGACGGGACGTCCAGCGGGCGCTTGCAGATGATTGTTCGTCCGGATGACGACGTCCGCGGGGCAAGACTCAGAGGGCGACGAGCCCTTCGAGCACGGCGTAGAGAAGGAGGGGGCGCGGGGAACGATCCGTTCGCCGTCCCAGCCACCACGCGCCCAGGCCCAGGCCACCCATGAAGACGGCGAGCACGGCCGCCGAGGCCGCCGTCGACGCCCCGAAGATGAGGCGGAATCCCCGCGTCCACGCGACCTGGTAGGTGAGCGCGCAGAAGCCGGAGAAGAGGAGGAGGGGCGCCACGACGAGGAGCGGAACGCGCGCGGGTCGAGCAGCGGTGACGTGTGAGTCGAGTGTCGGCTCGACGGCACTCGTCATTCGGGGATGATTCTATCGAGTGAGTCCCTGATGACAAGCCGTCCGCGGGGCAAGCCTCTTTCTTGTCGTTGTTGGTTTAGGATCCTGTCGCATGGCTGCTCCCGTCGTTTCCGTCGATGCCTCTCCCTCTCCTCGCCCCCGCCGCGCCTACCGCTACTACGACCTCGTCATGGCCGCCTTCGTCACCGTGCTCCTCTGCGCCAACCTCATCGGCGCCTCCAAGGTCGCGCAGATCGGGGGGGTCACGTTCGGCGCAGGGGTGCTGTTCTTCCCGATCAGCTACGTCTTCGGCGACGTGCTGACCGAGGTCTACGGCTACGCGCGCGCGCGCAAGGTCGTGTGGGCCGGGTTCGGAGCGCTCATCTTCGCCTCGTTCATGACCTGGGCCGTGCTCGCCTTCCCGCCCGCGCCCGGCTGGCCGCACCAGGCCGCGTTCCAGACCGTCTTCGGCTCGACGCCGCGCATCGTGCTGGCCTCGCTCATCGCGTACTTCTGCGGTGAGTTCTGCAACTCCTACGTGCTCGCCAAGATGAAGCTGCTCACCCGCGGCCGCTTCCTGTGGATGAGGACGATCGGCTCCACGATCGTTGGCGAAGCCGTCG
>Ga0137375_10002333_pt1 | contig 22318 bp, 22 predicted proteins | sample SagtaG_24_FD_104936 | JGI IMG/M metagenome (GOLD analysis project Ga0137375, IMG submission 104936) | Vadose zone soil microbial communities from Sagehorn Ranch, Mendocino, California, USA - Sage1_R_113_16 metaG | ecosystem: Environmental > Terrestrial > Soil > Vadose zone | place: USA... | reverse complement strand
TGTATTGCTGACCGGCATGGACAAGATGACGGTGCAGCAGATGATCGAGGGGGTCCTGATCAACCATGTCGCCGAGCACCTCGAGAGCATCCGGGCCACCGTGGGGCGCTGAGCCCGCGCCGAGCTCTCTTCAGTCGTCGATCGCCTGGTAGGCGAGAGTCCAGAAGTCCGAGTAGAAATCGGACGGAGTCGGACTGTTCATGAGGCGCTGGACGAGCAGAATGGCGACCATGTCCTCCTGGGGATCGGTATAGCATGACGTGTTGAATCCGCCGTCCCAGCCGAAGCTGCCGGGCGACGGACCCACGCCATCGCGCCGAGTGATCACGGCGAGGCCGAGAGGCCCCAGCCGTGGCCGCCCCAGATGCCGGGAAAGAAGGGCGAGGCCGCCTTCTGCTCTGGAGTCAGCTGATCGGTGGTCATGAGCTCGACGGTCGGACGCGCGAGCATGCGCTCCTTCCCGTACCGGCCGCGGCTCAGCATCATGCGTGCGAAGGCGAGGTAGTCGTCGGCCGTCGAGCGCGGAGAGCTGGCGGGCGTGGTCACGTTGCTGTGCCGCCACGACGAGGTTCATGTCGAGGCGGTCGGCGCCCAGGACCTCGCCACCGCCACCCCCATACTCCGCGAGACCATCTTCCGCATCGCCTCGATGACGAAGCCCATCACGGCCGCCGCGGCCATGATCCTCGTCGAGGAGGCGAAGCTACGTCTGGACGAGCCGGTGGACCGGTGGCCCCCTGGGCATGAAGGACACCGCGTTCAGCGTGCCGGAGGCGAAGCTCGACCGGCTGGCCACCTGCTATCAGATGGATACCGGAACTGGCCGGCTCGCGATCTACGACGAAGCGCGCGACGGCCGGTGGGCCCGTCCCCCGGTCTTCCCGTCCGGGGGCGGGGGGCTCGTTTCGACATAGCCGCCGATGACATCCGCCATGCGGCCGAGCCTCTCGTGGGAAAACGCGCCTGATCGATGGCTCATGCCACTGCCTCCTATGTCCTGGCCGCCGCTTCGGCGATGGATTTCATTTGGGCCAGACCCTTTTCGAACATGCCGCCGATCATCGTGTCCATGCTCATGAACATGCCGATGGCCTTACTCATGAAATGCTGCCGGCCGAACATGGTCCAGGTGACCAGGGTCTGCTCGCCCTGTGGCTTGAATGCGAACTCCGCGGTGTTGGTTCCGGCAAGGGGCTTCAGGAATTCCAGCCTGAACCTGATGAGTTCGTTGGGACGACTCTCCGTGATCGTCATGCGACCCTCACCCACCTGGTAGTTGCCGGCCCAGGTGAACCCCGCGCCGGTTCCGGCCTGCGGACCGTCGTACCCTAGCTTCGCCGCCGGATCGAGCTTCACCCACGGCGACCATGCTTCCCACTTGTGGAGATCGTTTACCTGCGCGAATACGACCGCGGGCGGAGCGGACACCACGGCGGACCGCTCCACCCGGAACTCGGAGGGCTGCAAGGCGACGATGGCCGCGAACACCAGCACGATCCCCGCGAGGCCGATGAGGATCTTGATCAGCATGGAGCCTTGTCTCCCATTCAAGAGTGAAGTGGTCGGCCAAGAGTGAAGTGGTCGGCTTTCTCTTGTCTTCTCTTTCGGTAAGTCGAACGAGCCGGCGCCGAATCGACAACTCCGTTGATTGGAAAGAACAGCGCACCGTTTGAGCAGCTCGTCGAAGAACTTGTCATTTCCCATTATCGCGCTGAGAGCGTCGCGACCCAAGTCAGCGGGAGAACAGTTTTCTTCGCCTTGGCATGAGAGATGCGGAGCCGACCAATCCATACACGTAATTCGGCAATTTGTTCGAACATCCGACAGGGAAAGAGGAGGGAAGAAATGACGCACCGACTGGGACGAAAGACCATCCTCGGCGTCGTGCTGAGCTCGCTCGTCCTCCTCTCGGCCACGAGCGCGAGCCGGGCCGCCTTTCTCCAAACCAACCTCGTCTCGGATATCCCGGGAATGGCCAACAACCTCGACGCCAATCTGAAGAATCCTTGGGGCATCTCTTCCTCTGCCACCAGCCCCTTCTGGGTCTCCGATCAGGTCACGGGTCTCGCAACGCTCTACAACAGCACCGGTGCACCCCAGGGACTGGTCGTTACCATTCCCGGCGGCAACCCCACCGGCCAAGTCTTCAACTCCACGGCGGACTTCACTCTGGCCACTGGGGGGAAAGCTTTCTTCCTCTTCGCCACGCTCGAGGGCAGCATCGCGGGATGGAACCCTGCCAGCGGGACCACCGCACAGACGACCGCCTCCACCGCCAACGCCGTGTACACGGGTCTGGCCCTGGGTAGCGCCGCCTCGGGCAACTTCCTCTACGCCGCCAACAACGCGGCGGGGAGGATCGACGTCTTCAATGGTTCCTTCCAGCTCAGCAGCCTCTCGAGCCAGTTTACCGATCCGAATTTGCCTGCGGGCTTCACCCCATACAATATCCAGAATCTCGGGGGGATCCTGCACGTGACTTACGAGAGCGCAGCCGGCGGCGGGGTGGTCGACGCCTACGACACCAATGGCAACTTCCTGCGCCGCATCTCCGCCAATGGCAACGGCGGCATCCTCGACTCTCCGTGGGGCGTCGCTCTCGCCCCCGCGGGCTTCGGCCCATTCGGCGGAGCGCTCCTCGTCGGCAATGAGGACGATGGGCGAATCAGCGCCTTCAATCCGACCACGGGCGCCTTCCTCGGCCAGCTGCTCGACGGTAACGGACAGCCGATCGCCAACGACGGGTTGTGGGGACTCACGTTTGGCAACGGCGGGAACGGGGGCGTCCCCGGTGTCCTCTATTTCGCCGCGGGCATCAACGACGAGGAACACGGGCTCTTTGGATCCATTCAGGTCACCGGCGTTCCCAACCCGGCGAGCCTCATCCTCCTGGCAGTGGGCGGCCTTGGTCTGATCGCCGGCCGGCGAGAGACTCGGGGGCGAGCCCGCGGCTAACCCTCACCGCGCATCCAGCCCGTGACATCCCGGGAGCAGGTCGGGCTCAGGTGAGCTCTAGATCGGCAGTTGCATATCTCCCTTTAGAGAGCTACCATTCTCTCAAAGGGGGCGACCGATGGCGAAACGCTCTGGGAAGGTCACGAAGAAGAAGTTCAGCGTCGCTCGAGTGGTGGTCAAGCGGTCCTCGTCGCCGCCCCCACGCCCCGTGGTCGCCTTCAAGGCATTCCTCGCCAAGGACACTCCCACCGCGAGAAAGATCGAGCTGATCCGGGGCGGCGTCACGGCCCGGGTCGTCGACGACATGGTCGAGTACTTTCACCTTCCGAAGAGCGAGATCTTCAGGATTCTCCGTACCCCCGAGAGCACGGCGCACAAGCTCATCAAGGACGGCCGGCCCCTCGACGCGGGAGCGTCAGAGCGCGTGGTACGAGTGGCCGATATCACGCGGATGGCCGCGGACACCTTCGGCGATCGGGAAGCGGCCACGCAATGGCTCAAAACTCCGAACCTTGCCCTGGACACCGCCACCCCGCTGTCCATGCTGGACACGGAGCCTGGCGCGGGCGAAGTCCGAAGGATCCTCTCCGCGATCAACTACGGCGGCGCGTTCTAGGTGGCAGAGGCCGTCCTGTGGCGAATCGCACGACACGCGTATGCCCTGGATAGGCTCGGCGTGGGAGCACGGGAGGCGGGGGGCCGCTGGAACATGGTGGGCACCGCGGTCATCTACACCGGCCGTACGGTGGGAATTGCCGCCCTCGAGAAGTTCGTCCATCTTGCTGGTGTAGTCCCACCCGACCTGGTCCTCGTTCGCGTCGTGCTCCCGGACGGCACGTCCTCGGAGACCCCCGCCGCCGCCGATCTCCCTCCCGGTTGGTACGCTCCACGTCCCGGTCCGGGAAGCATGCAGTACGGCACGCAGTGGGTCCAGGAGAACCGCTCGCTGGCTCTGTACGTCCCGTCCGCCATCGTTCCGGAGGAAACCAACGGCGTCCTGAACCCGAGCCACCCGGAATTCCGCGCCGTCCGGATGAAAATCGAACGTGAGTTTCTCTACGACTCCCGGATGTTCGCGGGCCGCCGGCCCAGGGCTCGCTGACCGTTCAGGGGTCAGAGCTCCAGCCGATAGAGCCGGACCCACAGATCCGGCTCCCGCCCGCCTTCCTTCTTCACGTTGAAGCGGCCGCCGGACGGGCCGGGTATGGGTGAGGTCCGCCACAACGACGGCTTCATGGCCAGCTGCTCGCGGAATTCCTCGGTGGCCCAGATCTGCCCCGGCTCGACGTGCGGCTCGACCCGGGCGGCGCAGAGGATCGCGTCGCCTCCGGCAATCACCGCCTCGACCTCACCGACGCGCTGACGCGTCTGGACCTCGCCATGGTGCAGCGCCATGCGCAGGCGGGGCTGTCCGGGAGCCTGATAGACGTCGTCCATGATCTGCCGTGCCATCTGGGCCAGCGCCACGGGGTCGTCATGGACGATCATGATCGCGTCGCCGCCTCGGGTCTCGGTGATCAGGGCGCCCTGGCCCCATTTCTTCACCCCGTCCTCGAGCGCCTTGCGGACAGGGGCATCTCCGCCCGAGCGCATCAGGCTGCCGAAGCCGTGGACGTCGGCCTTCAGGACGCACAGATGGCGGACCTGGAGGGTGTGGTCGGCGGTCGCCGACTCCCGCCAGGGCCGGCCGTAGCCCACGATGTTCACCCGGTCGATCCGCTGGAGATAGGCGGGATTCGCACGACCGATCACGTCCGAGAGCACCGGATGCACCAGATAGTGCGAGGCGTGAGGGAGCACGCCGTCAGGCTCGAGGTTGGCCTCGCCGGGTCGCAGGAACCGCTGCACCGCCTCACCCCGCACGCGATCGTGGTGGACGTAGCCGAGGAGCCCGGTGCGGTACAGCGCGCAGAAGACGTGCTTGGCCTCTCCGCCGTCGCCCGCGGCATTGTGCTCCTCGAAGAGCAGCTCGATCTCCTCGCGAGTCAGGATGTGGCCGGGCAGTCGGCGCAGGAACCGGTCGAGATCGAGGTCGCCCACGTGGGGGGCGATCTCCGCCAGATACTCGTAGGCGATCTCGCTCGCGGCCAGGTTCACCGCCTCCTTGAGGCGATACTCGTCCCGTCGCTCCTCGGGCCGGAGGGCACCCAGCCGCTCGCCGATCGTCATGAGATCGCGCGGTCGAAGCAGGGTGTGCCGGCACACGTAGTCGAACGCGTCCTCCTCCTCGCGGGTGTAGGTATGCGTGACGAGGGTCCGGCCGAGGAAGGCCTCCAGCGGATGGGCGCGCCAGCGTTCGGGGTGGACCATCCGGTCCGCCTTGAGGAGGCGGATGTTGTTGACGAAGATCTCCCGCAGGCTTTCCCGGGAGTAGACGATGTCGACGGCGCTTCCCCGATACTGCTGGGACATGGCCGTTCGTTGGGGGAGGCGCGAGTAGGCCTCCTTGCGCACGGCGGCGAAGACCTTGAGGTGGTGGTTGATCCGGCGGAGCTGGTAGGCCACTTCGACCAGACCGAGCTGGGCGAAGTACCAGATGCTGGGGGAGAGCTCCCCGGTGACGCTCGGGCTCACCCCCCGATCCTCGACGTGCTTGTTGAAGTACTCGTCCACCCCGTCGATGAAGATGGCGAGCGAGGACGTGAGGGCGCGGAGCCGGGGCACGAGGTGCCCGTCGGTATCGGTGGCGCAGCGCTGGAGCTCGCTCGGGGTGAAATCGAGCAGCCGCACGAAATGATCGACCACCCCGTGCAGGCGGTCGTCGTCGATGAGCCCGGCGAGGCGCGGGCTCACCTTGAGATCGTCCACCTCGCCTACGTGCTTGAGGGTCGCCACGGCGATCGCGGCCAGCCACAGCTTGGACCACGGCAGGGCGGACGCGGCGAAGAACGCGACCGCCTCGCGGCCGAAGATCTTGTCCCCGATCGGCTTGTCGAGCAGGTTGCCGGTGGGCAGACAGCCCGACCGGCCGTCCCGCTGATAGAGGATGCGCTTGGCCTTGAGGAGAAGCGTCTTGCCGAATCCCTTGGTGGCGATGACGATGAACTTGTCGTCCCGGTCCGGGGTCAGGAAGCTGTCGATCTCGGGAGTCCGATGAAGGAGCGACTCGTCGAAGTCGTCCGCCACCCGGATGTCATCGGCGTCCACCGTCCAGGCTCGCATCTGTCCCCCGGGGTCTGACTGCGGAAGGAAGGACAGAGAATAGCCCCTCCGCGCGGCCCCGTCCAGACCCGGGCCCTCGTCGCCCATTCAAGGGCAAGCCGTGTGCTATCATCGCCGAACTGCACGTCCAGAACGATGCTCGCCCCACTACGCGGAGGCGTGAGAATGCGCAAGCGCACGGTCATCGGATTCGCCTCGCTCCTGCTCGGCTCGGCCGCGCTCTTCGCCACCCCCGCGCTCACGGGTGCCCAGGAGGAAATCAGGCTCGGCGCCTTCCTGCCCATCTCCGGGATCAGCGCCGACGTGGGGGCGCAGATGAAGGCAGGCACCGAGGTCGCGCTCGAGCGCATGGGCACCATCCAGGTCGGCGGCAAGCCGCTGAAGGTCCGCGTGATCTGGTACGACGACGAGGGCAAGGGCGACGTCGGCCTCAACGTGGTCACCCGCGCCCTCACCGTGGACAAGATCCACGTGGGCATGGGCTTTCTCTCCAGCGACGTGTTCATTCGGGTGATGGACGAGTTCCAGAAGACGTCCACCCCGGTGGTCACCTGCTGCTCGGCCTCCCTCAAGATCGGCCCCAAGATCGCCCAGGACAAGATGCAGTACGTCTTCCAGCTCAGTCCCACCGCCAACGACATCGCGCGCTCGCTGGCCGCGGCGGTGGCCATGCACGTCAAGCCGAAGAAGATCGCCCTCCTGAACGAGAACACCGACGCCGGGCGTGACTTCTCGCGCATCGTGCGCGAGTGGTTCGGCGCCAACGCGAAAGACGTGGAGGTGGTGGCCGACGAGTTCGTGGACCGCGGCGTGACGGACCTGACTCCGCAGTTCGCGAAGATCAAGCGGTCGGGCGCGCAGGCCATGATCGGCGAGATCTACGGCTCGAGCGGTTCCGTGCTCTTCAGCCAGTGGTACGAGCTCAAGGTCCCCGCGGTCATCGCCCACATGGGGGCCACGGTGAGCGCGCAGACCTTCATCGATCAATACTCCAGGCAAACGGACCTCGCCATCGTCAACAATCGCTGGTGGCCCGCGAAATACTCCGAGATGTCGGAGCCGATGATGGCAGCCTACAAGAAGAAGACGGGCACCGATCCCACGAACTTCGCGGTGCAGGCGCACGACGCCACCCTCGTCCTCCTCGAGGCCATCCAGAAGGCGGGTAGCGTCGATCCGCAGAAGGTCCAGGCCGCTCTCGAGAACGGCACCTTCGTGACCGCGTGGGGCACTCGCAAATTCACGCCGCTCGCCGAGGGGCACCGCATGCCCATCCAGACCGTCATCGTGCAGATCCAGGGCGGCAAGAAGGTGCCCATCTTCCCCGAATCGGTCGCGGGGGCCGCCGGCGGCAAGTACGTACCGATGCCCCCGTACGCGTGGGACAAGAAGTAGCCCGGCCGCCGAAGCTCGCCCTCGCCGGCCTCAGCAAGTGGTTCGGCGGCCTTCGCGCCGTGGGCGACTGCTCGTTCGAGATCGCCTCCGGCACGGTCGTGGGTCTCATCGGCCCCAACGGCTCGGGCAAGAGCACGATCTTCAATCTGGTCACCGGCCTTCTCCGGCCCGACGAAGGCGAAATCCTCTACGACGGCGAGCGCATCGACGGGCTCCCCACCCACCAGATCGCCCGCCGCGGCCTCGGCCGCACCTTCCAGTCCGTCAAGCTCTTCCGCGATCTGCCCGTGAGCGAGAACCTCGCCATCGCGGCCATGGGGCGCGGCCTCCACGGCTGGGAGCCGCGCGGCGACGAATGGCTCGCGCGCATGGGCCTGACCCGTCTCGTCCACGCGCCCGCGGGCAGCCTCTCCATCGGCCAGCAGCGCCTCCTCGAGCTCGCGATGAACCTCGTGGTGGACCCCGAGTTCCTGCTCCTCGACGAGCCTCTGGCGGGCGTGCATCCGGTGATCCGGGGTCAGATCGCGCAGACGCTGAGGGATCTGCGCGCACGCGGGCGCACCCTCCTCGTCATCGAACACCACATGCCGTTCGTGATGGGGCTCTGCGACAAGATCGTGGTGATGGACCATGGCATGAAGATCGCGGAAGGGCCTCCGGAGGCGATTCGCGCCGATCCGCGCGTGATCGCGGCCCTCCTTGGAAGAGTGGAACGCGGGGGAAGGGCGGAGCGCGGAGGCCACCATGCTCCAGCTTGAGGCGATTCGCTCCGGCTACGGCAAGCTCGAGATCATCCAGGCGGCCTCGCTCCAGGTCCCCGACGGGGCGATCGTGGGCATCATCGGGCCCAACGGCGCGGGCAAGTCCACCCTGCTCAAGACGGCGTTCGGCTATCTCGCGCCCTCCGCGGGCCGCATCGTCTTCGACGGCCGCGACATCTCGGGGCGCCGGGCCGACGAGATCATGCGCTGCGGGGTCGGCTACCTGTCCCAGGCGGGAGGGCTCTTCGCGGAGATGACGGTGCAGGACAATCTCGTGCTCGGCGGCTACACGGTCACGCGCGCCGCCAAGCGCCAAGCCATCGACGAGGTCTACGCTCGCTTTCCCATGTTCCGCGACCGGCGCCGCCAGCTCGCGGGCAGTCTCTCCGGGGGCGAGCAGCGGCTCCTCGCCATCGCGCGCGCCCTCATCGCCCACCCCCGCCTCCTCCTCCTGGACGAGCCGTCGGCGGCGCTGGCCCCGCGCTTCATCGACGACATCTACGCGACGCTCGAGGCCCTGAACCGCGACGGCCTCGCCCTCCTCATCGTCGAGCAGAACGTCGAGGCGATTCTCGCCGTCGCCCACCGCGTCTTCGTGCTCGACCTCGGCCAGAACGCTTTCGACGGCACCCCCGCCGAGCTCCGCGCCTCCGATCGCATACGACGTCTTTACCTGGGCGAAGACTCGGCCTGACGCGAGCCATTCGTGAACACTCTTCCCGCGGCCTGGACTCCCCCTCACCCTGACCCTCTCCCCCTCCGGGGGCGAGGGGATCCGCCTGACTCCCTCTCCCTCACCGAGGGAGAGGGCCGGGGTGAGGGTGGGCGCCGGTTCGCTCACAACCTCGGCTGACCCGGCCATGCTCGAGTCCCTCCTCGAATTCCTCATCCAGGGCGTGGTCCTGGGCGGACTCTACGCGCTGTTCGCCGTCGGTCTCAGCCTGATCTTCGGCGTGCTCGACGTCATCAACGTCGCCCACGGCGAGTTCTTCGCCATCGGGGGCTACCTCGCCTTCGGGGCAGTCGTGCTCCTGCATCTCCCGGGCGCCCTGGGGGTGTTCGGGGCGGCCGTGGGGACCTTCCTCCTCGGGCTGTGCGTCTATCCGCTCCTCATCGCTCCCCTCAAGCGCCGGCTCGGAGGGCGTCCGCAGGGACCGCTCTATCTCGTGCTCACCCTCGGCCTGTCCACGTTCCTCCAGTCGAGCCTGCTCGCCGTCGCGGGCGGCGACTACCTGCGGGTGCCGCCCCAGCTCACCGGTATCCTCGACCTGGGCGTCACCGCCGTCAGCTATCAGCGGCTGCTCGTGCTGACGGTGGCGGCCCTCCTCCTCACCGGGCTCTTCGCGTTCCTCCGCTTTCATTCCGAAGGCCTCGCCGTGCGCGCGGTCTCCCAGAATCCCGACGCGGCCCAGGCCATGGGCATCAACCTCCCACGGATCTTCGCCCTCACCCTGGCCCTGGGCGTGGCCCTCGCGGGCGTGGGCGGCGCGCTCATGGCCCCGCTCTTCAATGTCTACCCGGCCGTGGGCTTCCCGCTGACCATCAAAGCGTTCGCCATCACCATCCTCGGCGGCATGGGCAATCCCGCGGGCGCCCTCGTCGCGAGCTTCGTCATCAGCATCGCGGAGTCGCTGTCAGTGATGGTGATCCCCTCGCAGTGGCAGAACCTCATCGCCTTCGCCGTGATGATCGTGATGCTCATGGTCCGGCCCCGCGGGCTCTTCGGCCGGTCCGTGCCGCGATGAAACCCCGCGCGCGACCGCTTGCCCTCGCCGTGGCCGGCGGCCTCGCGCTCCTCCCCATCCTCCTGCCCCATCCCTTCGTGCTCACCATCGCCACCCAGGCGGCGATCTGGGCCCTGCTCGCCGCGAGCTGGGATCTCCTGAGCGGCTACACGGGGCAGATCTCCTTCGGTCACGCCGGCTTCTTCGCCCTCGGCGCCTACGCCGCCGCCGCCGTGACCAAGCACGCCGACGTCTCGCCGTGGCTCGGACTGCTCGTGGGCGCGACGATCGCCGCCGCCGTCGGTCTCCTCGCGGGCTTCCCCGCCCTCCGGCTGCGCGGCCACTACCTGGCCCTCGTCACTCTCGGGCTCGCCGAGATCATCCGGCTCGTCGCGCAAAATTGGATGACCCTCACGGGTGGCCCTTTCGGCATCCACGACTACCGGGGCTTTTCCGGGCTCCCCACCACGGCGCTTGCCTATCGTCAGGCGATGTACCTGGTCGTGGTGGCCGTGGTGACCGCGGCCATCGTCGTCATGTACCAGGTGTGCGAGCGCACCAGCGCGGGCAAGGCGTTCCGCGCCATCCGCGAGGACGAGGTGCTCGCGCAGACCCTCGGCATCGACACCACGCGCTACAAGCTCCTCGCCTTTGTCCTCAGCTCGGGTTTCGCGGGACTGGCGGGAGCCCTCTACGCCTATTACGTGCAGCTGGTCAGCCCGTCCGTGGCCTCGGCGGCCACGACCTCGCTCATCATCGGCATGGCGGTCTTCGGCGGCCTCGGGACGCTGTGGGGCCCGGTGCTGGGAGCTCTCGTCCTCTATGGGCTCTATGAGGGCTTGCGCTTCGTGGGCGTGGTATACAACCTGGTCGCGGTGGGTCTCGTCATCATGGTCTTCGTCATCTATCTCCCGCGCGGGCTGGCGGGCTTCAGGAGAGCGGCATGAGCTATCGGCTCGGAGTCGACGTGGGCGGCACCTTCACCGACCTCGTCCTCGTGTCGCCCGGCGGCGTCACCCGCACCCGCAAGGTGCTGTCCACGACCGCCAACTACGCCGAGGCGATCGTCACGGGGGTCCGCGAACTGGCCGCGCAGGCGGGGATCGCCCCCCGCGACATCGGCGAGATCATCCACGGCACCACCGTGGCCACCAACGCCATCCTCGAGCGTCGCGGCGCGCGGACCGGCCTCCTCACCACCGACGGCTTCCGCGACCTGCTCGAGATCGGTCGCCTCCGTCTCTCCCGGCTCTACGACCTCGACTTCGAGCGCCCGGCGCCCCTTGTGCCCCGCCGCTGGCGCCGCGAGATCCGCGAGCGCATGAATCACCGGGGCGAGGTGGTCACGCCCCTCGACCGCGAGAGCGCGGCCGCCGCCGTCGATCGCCTGCTCGCCGACGGCGTGGAATCGATCGCCGTGTGCTTTCTCCACGCCTACGCCAACCCCGCCCACGAGGCGCAGGTGGAGGCGATGATCCGCGAGCGCGCTCCCGGGATGGCCCTCACTCTCTCCTCGGAGATCCTGCCGGAGATGCGGGAGTTCGAGCGTACGAGCACCGCCGTCACCAACGCCTACGTCATGCCCGTCATGGGCCGCTACCTCGCCTCCTTCGAAGGCGAGCTGCGCAAGCTGGACGCGACGGCGCCGCTCCTCATCATGCAGTCCAACGGTGGTGTCATGACCGCCGAGGGCGGGCGTCAGCGCCCCGTGCACGTGATCGAGTCGGGGCCCGCGGCCGGCGTCATCGCCACCGCCGCCCTCGCCCGCGCCATCGGCGCGCCCAATGCGCTGAGCATCGACATGGGGGGCACCACCGCCAAGGCTTCCATCATCGAAGGCTACGAGATCAAGCGCACCGGTGAATTCGAGATCGGCGGGACGATGTCGCAGGGCAGCCGGCTGAACAAGGGCGGCGGCTTCCTGCTCCGCGTGCCCGCCATCGATATCGCGGAGGTGGGCGCGGGCGGCGGCAGCATCGTGAGCGTGGACGGCGCGGGGGCGCTCCACGTGGGCCCTCGGAGCGCGGGGGCCGTGCCCGGGCCCGTCTGCTACGACCAGGGCGGCCTGGAGGTCACCCTCACCGACGCCAATGTGACCCTCGGCTATCTGCACCCCCAGCGCCTGCCCAGCGGCCTCCGCCTCGACGCGGAAAAGGCCCACCGCGCCGTGGCCGAGCAGATCGCGGCGCCCCTGGGAATCGACGTGGCCGATGGGGCTCACGGCGTCTACCTCCTCGGCTGCGCGGGCATGGCGCGCGCGGTGCGCGCCGTCACCATCGAGCGCGGGCGTGATCCGCGCGACTTCGTCCTGGTTGCCTTCGGCGGCAACGGCCCTCTCTTCGCCGCCGAGATGGCGCGCTCGCTCGAGATCGGCACCGTCCTCATCCCGCCCGCTCCCGGCGTCTTCAGCGCCATCGGTCTCCTGGAGGCCGAGCTGGAGCACCACCTGGTGAAGACTTTCCTTCGGCCGCTCTTCGGCACGAAGCCGTCGGAGATCGGCGCCGCGGCGGCGGAGCTGGAGCGCGAAGCCGAGGCTCTGCTGAGCGGCGAAGGCAACCGCGCGCAGGTGCAGATCGAGCGCTCCGTCGATCTCAAGTACCAGGGCCAATCCTTCGAGTTGACGGTGCCCCTCCCGTCCGCGTGGACCGACGAGGCGCTGCGCGAGCTGGCCGTCACCTTCGGCCGCGAGCACGAGCGGACGTACGGTCACCAGGCGGAAGGCGATCCCATACAGATGGTCAACCTGAGGCTCACCGCGCGCGTGCTGCGGCCGGCGGACCGCCGGGCCATCCGCCTCGAGGAGGACCGCACGACCCGCGGCGGCGAGCGCCGCGCCTACTTCGGCCCCGCCCACGGCTCCATCGCCACCGCCGTCATCACCCGCGGGCAGCTCGAGGCGACGCCACGGCCGGGCCCGCTGCTCGTCGACGAGTACGACGCGACGACCCTGGTCCCCCCGGGCTGTGCGGCGCGCCTCGACGCGCACGGCAATATCGTCATCACCACCGGAGGCGAGCGATGAGCACCCGTGATCTCAGCGATCCCATTCTCCTCGAGCTGGTGAAGAATGGCCTCGATGCCATCGTGGACGAGATGGCCATCGCGCTGGTGCGCACCGCCTACTCGAACAACCTCAAGAACGCCATGGACATGTCGTGCGCCCTCTGCGACGTGGAGGGCCGCCTCATCGCCCAGGGCCTGACGCTGCCCCTGCATCTGGGCTCCATCCCCGACGCCATGGCCCACGTGCGCCGCAAGTTCGGCGCGAGCCTCGCCCCCGGCGACGTGTTCATCCTGAACGACCCCTTCGAGGGCGGGACGCATCTGCCCGACTTCTACATCTTCAAGCCCATCTTCGTGGAGGCGCGGCTCCTGGGCTGGTCGGCGAGCATCGGGCATCAGCTCGACGTGGGGGGCAAGACGCCCGGCGGCAACGGCTGCGACGCGACGGAGATCTTCCAGGAAGGCCTACGCATCCCGCCCCTCAGGCTCTATGCCGCGGGCAGGCCGGTGGAGGCGGTGTTCGAGCTGATCGACCGCAACGTGCGCGTGCCGCGCCAAGTGCTCGGGGACGTGCGCTCGCAGGTGGCGGCCTGCCTCACCGGCGAGCGCGGCTATCTCGCCCTCGCCGAGCAGTACGGGGCCGACCGCTTCGCCTCATGTACCACCGCGCTCCTCGACCAGGCCGAGCGCCTCGCCCGCCACGCCATCACCGCCATGCCCGACGGCCACTACACCTTCACCGACTGGATGGACGACGACGGCATCGATCCCGACCCCATCCCCATCACCGTGACCATCACCGTGGCGGGGGACCGCCTCACCGCCGACTTCACCGGCTCGGCGCCGCAGGTGAAGGGGGCCATCAACTCGCCCCTGCCCTTCACCAAGTCCGCCGTCTACGCGTGCGTGCGTCATCTGGTCGGCGGCACGCCTCCCAACAACGAGGGCTACTTCCGCCCCATCGAGGTGATCGCCCCGCCCGGCACCGTGGTCAACCCGGTCATGCCCGCCGCGGTGGCGGCTCGTGGCCTCACCGGCTTTCGCATGGCCAACGCGGTGTTCGGCGCCCTCGCGCAGATCGCCCCCGGCCGCGTCTTCGCCTGCGAGGTGGGTGGCGACACGGGCGTGAGCTTCGGCGGCTACGACGCCGAGCGCCGGCCCTTCGTGTTCCTCGAATTCCTCTTCGGCTCGTGGGGAGGCCGTCCGACCAGGGACGGCGTCGACGCGTGCAGCAGCTCGGTGGTGAACTTCTCCAACAATCCCGTCGAGATCATCGAGTCCGAGTATCCGATCGTGATCGAGCGCTACGGTTATCTTCCCGACACGGGCGGGCCCGGCAAGTTCCGCGGCGGCCTCGCCCTCGAGCGCCAGTATCGCTTTCTCGAGGCCGAAGGCACGCTGCAGCTCCGCACCGACCGTCGTCATCACCTGCCCTACGGCCTCGCCGGCGGACGGCCGGGCACGCCCTCGCGCAATGTCCTGAACCCCACCACGGACAATCGCGAGCTTCCCGCCAAGTGCACGCTCACCGTGCGGCATGGCGACGTCTACCGCCACGAGCTGGCCGGTGCGGGCGGCTGGGGGAATCCATTCGAGCGCGATCCCGAGCGCGTGCTGCACGACGTGCTGGAGGAAAAGATCAGCGTGGCCTACGCGCGGCGCGAGTACGGGGTGGCTATCGACCCGCGCACGTGGAAGCTGCTGCCGGAGGACACGGCGCGCCTTCGCTCGGCGGCTCGTGGCTGAGACCCCGTCACCTCATTTCTCGCCGAGGTACCACACTCCGTTCCAGTCGGGCGCCGGCGCCCCCGCCCGGAACGCCTCGATCCGGGCGCGGAGGACGCGTGACGGCGCGTCGTCGGGGCAGAGACGCAGGCAGTCCGAGAACCGGTGCTCGGCGGCGTCCCAGTCCTGGCGGCGATACGCCTCGAGCCCGGCTCCATAGACATCTCTCAGCTCGAGCGCCGCGCCTTCCACCGCTCCGGCGCGGCCGATCAGCTCGAAGATCCGGACGGGCTCGCTCTTTCCCACCACCACCACGGTATCCAGCTCACGCGCCTCGATCACACCCTGGGCGAGACGATGAGTCTCCTCGGCAACGATGATGGTGGAGCCGTAGATCTTGTCTGCCCAAACCCCCGCCGGGTCAAGCCGCTTTCGGCGTCTACGTGCGCGAGCTGGGTCGATAGAAGGGCTGGCGGGCGCCTTCGTCGAGCCAGCCTTCGTAGAATCGCTTCATCACGGGAAAGACCTCGCGGGAGAGGCGACGCCGACGCTCCTCTTCGGGCTTGAGGTCGACGCGGAGGGAGGCGGCCAGCTCCTCGAGCGCCGTCTCGCGGTCGATCCGCGTGAAGCGCCCGTCGCGGAGTACTACCTCGCCCGCGACCATGACCATGGCCACGCCCGAGGCCTTGGCACGCTGGACGACGGCGTCGACCACCGAGGTCAGCGGATCGAGGTACGGGTAGGCGATCTGCTTCCAGGAGAGCAGCACGAGATCAGCGGCGCGTCCCGGCTCGAGGGAGCCGATGCGGCCGGCATAGGGCGTGGTGGCCGCGCCGTCCTCCGTGGCCATCTTGAGGACCTGCGGGCACGTGGGCACCACGTCGTCCATGCCGGGCACGCGATGCAGCCGGAGCACGAGACGCATCTCCTGGAGCATGTCGCGGTCGTCGTTGATGCCCGCCTCGTCGAGGCCGATGGCCACGCGGACTCCGCGTGCCGCCCAGTGGTTGAGCGGCCCCACCCCGCTCCGCAAGCGCAGGTTCGAGCTCGCATTGTGGCAAATCATGGTGCCGGAGCCGGCGGCCACATCGATGTCGGCCTCGCTCAGCCAGACGCCGTGGCCGAGAGTGAGCTGCGGCCCGACGAGCCCGAGCTTGGCCAGGTGCTGGAGCGCGGTGCCCCCGGTCCGTCGCCGCGCATACTCCTTCTGATAGGCCGTCTCCACCAGGTGCATGTGCATGCCCACGTGATAGGCGGCCGACCAGTCGCGGAGGGCTTCCAGCGCCTCGTCCGAGCACCAGTGCAGGTTGGCGGGGGCGAGCTGGATGCGGGCTCGCTCGCGCGTGTTGCGTCCGCACTTCTCCCAGAGATCGGTGAAGATCCCGTGGTGATCCTCGAGGGGGATCGCCTGGGCTTCGAGATACCCGGCGAGGTCGCCGGACACGGGAACCGGAAAACGCCCGGCGAAGGTCTCGTCCGCCTCGTAGGCGAGGCGGTTCTGGTCACGGAGCGCATACGAGTAGGACACGCGCATGCCGATGTCGTCGTACGCCTTGAGAATGCGCTCGGCCACTCCGATCACCCGCGCGGCGGGGCCGATGCGCAAGCCGTGCAGATGCTGGACGGTGGTGATCCCCGACTCGAGCATCTCGAAGGCGGAGTAGAGCGTGTCCAGGTACGGATCGACGTCCCGGGCGGTCATGCGGCTCGCGAACCAGAGCTCGAGCGGATGGTCGGGGGACCCCAACTGCAGGGGGGTGAGCCCCACGTGATGATGGGCGTTGACGAAGCCGGGCACCACCACGTGCTCGCCCGAGCCCAGCACCTCGTCGGGGCGGTGGCGCGCCTGGAGCTCGGCGTACGGCCCCACCTCGACCACCACGCCATCGCGCTGGAAGACTGCGCCGTCGGGGATGACGCGAGCCTGCGTCCGGCTCTCGACCCCGACCACCACGTACTTCCCACGGATCAGCGACGATGCCATTGTGTCAGCCGCCGTAGCAGCTCTTGACCCCCAGCTCCTTGCCGGCGCTGACGGACCGGAACTTCGTCCAGAACGCTTCATCCACCTTCTTGAGGGCGGGAATGGTGTTGGCACTCCGGTAGCGACCCAGCGCGCGAGGCCCGCCATTGTAGGCGGAGTAGGTGGCGCGGGCGAGCTGGCCGCCCGGCTGCTTGTCTTCCTTCTTGGCAATGGCGTATCGGGAGAGATAGTAGAGCAGGATTTCGCTCCCCGCGTGGCTGTTGTACTCGATGTCACCGGACAGTCCGTTCAGGTCGTAGAGACCGCGCCATGTCTGGCGGTTCACCTGCATCATGCCCACGTCGCCGGTGGCGGAGGCCAGCGGCGTCAGCTTCTCGCCCTTTCTCACGAACTGTCGCCAGCAGCTCTCCTGCCAGGCCGCGCTGAAGACGATCTGCCGGAAGAGCGGCTGATACTGCGGGGGCAGCTTGTACTTGGCCAGGGCGGCGGTGCTCGCCTGGGCGAGCAGCCTGCGCACCTCGGAGAGATAGTCGTTGAGCTCCGGCGCCTGCGGCACCCACTGGTTGAGCCGGTCGAAGTCGTCTTCCGCGGCGAGGGCGGGCGCGACGACCCACCACCGCGGGGCGGCCGCAGCGTTCCGCGCTCCTCGTGGACCGAGGGGGCGCAGGGAGCCCTGCTCGATGGCCGGCGACACGCGAGGCGCCGACGGAGCACCCGTGAAGCCCAGAAACGTGCGCAGCCCGTCGTCCACGTCCAATACGTAGGCGAGCGGATCGGCGTCCCCTGTGCCGAGCAACTTGCTCGCGCCACGCAGCATATCGGGCGTCACCTGAACGAGACCGAACCGCTGCCCCAGGCTGGTCAGGGAGGCGGCGCCGTCCATGGCCGTGATGAATCCTTTGTACTGACCGGCGGTTTGTGGAGGCAACGCCGGCATCGACTGGTTGAGGATGGGAGACAGGCGGTTCCATGTGTCGAGGAACAGGCTCGGCACGGGGTCGGAAGAGCTGACGGACAGGGTCTGCACGAGCTGATACCGGGAGTCCAGAAAAAGATCCTGCAACTGGGTACGCCGTGACTCCGGAAGGTCCGTGGCCAGTTTCTTGACGACATTGGTCAGAAACGCATCCCACTGACGCCAGTCCGCTCCCGAGCCCGTGGGCAGCGTGAGCTGAGCAAGCCGCGGATCGCCTGCCCCGGGCGCGGGCTGCGCGTCCAGGCGGGCGACGAGGAGAAGGACCAGGCACGCCGCGCCACAGAGTGCCTTCATCCGGGTCTACTTCGGCACCAGGTCCTTGAAGCGAGGCATGACCTCCCGCGCGAGCAGCTCCATCGAGTGGTGCCAGGCCTTGGGGTTTTCCGTATAGTCGAAGCAGAAGAGCAGAATGGTCCCGAAGCCGCCGACTTCGTCGTAGATCGCCTGGAAGCGCTCGGCCACGGTGGCCGGCGAGCCCACCAGCCAGTTGTGGCGGGCGCAGTACTCGGGGGTCACGTCGGAGTCGGGCACGTCGGGCCGGTGCTTCAGGAACTCGATGAAGCCGAACGAGCCGAGGAGGGGGAGGAAGTATTCCTTCATCATGCGGCCCATCATGCCGCCCACGGACAGGCGCATGGCCTCCGCATCGGTGTCGGCAATGAAGACCTCGCGCACGAGACGCCAGTCCGCGCGCTTGGCCGTCCGCCCGCCGCGCGCGGCCCCCATCTCCACGGATTCCCAGTGGCTCGCCACGTAGGCGGGATTCAGGTTGAGGCTCATGGGCCAGAAGCCGCGCTCGCCGGCCAGCTTCAGGGTGTCGGAGCTCTTGCTGATGCCCGCCACGCCGATGGGTGGGTGCGGCTTCTGGAAGGGACGGATGTGCGGCTTGAGGGTGTCGAGCATGGTGCCGGTCTTGGTCACGTGCCAGTACTTGCCCTTGAAATCGAACTCCGGCTCGTCGCTCCACAGGCGGAGGATGATCTCGAGCGCCTCGCGGGTCATCTCGCGGTGCTGGCCCGACATGCCGTCCACGTTGAACATGGCCCAGTCGCTGGGCAGTCCGCTCGCCGCCACGCCGAAGTTGAGCCGCCCTTGCGCGAGATGGTCGAGCATGGCCACGCGGTTGGCCAGCTCCGCCGGGTGATGATACGGCATGAGGAAGCCGCCGGGGCCGATGCGCATGCGCTTGGTCTGCATCAGCGCCTGCGCTACGAGGAGATCGGGCGAGGGATGCGGCTCCCACGGTGCGGTGTGGTGCTCGCCGATCCACGCCTCGCTGAATCCGAGCTCGTCGGCCCAGCGAAGCACCTGGAGATCCCACTGATGACCGTCGTAGAGCCCGCGCTCGGGCGGGTGGGACGGCATACTGAACAGTCCGTAATCCATGGGCGCCTCCCTGGGGTGACGGCGGATTGTTCCGGAATTCTACGTCAGTTTCGACGCTCTTGCGTGGCGGAGCGCACGTCCCGGGCGGGCGCCGGTGTGCTGCCCGTCGCCCGCCACCGCCGTGCCGTTGACAAAGACGGCGCGGATGCCCGCGGGGAACCGGCACGGGTCGTCATAGGTCGCCACGTCCGCGATGGTCGCGGGGTCGAAGACCACCAGGTCGGCGAATGCGCCCTCCCGGATCACGCCGCGGTCCGTGAAGCCGAACTTGGCCGCGGGCAGCCCCGTCATCTTGTAGATGGCCGTGGGCAGATCGATCACCTGCTCGTCGCGTACGTAGTGGCCGAGGATTCGGGGAAAGCAGCCGTAGAGCCGCGGGTGCGGCTTGCTCCCCGCCGCGGGCACCCCGTCGGAACCGATCATGGTCGTCGGGTGGGCGAGCACGGTACGCACGTCCGCTTCGTCCATGGAAAAGATCACCACGAAGCACGCCTCCCCTTCTTCCTGGATGACCCGGGCCGCCGCCGCCTCCGTGTCGAGGCTCCACTCGGCGGCCAATTGTCCGAGCCGGCGCCCTTCGTAGCCCGGATGCTTCGGAGCCGAGGCGATGAGCACGGCGTCGCCCGAGAGGGAGCCGATGCCGCCGGGGCTGTCACGACGGAAGGCGCCGTTCTGGACGATGGCGTAGAGAGACGTGCTACCCGCAGTGTACGGATACTGGTCGGCATGCACGTCGAGCCCGCGCCCGCGCGCTTCCTCGATGAGGCGCAGGGAGTCGCGCACCTTGCCCCAGTTGCTCTGCCCGCTCGCCTTGTGGTGAGAGATCTGGACAGGCACGCCGCCTTCCTCACCGATGCGGATGGCTTCCCGCACGGAATCGAGCAGCCCGGCCGCCTCGTCGCGCATGTGGGTGGCGTAGAGCCCGCCGCGCGGGCCCAGCTCGCGCGCGAGCCCGATGATCTCCTCGGTGCGCGCGTAGCGCCCCGGCTCGTAGATGAGGCCGGTGGAGAGCCCGACGGCGCCCGCGTCCACGCCCTCGCGCACCCAGGCGCGCATCTGGTCCATCTCGCTGCCCGTCGGTGGGCGTTGGGCGAGCCCCATGGCTCCCGCCCGCAGCGACCCGTGGCCCATGAGGACGGCGACGTTCAGGCTGGGCCCGGCCTCCTGCACCCGCTCGAGGTACTGGCCGAAGCCGGTCCACGAAGGCGGGGCCGCGCCGGGATGAATCCGCGAGAAGCGCCGCACCGCCGCGTCGTATGGCACCACGCCCGAGCCGCAGTTGCCCACCACGTCCGTGGTCACGCCCTGCATCACCTTGAAGGGCATGGTGGGATCCAGAAGGACGGCGAAGTCATCGTGGCTGTGCACATCGATGAAGCCGGGGCTCACCGCCATGCCGCGCGCATCGATCTCCGCGCGTCCCTGATCGGTCACCGTCCCCACCGCGACGATCTTCTCGCCCACCACCGCCACGTCGGCACGCACGCCGGCCGCGCCGGTGCCGTCGAACACCGTGCCGCCGCGAAGAACCAGATCGTGTGTCGCCATGGTTTCACTCCCTCACACGATGCATCGAGCTCACCCCCTGGCCCATCGGGCGCGACGGGTCGGCCGCCCATTCCGACAGGGAGGAGAGGTCCTCCTGCAGATCGGCAAAGCCCGCCCCGGGGATGTGGCCCTGCGCCCATCTCGCCCTGCCCGACTCCACGCGATAGCCTCCGGTCACGTCGGCCGGATGGAGGCAGACCGTGCACTCGAGCACGCGGACGGCAGGGTCGTGGAGAGGGTCGGCAAGCCAGTCCGTTTCGACGAGCAGATCCTCGCGGCGGCTCATGGCTGGCTCGAACTTACCACATCGCCGCGCGGTCAGGATCTCCATGGCCATGCCGCCGGGGCTGTTTGAACTCTCCCCGCCGATCTGTCAGGATCGCGGCGATGGGCAACGGGCCGCTCGGACATTTCGACGCGCACCATCGCCTGGCCCTGGCCTTGATCGCCGCCCTCGTAGGCTTCCTCGTGACGCGAGGGCGGATGGACATGCCCGTCCTGACCATCGTGGTGTGGAATGTGTTCTGCTGGGCGCTCCTCGTCCTGGCATGGATGCGGATCATCTGGGGCGAGCCCGCCGCGGCGGCCAGGGTCGCCCGCCTCCAGGACTCCGAGCGCAGCCTGATCTTCCTGCTCGTCATCATCTGCACCTGCGCGAGCCTCTTTGCCGTCGCGTACCTCCTCGGCACCGCCAAGAGTCTGCAGGCGGGAAGGCTGACCTGGCACGTGATGCTGGCCATCGGCACCGTGCTCGCCTCCTGGAGCCTCATGCACACGGTCTTCGCATTGCACTACGCCCACATCTACTACCGCAAGGGCGACGAGGACGTGGGGACGGAGGACGACGGCGGGGTGCAGTTCCCCGGCGAGATGAAGCCTGACTTCATGGACTTCAGCTATTTCTCGTTCGTGATCGGTATGACCTGTCAGGTGTCCGACGTGCAGATCACCTCGCCACGGATTCGCAGGCTCGCCCTCATCCACGGCGTGCTCTCGTTCGTGTTCAACACGGCCATCCTCGCCCTCAGCATCAACATCATCTCGAACCTGCTCTGAACCCTGCCCCTCAGAGATGTGTTCTGCACCGGGCCGGGGGCGTGTGGGTATGCCGCGCCGATGGCACGCTGTTGGGGCGTTTCGTCCTGCCCGAGTTGCCCGCGAACCTGGCCTGGGGCGAGGACGGGAGCGTGCTCTTCATCACCGCCCGCACCAGCATCTACCGGCTGGAGACGAGGACGCGCGGTGCGCCGCCGGCGTAGGCGGCCGACGTTATTTCTTCAAGGCCTCGCGCATGCGGGCCAGCGCCGAGCCGTACACGTGCTCTGGCCGCAGGATCATGGCCACGCGCTTGTCCGCTTCCGCGATCCGGTCGTATTCGTCCCAGTCCGCGCTGCGCCGTCGCGTGGTAGCGCTGAAGATGTGGCGGCGTGCGTGGCGCAGCGGCTCGGGGCCGGTGTTGCCCGAATGGGTGAGCTCCGCCTTGCCCTCGAACACCAGGAATCCCGACCACCAGTCGACGTGTGAGATGAGCACGGAGCAACGCGGGTCTCGCAGCAGGTTCTTGAACTTCATCCGCGTCTCGGTGATGGAGATCCCCACCCCGCCGTCCCGCGGGTAGACGGTGACGATACTGAGCTGCGGCATGCCGTTCCGCCGGAACGAGGTCAGCACGCCCTGCGGATTGTCGTGGATGAACTGC
>Ga0137375_10002303_pt1 | contig 22476 bp, 18 predicted proteins | sample SagtaG_24_FD_104936 | JGI IMG/M metagenome (GOLD analysis project Ga0137375, IMG submission 104936) | Vadose zone soil microbial communities from Sagehorn Ranch, Mendocino, California, USA - Sage1_R_113_16 metaG | ecosystem: Environmental > Terrestrial > Soil > Vadose zone | place: USA... | reverse complement strand
GTGTGTGCGGCCGGGTGAAGTTACAACTGCTCGATCACGTACCCGCGCTTTTGCAATAGCGCGATCACGCTGCGCGGCCCGGAGAAATGAAGCGCGCCCGCGACGATTGCGGTGGGCTTGCCGGTTTTCAGTTCCGCCTCGATTCGCGGAATCCATTTCACGTTGCGATCATCGACGAAACGCGCCGCAATCCTCGGCGCTTTTGACCGCAGCGGCGCGTCGCCTGCCCACAGCGCATTGGTGTCGCCCTTCCGCCATGCTTTGTACATCCTGCCGGACTCCTTGTCGCCACTATCGGGCTGAGTAAGCGCGTCCTGCAGCATGAACTCGCCGTCTCGATCGGACAAACCACCCATTACCGCTACATGTTCATTAACCGACTCTAGTCCGCCGATCTCCTTTCCCAATTTCATGGCGTGATCCACAAAATAATTATCCAAGCCATGCGAGGTGGATGTTTTGCTGTACGATGCAGGTGCGGCCAGATGCTGGGCGATCCACCAGGGCTTGTAACAAAGCTGGCTGTCGAAGCTCACGAATCGCTCACCCTTTCCGTCGCGAGCATCGGGTATCACCGTAAACATGTTTTTGCGGAGCCATGCTAGCAACTCCGGGCTAATCTTCGAACGAAGGTCTTGTCCCGGCGGATACTTGGCCGCGGCCTCAAACTTCTTTTGGAATTCCGCGTGCTCGGTCGGATCGAATTCAAAGATGAAACGGGTGCTGTCTTTCAGCGCAATGTCATAAGGCTTGGGCAGTGGATAATCTTTTTTGCTCAGCGCGTGAATTGAGCCCACGAGATAGAACGGCGCCTTCGCGTTGGTCACGCGCCAGACACAACTTTTCGGAAATTTTTTGCTTTGCGGAGCTGCGTCCATCGCGAGCGGTGTCAGAGTTACCGCGAGGAGTAATGCGATCGGACCGTGGGTGGCGCGTCGAATTGGGAAAAACATTTCCGGTGTTTAGCGCGAAAAATGCGCAAGTCAATCGGGAGTTTGAATGCACAAAGAGCAATTGGCTTGCCTCCTGTATGCGTTCAGCGGAGGCGGGGCAACTCGGAAAGCTTTCCAGACTTGGAAGTGGTCACTCCTTGAGATGGACGCGGTTTTTGATACGATAGCGCAGGCATGCCCCTCCCATTGAAGCGTTGGTTAGTTCTCGCGTTTTTCTTCGCTTCCTTGGCCCTCGCTCCCTCAATTGCGATTGCTGCGGCCGAATGGCAGGTAATCAAAGTAAATGGGCACGATTATCTGAGCGTGGACAACATTTCAAAGTTTTACGGCTTGCCCGCAGAAGTCGTCCCATCCGGAGCGAAAATACAGACAGACACAGCTGATCACCCGCTGGAGTTCGTCAGCGGCAGCAGGGAAGCCATCATCAATGGCGCTCGAAGTTGGTTGTGCTTTCCGGTGATTGAACAGGATGGAAAATTTCTGGTGTCGCGCACTGACGTGGCAAAAACCATTGAGCCGCTTGTGCGGCCGCACCGAGTCCCAGACGTGGGCAAGATCCAGACGGTCGTTCTGGACCCCGGGCACGGCGGCCACGACAAAGGGCAGGTAAGCCGTTACGGGGCGGAAAAAGATTTTGCCCTGGATGTCGCGCGAAAGCTCCGCCCGATTCTGCAGGCGAAAGGATTGCGAGTAATCATGACGCGGGAGGGCGATTATTTTGTGCCGTTGGAAGTGCGAGCGAAAATTGCCAACTCTGCGCGCAACTCGATTTTCGTCAGCATTCACTTCAACGCGACGAATGACGATCCGAACGCCACGGGGTTCGAAATTTTTTCGTTCACACCGCGCGGCGCGCCGTCAACTTCTGACAGAAACGTAGCGGCGGGCTCGTTCAATATGCAACCCGGCAGCTCGGTGGATGCGCAAAGTGTGGCGCTCTCCGCGTGCATTTATCATTCGGTTCTTGGTCACCTCCCCGAGTACGACCGTGGTATCAAACGCGCGCGGTTCGCGGTGCTGCGCCTGACGAAAGTACCGGCGGTGCTGATCGAAGGCGGGTTTTTGACGGAGCGCGGCGAAAGCAAATTGATCTCGAACAAAGATTGGCGCGCAAAACTAGCGGGCGCGATCGGGATAGGGATCGAAAGCTATCGGGCATTGCCGGTCAAGAAACAGCCGCCAACGCTCGTTGCCGATTATCGACGTCAGACGAAGTCGGCCCCGGTTGAACCCGTCATTCAGGAAGGAAGTGTGAAAGAAGCAGATGCAAGCTTACTTGAGCTAGTCGGTCGATCCGCCTTTCTCTCGCAGCCGCCGACGTTAACTCCTGCGCCAACGGCGTCTCTTGAATCTGCTCCCATTGTTCCGTGAGATTTGTAGCGGCAGGCATGTCGCCTGCATTTTCCGTGTCCCCGCAGCCGACACGGCTGCCACTACAGCTTTAACTAACGCGCGTTGGTAAATTTGGACAGGGCGCCGATTGCCCTTGACGGTCTGGTTGAATGTACCAGATGATCTGCACCCCAACATCACCGAAAGCACATAATGAAAAAATATATCAACTACACAATGATGGCATTGCTTGGAACCGTTGCTCTGTCGACAGCCGCGTCCACTGAGGACATGATGCAGGAAAAAGAGAAGGCGGCCTGGCAGGCGTTTAAGGACAAAAAGCCTGACGACTTCAAGAAGGTCGTTTCGGCCAAGGTAATGGGTGTTTATGCTGAAGGGACGTCGGACCTGGAGAAGGAATTGGCGGACATGCAGAAGTGGGATATGAAATCGTTTGCGATCAGCGATTATAAAGTCACGTCCGATGCATCGGACACAATTGTCACAACTTACAAGGTGACGATCGAAGGCGCATACGATGGGAAGGACCAAACCGGTATCTACAACGCCGCCTCTGTCTGGAAGAAACAGAAGGGGAAGGGCGAATGGCAGGCGATCTTTCACACGAACATCAAGCAAGCGGCCACGGCAACCCAATGATTCTGACTTCGTAGGCCGTCGAGCGCGCATTGGTTTGCAATTTGACGCCTCGTTGCCTTCGGAGGGTCCGGCCTTATTTTGAATCCAATACTGCGGGGGGAGCCGCAATGGCTAAGAGGTCCAATTGGACGACCCCTTGAACCTGATGCGGGTAATGCCGCCCGCAGGAGCGGCGAAACCAGGGTTGGCCAAATCGCCCGTATGCCAGAGGCGCGGAATGAGGTAAAATGTCCGATGCTGTACCGATTTCTTTTCGCTCTTCGCAGCGTCGCCGCAGTAGTCGGCGGATATTTGGTTGTTGCCGCCGGAACAATTCTCACGTTCAACGTCTTGGTGGGTCAGGTGACGATCGATTCCAATCCGCGCCAAATGATTCTCGGAACAATTGGCGCGGTGTTCGCGGGTATCGCTGGTGGAGTTGTAGCTGGAGTTGTCGCGCCACGATTCCCATTCGGCCATGCGGCTGCTGTTCTGCTGTTTCTCGCGATTGATACTGCTTCGGTTTTGGCGAAAGGAAGCGGACCCGCTTGGTTCGATCTCGCCGGAAGCGGCATTCTTGTCATTAGCGTTCTTTTTGGTGGCTGGATCATCGCCGAAACGGCAAGGCGACGGACGGGCGATTTGGCAGCTCGTCGTGCGGTTTAGGCACAGTGACGCCTGATGGCTGATTAATTGACTTCGCTCACACGAGTCCTATTCTGACCAAGAGCAAACAGCGGGGGAGCCGCGATGGCTGAGAGGTCCAATTGGACGACCCCTTGAACCTGATGCGGGTAATGCCGCCGAAGGGAGCGAGGGTCCGATGCCGGACTGGCGATTTCAGCCATGCGATTTTCCGCGCATGGCTTTTTGTTGTGAGAAGAACAATCAGGAACCTTGGAACGCAGGAAAAGAAATTCCTTTTTTCTGCTGTCGTAATTTAACTTTTTCATGAGCGAACCTAACGGTCAGCTTCCAAATTCGAAGAAGACATATGTTGCGGGAAAGCTGCACCCCGGCATTCGGATTCCGTTCCGTGAAATCTCGCTCGCGCCGACAAAGACGATGTCGGGCGAGATTGAAGTGAACGAACCCGTGCGTGTGTACGACACGAGCGGCCCATGGGGTGATCCGGATTTTCACGGCGGTGTGACACAAGGACTTCCGGCCTTGCGCGCAAAATGGATTCGCGAGCGCGGCGACATTGAAGAAATTAGCGGTCGGGCAGCATCATCGCGCGATGACGGATATTTATCCGAAGTTCATCGCGCGAGTGCGAACGGGCACGACGGAGATTCGAGTTTCGAGATTCGAAATTCGAAATTCGCCGCGCGAAAGCCGTTGCGTGGACGCGCAGGATCCGCGGTGACGCAACTGGCGTACGCAAGGCGCGGCATCATCACGCCCGAAATGGAGTTCATCGCGATTAGAGAAAATCTCGGCCGCGAATCGCAAAAATCCGAAATCCGAAATCCGAAATCCGAAACAAATTCGAAATTCGAAATTCGAAATTCCTTCGACATTCGACATTCGACATTCGGCATTGCCCGCAACGATCTCGCGCATCAACACAGCGGAAATTCATTTGGTGCAAACATCCCAGACGAGATAACACCTGAATATGTGCGGGCGGAAGTCGCGCGCGGCCGCGCCATCATTCCCGCAAACATCAATCATCCCGAATCTGAGCCGATGATCATCGGCCGTAATTTCCTGGTAAAGATTAACGCGAATATCGGCAACAGCGCCGTGGCGTCCTCAATCGAGGAAGAAGTCGAGAAAATGCGTTGGGCGACGAAATGGGGCGCCGACACGGTAATGGATCTGAGCACGGGAAAAAACATTCACGCCACGCGCGAATGGATCATCCGCAACAGTCCCGTGCCTATCGGAACGGTCCCGATTTACCAGGCGCTCGAGAAAGTTGGCGGTCGCGCGGAGGAACTGACTTGGGAAATCTATCGTGACACGTTAATTGAACAGGCTGAGCAGGGTGTGGATTATTTTACGGTCCACGCGGGCGTGCTTTTACGTTACATTCCGCTCACCGCGCGACGCGCCACCGGAATCGTTTCGCGCGGCGGCTCGATCATGGCCAAGTGGTGTCTCGCGCATCATCAGGAAAGTTTTCTCTACACACGTTGGGATGAGATCTGCGAGATCATGGCCGCATATGACATCAGCTTTTCAATTGGCGACGGTCTCCGGCCCGGTTCAATCGCCGACGCGAACGATGAAGCGCAGTTTGCCGAACTTTACACACAAGGCGAGCTGACAAAGCGCGCGTGGGCGCAGCATGTTCAAGTGATGAACGAAGGTCCGGGTCACATCCCCATGCACCTGATCAAGGAGAACATGGAGAAACAACTCGAGTGGTGCGACGAAGCACCGTTCTACACGCTCGGTCCGCTCACAACTGACATCGCGCCCGGGTACGATCACATCACCAGCGCAATCGGCGCGGCAATGATCGGCTGGTACGGTACGGCGATGCTTTGCTATGTCACGCCGAAAGAACATCTCGGTTTGCCTAACAAGAAGGACGTCAAAGATGGGGTGATTGCCTACAAGATCGCCGCGCACGCCGCCGATCTGGCCAAAGGCCATCCCGGCGCGCAATACCGCGACAACGCCATCAGCAAATCGCGCTTCGAATTTCGCTGGGAAGATCAGTTCAATCTCTCGCTCGACCCTGAAACCGCGCGCGAATTCCACGACGAGACCCTTCCCGCCGAAGGCGCCAAGACCGCACACTTCTGCAGCATGTGCGGCCCGCACTTCTGCTCCATGAAGATTACAGAGGACGTGCGGAAGTTCGCAGCAGAGCATGGCCTAACGGACGCAGAAGCAATCGAATCCGGAATGCAGGAAAAAAGGAAAGAATTTCTCGAGAAGGGCGCAGAACTTTACGCGAAAACGTGAGTCTGTAGCCCCGAGCGCGTCAGCACGCAAGGCGCGTGCGCAATCTCCGTTTGATTGGCTGGCCGGGTGACTTCGATTTCTCTACCTGTGACGATGAGCGGTGGGGTCAAACGTCGAAGAACGCTGTAGCAGCGGCACATTGACGTTCAGCCAAACAAATCCCAAGCTACGCGTATGACTAACTCGAATATGTCGGTGCAACCATATCTGTTTTTCAACGGTCGCTGCGACGAGGCGCTGGAATTCTACCGCAGCGCCGTTGGCGCGGAGATGGAGATGCTCAGCCGTTTCAAGGACGCGCCCGAACCAGGCATGACGCAGCCTGGAATGGAAAACAAAGTGATGCATGCCAGCTTCCGTATCGGCGAAACAGTCCTGATGGCTTCGGACGGCAGGTGCGACGGCGAACCGCGTTTCGAAGGTTTTTCGCTTTCAATTGACGTTCCGGACGAGAAACAAGCCGAGAGCGTCTTCAACGCGCTTGCGGACGGCGGCAAGGTCACAATGCCTCTTGAAAAGACATTTTGGGCGCCCAAATTCGGAATGCTTGAAGACCGGTTCGGCGTCGGCTGGATGGTGTCTGTTCAGCACAAACCTTAGCCATCACCGGGTCTTCAGGATCGGAATAATCTCCGTTTGGATTGGCTGGCCGGTGACTTCGATGTCTTTGTCGGAAACGTAAACGTTGATTTCCGATCGAACGCCGAACTTTCCTTCGAGATAAATTCCGGGCTCGATGGAAAAACAAACTCCTGGAATGATACGCCGCGAATCGCGCGTTTCGAAATCGTCGATGTTGACGCCATTGCCGTGAGTTTCTTCACCAATCGAATGGCCGGTTCGATGTGTGAATTGTTCGCCGAAACCTGCGCGTGTAATTACGCCACGAGAGACGTCGTCCACTTCGGCGCCGCGAATCGGTTTGCCTGCGCGGATATTCTTGCCCACAAAATCGACCGCCGAATCGCGGGCTTCCCGCACAATGTTGAAAATGCGTGAGTACTCTTCCGGCACGCTTTCGCCGACGAAACCAGTCCAGGTTTGGTCGGTCGCGACTGCATCCGGTTTGTTCAATTTCGTTGCCGCATCAATCAACACGAAATCGCCGCGCTTGATTGGCGAGTTCTTTTCCTTCGTCGGCATGTAGTGCGGATTGGCAGCGTTCGCGTTCACCGCCACAATCATCGGCTCCTCCTCCATCCCTTCCTCCTTGTAGCGATGCAGCATGAACTGCGCGATGTCCCACTCAGTGGTTGGTTCATCGGCGCGAATCCGGCGCGCAATCTCGGCGAACGCTTCCTGAATGATGCGATGCATTTTGTCGGAGGCTTCCACATGCATTTCGTGCTGTTCCGGGGAAAACACGGCCTCGAATCGTTGCACCAGTTCCGCGCTCGTAACCGGTTCCACTCCAAACGAGCGGACGAGCTCGATCGTTCCCGCATCCACGCGTGAGATGTAGGGGATGTCGTTCATCGGCGAATACTGCATCGCAACGCGACGCTTCGATTCCTTTGCTAGCGGGGTGAGCACTTCTCGCAGCCGCGCATGCAATTCCTGCCAACCGCGAAACACAAGTTTTCTGCCGGGAAGCGAGTCGAGTTTAAACTGCTCGATCGACTGAACAATTTTGACCGGCTCGCCCGACGCCGGGACGTAATAGAACCACCGGCGTGACGCCAACATCTTTTCGTTCAGCTTCAAAATCCGATAGGCGAGGGGATCGCTGTGCCGGAAATCGTAAAAGAGCCAGCCATCCAGTTTGGCGTCGCGCAAAGCAGCCTGAATTTCAGCCACTCGCTCTGCCGGAGATTGTTGTGCGTCCATTGCTGCGACAAAGGTGAAGCAAAGTACGGCTGCTGCGAAGCAAGAAACCTTGTGCGGTATCATGGCGCATCGAAGTATTAACTGTGAACGCAATTGCGAAGCATATTCAGGTTTGCTATTTCCGAAATCGCTTTAACGTGCGGCCACCACTTATGAGCGAGAGTCAACGAACCGACGCGGAAGCTGCCTCCCTGTCTCATGAGCGCTTCAACGGCGCGGAGCTGAGCGAATCCGTTCTCGGGCGCGAGTGGAACTCACCAGAAGAGGATGCCGCATGGTCAAACCTGTAGCAGGCGAAATTGTCGTCATTTTGTTTCCGCGGGCCGATTCTCCCGACGGAAAACGGCGGCCTGCTTTGGTAATTGCCGATCTTCCAGGTGAAGATTTGATTCTCTGCCAAGTCACGAACCGTGCGCATTCCGACGCTTTCGCCGTTCCGCTGACCAGCAGTGATTTCGAACGCGGCCAACTTCCTCAGCCGGGCTTCATTCGCCCACAACGGCTTTTCACCGTCGAACAACACGTCATTCTTCACTCAGTTGGAAAAGTGACCGCCGAAAAATTCGACGAAGTGTTCAAGAAAACGCGCGCTCTTTTCGTTGATTAATTTTCAACCGCAGAGATCGCAGAGGTCACGGAGTCGGGATCATTGAATCACTCTGTGTCCTTAGTGGTGAAATCAGTTCACAATTGGCAATCGACAATCGGCAGTCGTCATTTGTAAATCGTCTCCGGCTCAGGACTGGCGAGGATTTTCTGAAAACGCGGATCGTTCCGCAACGGATCCCATTCCCAACGCTGCCGCAGGTCGTTCAGCGTGATGCCTTCGTCAGCGTAATCGACGGCAAAGGGCGTGGTGAGGAGGCGCTCGATTCGGCTGATCGCCTCGTCGGTCATCCCGAGCCGGGCACACATCAGAGTATAGAAATCTTCAACTGCGGCTCCCGCGACGATATCGTGGGTGATCGGCTTGAGTTCCATCGCGAGTTTTCCCTCCCGCAGCGCGTCCTCCTTCCGCCCCAGGAACGCGTAAAGCAATCCGAGCTGTGCGCGTCGGATGCCGTCCTGCGGACTACTGGCTACAGTTTTTTCGATAGCTGGCAGGGCAGCCTCGAACTCCATCTGCGCTTTCGCCGCGTCGCCACGCACCAGATCCACGCACGCTTGAAGATAGCTTTTGGGCAGTGGGACTCCGGTCTGCGAATTGATCGTGTCGAGCTGGCAAGCGGCTAACGCCTGGTCGGCGGCAGCCACATCGCGATCCATCAAGGCGACGTCCCAGCGCGCGAAAGTGACGACGCCGTCGGGATCCAGATTAGGTGGCAAAGATTTTAGCGCGGCCTTAATCGGCGCCGTGCTGCCTTTCCAGTAGAACTCGACGTAAGCGCGCTGAATTTTTACGTTGAAAGAATCCGGGAAAAGCGCGAGCACGCGATCCATTCGCTCGGCCGCGGTGCGCCAATCGCGCAGGGCGAAGTAAGTCTGCGCAGAATCATAGAGCATGACGGAATTGCGCGGATCGATCTGTTCCGCGTGTTGGTAAGTAGCAAGCGCCTGCGCAAAATCGCCGCGCCTTCTTAGAACTGCGGCAGTATAGAGGCCCACGTCGCCGTCATTGGGAAGCGCCTCCGCCGCCAGGTGCAGTTCGCGCAACGCTGCGTCGTAATCGCCTTCCATGTAGTAGTGATAAAGCCCCAGCGCGAGATGGCCTTCGCCGAGGTTCGGCTGGAGTCGCAGCGATTCCAACGCTTGCGTATACGCCTTTTGCTTCCACGCCTCGATTGGTTCATAGAAATGGTACACCCCGCTTGTCGTTGCGGAGAGTCGCGCGCGGGCAAGAGCGAACTTCGGGTCGAGCTTAATCGCCTGATCGTAAAGGTTGATCGCCGACTTAAAGTCCTGCAGCAGGTTATCAGGTCGCGTCTGGTAATTGCGGCCGCGCAAATACAGCACGTAAGCGTCGGGGTTGGTCGTCGGCTTGGTTTCAACGCGCGCCTTTTCCTGCGGTGAAAGCGTGGCTTGCAACGAGTCAGCGATACTTTTCGCAACCTCGGCTTCTACGCCGAAGATGTCGGTCAATTGCCGGTCGTAACTTTGCGCCCACAGATGCGCGTCGTTGTCGGCTTGGATCAACTGCACGTTGATGTGCACGCGATCGCCGACCTTCTGCACACTGCCTTCGAGCACATTGCTCACGCGCAACTGTCGCGCGATCTCAGACAGATTTTCAGGAGCGCTGCTGTAGCGCGCAGTGGAAGTGCGCGAGATCACGCGAAGCCCGCTGATTCTTGAGAGCGTGGTGATAATTTCATCCTGAATACCCTGCGCGAAAAACGCGTTTTCCTTGTCCGAGCTGAGATTCTCGAATGGCAGTACGGCAACTGATTTGTCCATGCTTGCCGCTACTGGCGCGGCTTGCTTTGGCAATTCGGCAACAGCCTGCTTTCGCGTTCGCGCGAATTGAAATGCGAGCAATGCAGCCACCAGCACAACAGCAGCGATCACAGCCCAGCGTATTGGCGCACGATGTTTCTGAAGAATTTGGAACCGCCTTGGCACTTGCGGATTCCCGACTCCATCACCGTAGAAATTCACCACGTCGATACGGACGCCGTGTTTGACCTCGCATTTGCCAAGGTCATGAAGGAACGAGCGCCAGCGCGGATACTGTGCGAGATCATCGGCAACGCGCTTGGAAAGCAGAATGTGACCGTTATCGCCGCAGTCCATCACGCGTTGGGCCATGTTTATTCCTGCGCCTGCGATGTTGGCCTGCTCGTTTAGATCAGTAATCTCGTTCACAGGGCCGCTGTGAATGCCCATTCGCACGCGTAGTTCCGGATGATTCTTCAGTTCCCTGGCGATCTCGAGCGCGCACAGAACCGGCGCTTCCGGCGTAGTTCGGAACACCAGGGCTCCGCCATCTCCGGTTGGCAACCGCAACAGTTTGCCTTCTGCTTCGGCCGCGCGGAACTGCTCCGTGCCGCGCACAATTCGTTTTAACGTATCAAGCTGCTGGCTCTGCTGAGTGATGAGCAACTGCGAGTAGCCGACAATGTCGATGAACAGAACATGCCCGATCTCAAACTTAACTTCTGACGCAGTATCGGGGGACATATCTGTTGTTAAGATCGGGCGCGCCTACAGCGAATTACCATGACAATGGCGGGAATGTTAGCGCAACGCGGTTCTGATGCACGAACAGGAATACCCCATTCTGCCCTCGCCCGTCCGCACCGTTCTTTTCACCCTGTCGGAATGGAGCGAATGGGACGAGCGACATGGAAGGTAAAGCTGCGACGGTAGCAGCGAGGAAGTGTGAGTAACGCCCGAGTTTCAAAGTTGAACAGGCGAAGTTCGTTGAGGCGTTTACGAGAATGCGTGGGCTTTCATCGATTCGAAAGATGATGGACTAAAACACGAACGAATCGAAATCCCGCGACGCAATGACATGGATGGGAACGCCCGCCAACCGAGAGCATAGCAATGCTCGAGTCGATTCCAAAAAGGCCTCGCAACTCTACTCGAAAGCGTGGTAAAAGCGGATCGTGTGGCTCGTGCTCCCGGTTGTAGCGCTTTTGTATTCCTTCAGGGTTACCTCCGCTCGTACGAATCGCGAGTTCGAATTGAAAGCAGTCTCTCTACACCACCGGCAGAGGGAATCTAGCGTCCCTGGATTCCTGAAACCCGCAACAACACCCATATGAAACTGAGACAAGATCGAGATTTCTTGGATACGCTGCAGCTAATCCTGACAATTGTGACCGGCGTAGTCGCTGTGCGTCTGACTTTTTTACAAGGTGAACTTTCGCGGCGCGTCCAGCGCGAGGGAATCACGCAGACTTATGCCGAGAAGATCCTGAGCCATCTCAATGACTTAAAAATGGACTCTGAACAGCGAGGCGGAGTCGTGATTGACGTCCTCGATATCATCACCGAGGCGAACCTGAATCTCGGGGAAAAGCCCTTCACCGATGCGGAACGCCAGCAGCTCATCCCGTTGCGCCTGGCCCTGGCAACTCACGATGCCGATCTGATCGCGCATATCGGCGCCGACAAACGGAAGCTCAAGCTTTGGACTGGCACGGCAATCCAAAGTGGGAACGATGAGATCAAACGAACGGCAATCAAGGCGCTCGCCCAAATTGGACGTTATCGAGGAAGCATTGCCGAACTGGAAACCTTTAGATTCTGTCTCGAGAAGATACTCGAGATTTCGGATGACTTCGCGCGGACCCCGCTGACTCAAGACGCGATCGAGCAATTCACAATCATGGTCGGGGTGACAAAGAAGGTTCCTATTCTACTGGAGGATGAACCCCTTAAGGCACTTATCCAGCGTGGCCGGGACGCCCTTATCATTGTTGCCAGCACCTCGATTAAGGAGGGTGCCGAACAGCAGCAGTTGCAACGGTCAGCGCCAACACCATCCCCGCCTCCGCTTACGTCAAAGCCGACCGCATTTGTGGAGCCGGTCGCCCGTCGCAGACCGAATGCGATACAATCGGTTGCATTCGCGAACCCCGATTTGACTCTCCCCAGCGACGAGGCCTCCGTTGCAACCGGAAGCCCGCATCCATTATTCGTCGAGAACAGTGTGCTCCAAACCGTGCATAAGGCATTACAACAAGTGGATGATCTGAATCTGAAAAACGACACTCGTACGCCGGCCCCAACGAATCTCGACACAAGCAAAATTGGAGCGCTGAGGTCTGACGACGTGCGGGTGCGCCGGAAAGCTCGAGACGATTTGGCCGCTGGCGGAGCCGGCAATGTCCCACTGTTGTTAAAAGCCTTGCGTGACGAGCCCAATGATTACCGAATCAAGGTGGGCGTCAGCTTTACCCTCTCCAAGATAAACGAACCCGTCTCGATCACGAACTCCGCAGACGCAGCTTTACTCGTGCATCTGATCGGTGACAGTGGACCGGACGTACGTCAGTATGCCTCCGAGTTCCTTATGCGGCTCGCAGATTCGGACTCAGTGAACGCGGTTTATCCGGAGTTGCAAAAAACAATCGACCAAGCGCAGGCGATGCCTCAACCCAATGAAAACGCAGTTTTCAATGCCGTCGTTGTGCTGGGTACTTGGATGCGAACACTCCCAGATGGTCTGGCAGCCAAGAAAAAGACAATCGCCGACTACCTGGACAATTTGGCGTCAAAGCTTCCTAAGGATAAATGGGGCAAGACGCTCGCTGTGATCAAGGAACTGAACGCGCCGCGATGAATGCCGAGCGCTCACCGGGTCCTACCGTATTAATCCCACCATGATGGGTGGGGCGCATTTCGTACTTCGAAATTCTTCACGTTGAGTTTCGCATTGCGATGCGGCTCGCGGTATCGGTGTCTCGCCGAAACGAACTTTACCGCTGTTCCGACAGTTGCTAGAACCTCATCGTGCGATTAGCTCCGCCGACCAAACAGAAAATCGACCTCTTTCTACGCCATCCGCTCACGCTTTCGCTCACTGGAATGTTGTTAGGCTCCCTGCTGATTCCATGGATTGTCGGTCGTTCCAGCAAACAGGCGGCTGTGGCTGATACAAGACTGAAGCAAGCCATGCAAGTTATGACTACTTCCAATGGAGTCGACGCCACGATTAATAAGATCGAGACGGCGTTCGAGGGTTTCGAGAAAGACGCCCTTTCAATCGAGCAAGAGGATGAGTTTTTTCGACGGCGTGAAGATCTGCGTAAACGGGTGTACGACCTTTATTCCGAGTTTGATAGCACTGCCTGGTGGTGGGCACGGAATATTTATGACCAAGCCCACATTCTCCACCTCATCTCGTCCGCGCGTTTGGACAAACTGAACGAATACATCGGGCAGTACAATAGTAATCTTGTTGAGACAGCCCACGCCATAGATGTTCCCTGGCACGCATACCTGGGGACAAATGCCGTCACGCACGGACCGGGCACCAAGGAAATCATGCCGTCATTGGACAAACGACTACGCAATCTGCAGCAGCAACGTAGTGAAATCGCCGGGAATATGGCTGCGTTATTTCAGTAGCGTTCTCGTGAAGCGTGAATAAGACGAAATTCGACGAGGTGTTTTGAAGAGTGCACGAGCCTTTGCCAGGCGCCGCTTGACATTACCCGGCGCTCCGAGCGACAAAGAAAGGCCGGATGAAGTTTCTCACACGCCGTTTTGCTAAGGCTCCGGAGGGAACGGCCGCGCTGTTCTTCATTCAAATCTTCGCGACGCTGGGTTTCGCCGTCCTCTACTCGACGCTGGTCCTCTACGCGACGAAGCATCTGCATCTCGGCGTGAAAGAGGCCACCACGTTGATGGGTGTGTTCGGCGCCTTCAACTACGGCCTTCACCTCTTCGGCGGTTACCTGGGCGGCCGCTTCCTTTCGAATCGCAACTTGTTTGTCGGGGGTATGGCGCTGCAGGTGTTCGGCTGCGCATGCATCGCCATCGGCACGCTCGCGCTATTCTACGTCGGCCTCGCGCTTTTCCTCACCGGGAGCGGCCTCAACGTCACCTGCATCAACATGATGTTGACGCAGCGCTTCGCCCCGGAGGACCCGCGTCGCGAAGGAGCCTTCCTGTGGAACTACGCCGGAATGAACGTCGGCTTCTTCGTCGGGTTCAGCGCCGCCGGTTACTTCCAAGCCACCGAGAGCTATTCGAGCCTCTTCATTTTCGCGACGCTCGGCAACTTCGTTGCCATCGTCCTCGCCGCGCTCAGGTGGAAAACGCTCGCTGATCGCAATACCATACTGCTCGACGCGACGCCGAAACAGTTTCGGCTGCGCCAGCTCGCAGGTCTCGGCATTCTCATCGGCCTCGTACCCGTCGTGTGGTTCATGCTCCAGCGGCCCGGCGGCACCGAGACGATCATCAAGGCGATCTGCGGCGCGGTCGCGCTCACACTGATCTACCTCACGATTCGCCACCAGGATCGCCGCGAGCGACGCAACATGACGGCGTACCTGGTTCTGACCATCGGCTCGCTGATGTTCTGGTCCCTCTACCAGATGGCGCCGAGCGGCCTGATGTTGTTCGCGGTCAACAACGTCGACCTGATGGTCGGCCCCGTGAAGATTCAGCCGCAGTGGATTCAGAACATCAACACTGTCTGCATCGTGCTCGGCGGCCCGCTCCTCGCGTCGCTCTTCACGCGCATGCGCGCACGCGGGTGGCGCATCGACATCCCGAAGCAGTTCGCGGCATCGCTTCTCTTGATGGCGCTCGCGTTTCTCATTCTCCCGCTCGGCATCAAATTGGCGGGCGCCGATGGCAAGAGTGCATTCGTCTGGCTCTTCATGAGCTACGTTCTGCAAAGCATCGGTGAACTGCTCATCATGCCGATCGGTTATGCGATGATCGGCAAGCTGGCCCCGAAGCAGTATCAAGGAGTGATGATGGGTAGTTGGATGCTCGTGACCGGCCTCGCGTCACTCTTTGCAGGTGACTTCTCGGGAATGATCCCCGAGCCGACGGGCACCACGGCGGTCGCCACCAACCCCGGATACGCGAAGCTCTTCGCAGAGCTTGGCGCCGGCAGCCTCGCGGTCGGCATTGCGCTCGTCGTGCTGATTCCCTTCCTGCGCAAACTGATAACAGACAAGGCCGAGGCAGCTCCCATCGAAGCGGCTACCGTCGTCCCGGTCGCTTAAGAACGCGGCGAATTCTGGGGAGCGCACGCGGCTCGCGTGTTGACGATGGTGTCTCTTGCCACGGCGAAGCGTAGCGAAGGCTGGTCGCCGTCGCGAACTTTTTGCCGAGATCTTTTACCGCAGAGATTGACGAACGCTCTCCGATTTGAAAGCTTGGCCGTCGCCTCGCGTCCTTTACAGGGGTGACTCGCCGAACGGAACTTGTGTTAAGATCAGTTGTCCATGCCCGACGAATCCTCGACGATCCCGCTCGTTGATGTCTTTCGTGCTGCGAACGAGCTCGTTTCCGCCGGTTTGATTGAGGATTATGCGCTCGGCGGCGCGCTCGCCGCGATCTATTACGTCGAACCTTTCATAACTTACGACGCAGATATTATTTTCGTCGCCAATGACAAAACATTGAGTGCCGGAATCCCCGCAATCTATTCGCATTTGCAATCGAAAGGATGGCGCGTCGAGCGCGAGCATTTGCTTGTCAAAGATTTCCCGGTCCGATTCCTCGCCGCGTCCGGATTAACCGAGAAGCCGTGCGCGAAGCAAAACCAATCGAATATGGAGGCGTTCCTGCAAAGGTATTTCGTCCCGAATACATCATTGCCATCGCCGCGAGCGTTGGCCGACACAAGGATTTGGCCCGGATCGAGCAACTCATGTCATACGCGACGATCGACAAGGCGATTCTGGACGAAGTCCTGCGGCGTTATAACTTGAAATTGCCAAAAAAATGAAACCCGAAATGCGAAAGCACCTCGCGCAGTTGTCATTCGAGGAAAAAATCCACAAGGTCGGCGAATTGATCCTCCTCTCGCGGAAGATAAAGGCGCCGCGTGACGCAGAAGAATCTATTAGCTATCGAGGATCATTGAAAGGCACCAAGGCGATGGACGTGTTCATGTCTGAGCGGAGACGCAAACAGAAATTCTAAAGCGGTCAATCTTCCGCCATCCGCCTTCGTGAAACTATGGCGTGGCGAGCACAGATGAGAGAGTTTACGAATGCTGAACCAAAGAATACTCTGCGACCTCCGGTCCTCCGTGGTTAAATCTGATTCCACAACCGAGGGGCCGAAGACGATGGGCACGATGGTTGCGCTTTCGATGACGATCCCGCAGACTTCGAGAGCAATATGAATATCGACATGCTCCATATCGGTATGAAGGTGCGCCATCCGCAATACGGCGTCGGGACGGTGAAATCGCTGACCGAGCAAACCGCGGAGATCGCCTTTGACGACGGGGCGCGAACAATTGCGCCGGCCTCTAGCGATCTCCAACCGGCGGAAGCGACCGCTACTTTGAGTGAGTTAGGAATGCCGCTTGCGAATCTGATCCGCGATACTGCTCACGCTGTGGTCGAAGCGCTCGGACTGGAAAGGGATGTAATCGTAGAAGGTCTGGCCACTCGATGGCAGCGCGGGACGCTGGTCATGCAGCCTGCAGACAGTGCGCTTCAGCCGAAAGAAGTGCCGCTCGAGACATTCTTCCACAAGATCGTCATGATTCGGAATAATCTGCGAGTTCTCGAGCAGAAGGTGAACGCGAGCGACAAACTGAGCGATGCGGACAAGTTCGACCTGCAACAGTATATCACGCGCTGTTACGGATCGCTCACCACCTTCAACATCCTGTTCAAAAACAAGGACGACCAGTTTCGAACCGGCGCCTAGGGCGGCGCAGTGGGCAAACCGAATGCCTGAATGAGCTGGAGCGAACGAATCAACACGGCTTCAAGCGGGAGCGGCCGGGTAGATGACATTGAAGGTCACCTGCAAGGCGAGATTCGCGGGCCGACGAAGCTCGTCAAAATGCCGGGGGCGCGATGAGATGGACGGCAGCCCAAAGGGGCGAGAATGCGGGATGCAGTCGAGTCAATGGAGCCCGCGGAAGCGGTGCGACATAGACAATGCGAAGCGTTGGGCGCAGCCGAGAGCCGGGAGGATCGAGTCAATCATTTTTGTCCCGCGGACTTGATGCTATACGTGATTCACGTATAGCATGTAAGGATGGCTTTTGGGACGCTCCCTGATCGCGTACGGCATCAGAGGTTCGCAGCCGGTGCGTTTCCACGAAGACTGCGAAGGTGGCGCGAGCGGAATAATCTCTCGCAAAGCGAGGCGGCGTTGAAATTACAGATCTCGAAGCGAACACTGCAAGAGTGGGAGCAAGATCGAGCTGCGCCCCGCGGCTTTGCGCGAAGCGCAATCGAAAAAGCCATTCGTGCGTAGCCCGCCCACACAGGGGTTTGTTGTAGGCACTCGTTGCTATACGTGATTCACGTATAGCACCTCCATACTCAAATCACCGCTCCCATCGACACGGATGAAAAGACGACAGTTGTCTGGAAGCTCCGCAAAGAAAGGTAGAGTTGGGATGCAGGAACTATTTCACGACGCGGTGAACTTGGCGCCGATGCCGTATGGCGGGCTCGAAACAACGTCACCGCTGGCGGATGACCGGCAGCTCCTGGGCTTCGCCGTTCCGGAACAGTTCGGTCCGGAGTGTTACTTCCTGGGCACTCATCGACTGGGCAGGGATCACGTCGGCGAAATAGCGCTCGGCACGGCTGGACTGGAAGTCCACGCTTACGCCATTCGCGGACGGCTGCGCGTCTGCGATGATTTTGCCTTGTGAATCGACGATCCGGACGCTGGCGCCGGGCGGCAGGCCGGCAAGGCTGAGGGTGACGCGATCGAGGGGATTGCTCTCCGGCGGCTGCGGGCAGCTCAGGCAGATCGGGATGGGAATGCGAAACGGTTCTCTCCAGATGAAGCGGCGATCCTTGAGGACGTCGAAAACGGCCGTGCAGCGAATCGCGAGATCGCCGTCCAGTTTGCGAGAGCAGACGCCGCAAAAGGGGTCGGCGGTTTGCCGCATGTGGCAGACGTTCTGCGGGCGGAAAATGCCGCGCCGATAGTAGCCGCCGCCTTCCCACAGGCCGACGACGCCGGGCGGCGTGTCGGAGGTGGTGGGAATAACGGTGGCGGCCGCGATGAGGTCACGCCACTTGGTCGTCGCGCGGTCAGTGTTGCTGGTGATGTTGACCTCCCACGGATCGCTGCCGCTGTAGTTGCGGTTGTCGTCGCTCCCATCGCAGACGTAGCAGTCGTATTCGTCGGCCAGCTTCCCCAGCTTGTGGGCGAGCTCGTGGGTGATGAGGCCGTCGAACCCGTCGGCGATGGCCGAGCAGACAATGTTGCCGGCGCAGCCGCCCCATTGTGTGTCGTTCACGAGCACGAAGACGGCGTCGCGCGCAGGCGCATTGGCCGCAGCTTCGAAGCACTTCGCCGGTGAGTCTGTGACGATACAACGCTCCGCTTCGTCGGCCGCCGGGTTGCCGTATCGGCAGTCGAGCTCGGTGTTTTTTGCAATGCCGTCCTTGGGGTGATCAATGCCGCTGTCGGTGGAGAGGACGTTAACGCGCCAGATGTTGAAGCCACACATGTGCGCAGAGTATCCGGGGCGATTTTGCAGCGCGGCGACGGCTTCGTTGACCTTGTTGTTGAAAGCGGTCTGCTCGCCTTTTTGGAAGCCGTCACCGATGAAGACAATGTCGAATTTCGAGGTCGCGCTGCCATTCACCAGAATGCCGGTGTAGGTCAGGCCGGTCGGCTGCACCTGCACGGCCACCTCGCCGCGAGCGACAAGCGGCGCGAAGGTGAGGAGGACGAGAGGAAGAAAGATCCGCGCGTTCATGGTGTCTGCTACTTCTCGAGTTTGATTTCTCCCACCGGCTTGCGGTTTTGTCGCGCGGCGGCGTCGAGCAGGTTCACCTGCGGCGCGGCTTCGTAAAACTTCACGGTCGAGCCGCGCGGCACGATCGGGATTTTGAGTGTAAAGACAACCGGGTGCCCGGGGTGCGGCGGCTCCCGGCGGAGGATCGCCTCTCGCGCGTTCGGTCCATCGAAGAGTTCCATCCGCGCCTGCGCGGGATGGTCGATCGAGCCGGTGAAAACCAGACCGCCCTGGGCATTGACGAGATCATAAGAAAGCTGCGGCTCCTGGCTGCGAGTTACCATGTTCGGTTCATCGGCCGTCGGATGCACCGCCACCAGCTCGAATTTGCCGTCCTTCAATTGTAATACCAGTTCCTGTGCGCTCGCCGGCAGCACTGTGAACGGCGCCGCTCCGCTGACCTTCCCGCCGGTCACCGTTACCCGCGATTCGCCCGCGGCGACGTTCGGGACGAGGACATCGACTTCTGTAGCGCTGACCGATTTCACAATCGCCGCGGGCTGGCCTCCGACCTCGACGCGCGCAGCCGTGGCATCGGAGAATGCCGGCTGCGCGGTGGTCACCCGCACCACCATCCCAGGGCTTGCGCCTTCGGGAGAAAGCGTGAGCGTCCGTCCGATTCGGGGCTTGCAGCCGACAAAGAGCGTACTAACAAAAAGGACCGCGGTCGCCATCCAGAGATAAGTCTTCACGGTGTTTCCTGGTTGATTTTGCTGGCCAGCAGAGGCGCCACTGCGCATCGGCGCTTCCAATCTAAGCATGCGCGAGTGCAGTGACCAAGATGTTTTCCTGCACTCGGGCTGGAACAAAAAGATATGCTCGTAGAAGGTCTGGCGACTTGATGGCAGCGCGGGACGCTGGTCATGCAGCCTGCAGACAGCGGGCTTCAGCCGAAAGAAGTCCAGCTCGAGATATTCTTCCACAAAATCGTCATGATTCGGAATAATCTGCGAGTTCTCGAGCAGAAGAGCATACGCGTCTCGCGTGTCACGTTCCGCGTCCCTCCGCCGTGAAAACCCCAGAAATCAGAAATCTGAAGTGAACCAGTCAAACATCGGCTGCAACGATTCACGATCCACGAATTACGATGCACGCAACGACCTCCGGATCGCTCACCACGTTCAACATCCTGTTCAAGAAAAAGGACGACCAGTTCCGAACCGGCGCCTAGGGCGGCGCAGTGGGCAAACCGAATGCCTGAATGAGCTGGAGCAAAGGAATCAACACGGCTTCAAGCGGGAGCGGCCGGGTAGATGACAATGAAGGTCACCTGCAAGGCGAGATTCGCGGGCCGACGAAGCTCGTCAAAATGCCGGGGACGCGATGAGATGGACGGGCAGTTCGAGGGGCGAGAATGCGGGATGCAGTCGAGTCAATGGAGCCCGCGGAAGCGGTGCGGCGTAGACAATGCGAAGCGTTGGGCGCAGCCGAGAGCCGGGAGGATCGAGTCAATCATTTTATCCCGCGAATGTTGATGCTATACGTGATTCACGTATAGCATGTAAAACTACACAGCTTGTTGCAGTCCGCGGCGAAGAACAATGACTTTTGGGACACTTCCTCATCAGGTTTGGCATCAGAGGTTCGCAGCCGGTGCGCTTCCACGAAGATCACGAGCCTGGCGTGAGCAAAATAATCTCTCGCAAAGCGAGGCGGCATTGAAATTACAGATCTCGAAGCGAACACTGCAAGTGTGGGAGCAAGATCGCGCTGCGCCACGCGGCTTTGCCCGAACCGCAATCGAAAAAGTCATTCATGTCTAGCGCCCCCCACGAGTTTGTTGGCGATTGTTGCTATACGTGAGTCACGTATAGCATCGCGACAGCATGGGCGTTTGGGGTGCCAGTCCTGCAGCCCCAATCAGCCTGCCCTTGCTTGCCACGCCGAAGTCGTGCGAAGGCGGGAGCGAAGTCGAACGGGCTGTGTCGAGGCGTTAGCGCCAGTCCGGTCGAAGACTCGCCGTGGAAACTCGGACTTGTAGCGGCGGTCCATGAGCGTCGGAAGTCGTTGCTATACGTGAATCACGTATAGCATCCACATAACAAGTAATGCAAACTGTTGTTTCCGGTGAGCAGCGGTTGATGCTACAAAATCGCCATCGAAATCGTCACTGTATGATGTTTCCGCAGTTAGCCCAGTTCACTGATGTCGCGCTTCTCCTTTTGCGCGTCATGGTTGGACTCGTGTTCATCACCAGTGGATGGAATCACCTCAAGGACCCTGAGGCGCGAAGCAAGGACATCGGGATGAGCAAAGGCTTCACAATTTTTCTAGGCGCAGCCGAAGTCGCCGGAAGTCTGGGAGTAATTTTTGGCGTTCTGACGCAACTCGCTGCGGCGGGTTTGATATTGCTAATGCTCGGGGCGATTCAGAAAAAGATTTTTGTCTGGCGCACAGGCTTCTGGGGTGAATCAGGAACAAATGGATGGAACTACGACATGATGCTCTTAGTAATGAATCTCGTGATCGTCACTACCGGAGGTGGGAATCTTTCTCTGATGAAATGATCTAGACTGCCTTGGGGGGCTTATTACGCGGTCCAAAAAATTCTGAAATGAATGTCAAATGGCCTGCTCGCGAATGGAGCTGACGGGATCAGCGACATAGAAGGTAAAGCCGTGACGGGTAGCGGCGAGCAAGCGGGGACGCGAGCGAGTTTCAATGGAGCCGCGGGGCCGCGAGCGACATGGATGGGCAAGCCAAGGCGCCGAATGGAGCTTATGGGAAAGCGACATAGAAGGTAAAACTGCGAGGGAAGCAGCGAGCGAGTTGGGGAAAGCGCACACGAGTTTGTTGGCGAATGTTGCTATACGTGAATCACGTATAGCATCACGATAACACGAGGTGTTGGTGTCAGCCCTGTAGCCGCCTCGCTGTGCGAGGCGTTTTTTGTAGCGGCGGTCTATGACCGTCGACGCGACGCGGACAATTGCGCCAGCTTTTAGCGATCTTCATCTGGTGGCGAGTCCGGGAAAAACCGGACGTTCTTCAAGAGAATCGATTTATTGCCCAGCAAACTGCCGCGCCTTCGAGCAACCATGGGAGCTCTTCACGATCTGCGACTCGGCTCACGGCGCTTTGTTCGTTTGCCATTACATCGCCTGAATGGAGCGAATGGGATGAATACGCCGTGCTGGGAAGCCGGCGGATGGACTGCATTGGTCGGTGGGAATCCGACCGAGCCGATCGGGAGATCGCGAGTCAACGACATAGAACACGTCGCGATCGGGAATCGCGTGGGTAGACGGCAACGCAGCTACGGTAGCTGGCGCGAGCACGAGGCAGTGCGAGTGATCAAGGCAAAGTGACGAGGGCAGGAGCGAGAATGGAGCCGCGGGGACGCGAGCAACATAGATGGGCAAACCGAGAGGCTGAATGGAGCTTATGGGAAAGCGACATAGAAGGTAAAACTGCGAGGGAAGCAGCGAGCGAGTTGGG
>Ga0137375_10002296_pt1 | contig 22507 bp, 19 predicted proteins | sample SagtaG_24_FD_104936 | JGI IMG/M metagenome (GOLD analysis project Ga0137375, IMG submission 104936) | Vadose zone soil microbial communities from Sagehorn Ranch, Mendocino, California, USA - Sage1_R_113_16 metaG | ecosystem: Environmental > Terrestrial > Soil > Vadose zone | place: USA... | reverse complement strand
TTATGTGCAGGAACTTCATCATACAAAGCAAACTGCATAGTGAATGTAGCACGTCCTTGCGTACGTGAACGCAGATCCGTAGCATAACCAAACATCTCTGCCAAAGGCACTTGTGCTAGTACTACTTTTGCTCCAGCTCGTTCTTCCAGACCACGCACTTTCCCACGACGGCTATTCAGATCTCCAATGACATCCCCCATATATTCATTGGGTACAACAACCTCAACATTCATTATTGGTTCTAAGATAGTGGGATCAGCTTTCTTGGCAATTTCTTTAAATGCCATAGACGCTGCGATCTTGAAGGCAAGTTCGGAGGAGTCCACCTCATGATAAGAGCCATCGTATACAGAGACCTTCACGTCGACAACCGGACACCCAACGATGATCCCATGCTGCATGGCCTCTACCACACCAGCTTCCACCGCTGGGATGTACTCCTTGGGGATAACTCCACCGACGATCGCATTGTCAAATGCAAAACCTTCTCCACGCGGCAGCGGCGCAAGGCGAAGTTTCACATGCCCATACTGACCACGCCCACCACTCTGGCGGATAAACTTCCCCTCGCCTTCTGCAGGCCGACGAATTGACTCTTTGTAGGCGACTTGAGGACGTGAGACATTGGCTGCGACTTGAAACTCGCGCGCCAACCGATCCACCAAAATCTCCAGATGGAGTTCCCCCATACCGGCAATAATGGTTTGGCCTGTTTCCTCATCAATATGCACCCTAAAAGTGGGATCTTCCTGGGACATTTTGTGCAAGGAAACTGAGAGCTTATCGGCATCCGCTTTGGTTTTTGGCTCAATGGCCACGGCCATCACTGGAGCAGGAAAGGTCATCGCTTCAAGAATAACCGTATAGGCTTCCGCACACAACGTATCTCCCGTAACGGTATGCTTAAGCCCTACGACTGCCCCAATATCGCCAGCGCGTATCTCTTTCACATCTTCACGTTTGTTGGCATGCATTCTCACAATGCGTCCGATACGCTCCCGTTTCCCTCGAGACGAGTTGTAGACATATGACCCGGCTTCCAACACCCCAGAATACACTCGCACGAAAACCAGTTGCCCAACATACGGATCCACCATGACTTTAAAAGCGAGAGCAGCAAAGGGTTCATCGTCTGATGCGAGACGTGAGACCGGCTTGTTTACACCAGAATCAATACCAGTAATGGAAGGGACATCAACAGGAGAGGGTAAATAATCTATAATACCGTCCAGTAGTGGCTGGACTCCTTTATTACGGAAAGCTGCACCACAAAAGACAGGGGTAATGTGGTTACTAATCGTGCCGCGACGGACAACGCAAGCAAGGAGCGCAGGAGGTAATATTTCCTCCCCAAGATACTTTTCCATCACTTCTTCATCTAATTCTGCAAGCTCCTCAATGAGACGTATGCGATACTCTTGTGCCTCCCTCAAAGAGTCAATTGGGATATCCGTGATACGGAAAGTAGCCCCTAGACCATCCTCCTCATAAATAATTGCCTGCATTTTAAGGAGATCAATAACTCCGCGAAAGCTATCCTCAATTCCCACAGGCAGCTGCAGAATAAGAGGACGTGCCCCTAGCCGCTCTCGCATCATATCAACAGTGCGCAAAAAATCAGCCCCAAAGCGATCAAGTTTGTTGACAAAAGCAATGCGCGGGACATGATATTTCTCAGCCTGGCGCCATACAGTTTCAGATTGCGGCTGAACTCCGCCTACAGCACAGAAAAGTCCCACTGCGCCATCCAATACCCGCAAGCTTCGCTCGACTTCAGCCGTAAAGTCCACATGACCCGGGGTATCAATGATGTTAATGAGATGATCACGCCAGAAACAGGTCGTAGCAGCGGAGGTGATTGTGATCCCTCGCTCCTGTTCCTGCACCATCCAATCCATTGTTGCAGCACCCTCATCAACCTCTCCTATGCGGTGAGATTTACCAGTATAATAGAGCATACGCTCGGTTGTGGTGGTTTTCCCCGCATCGATATGCGCAATGATGCCGATATTCCGCATCTTTTCAATGGGCACTAAACGTGGCACAACAGCCTCACTTCGCTATAGAGCAAAAAACATCTTCAGAGGGCACAGCATATGCCCCCTTCCATACATCATCGATACTGAATAGAAAACGGAGAGGAAAGAAAAAACAGGCAACAGACGGAGAAGCAGAGCAGGGATTACCAACGATAGTGCGCGAATGCTTTATTTGCCTCTGCCATGCGATGCGTATCTTCTCTCTTCTTTACCGCACTACCAGTATTGTTATACGCATCAACCAACTCTGCCGCCAAACGACGCATCATGCCCCGCTCACCACGTGAGCGCGCACTCCCCACAATCCAGCGCATACTTAAAGCAATACGTCTTTCTGGAGGGACATCAACAGGAATTTGATACGTGGAACCTCCTACTCTTCGTGACCGCACCTCGAGCACCGGCTTTACATTATCTACTGCCTGCCTGAATACTTTCAATGGGTCCTCACCTAGACGCTCTCGGACAATCTCCATGGCACCGTACATAATGTGCTCTGCAAGACTTTTCTTCCCCTGTTTCATGAGGACATTCACACAACGGGTTATAAATAGATCTCCATACATTGAATCTGGCAGAACTGGTCGTTTTGCCACAACTTTTCTACGTGGCATGTATCCTCTCCAAAAAACTAGGAGACAGCTGCAAACCTCATAGCCGCCTCGCGCACGTTCCAATTACGATTTCTTCGCCCCGTATTTCGACCGGCTTTGTTTACGGTTCTGTACCCCCATAGTATCCAACGTTCCGCGAATGATATGATAGCGTACACCAGGGAGATCCTTGACACGCCCTCCACGGATCATGACGATAGCATGTTCTTGCAAATTGTGCCCTACGCCAGGGATATAAGCCGTTACCTCTACGCCATTGGTCAACCGCACTCGTGCCACCTTCCTCAAAGCAGAGTTTGGCTTCTTTGGGGTTGAGGTATAGACTCGCGTACACACCCCGCGTTTTTGGGGGTTGGCACGTAATGCAGGGCTAGAGGTCTTCTTCTTAAGACGCTTCCGCCCCTTATGCACAAGTTGATGAATGGTAGGCATCGATAACCTTTCACTATGCTCAACAACTGCTATTCTTACCACCTATCCTATTGGGCTGTCAAGGGATTACCGTAGGCTCCCTTTCCATACTACTGGCGACAGACAACATATCCCCGGTTGTGTCTGTATGCCCGTTTCCTGACAGCTTTAGCGGGGTTTCAATATGCTCCTGAGAAGGGACACCATCATAGAGCTCAACCAAATCCTCCTGGTGCTGCACGATACCTGTACCAGCAGGAATAATACGTCCCATAATGACGTTCTCTTTGAGCCCTCGCAGACGGTCAATCATGCCACTCACGGCTGCTTGGGTTAGCACACGTGTCGTCTCTTGGAAGGATGCAGCTGAAATGAAGCTTTCTGTGCTCAAAGATGATTTAGTAATACCTAGCAAGATAGGCTTCCCACGTGCTGGGGTCCCTCCCTCCTGCATGACAGCTTGATTATGACGAGCAAAAATTGTCTTCGCAACTTGCTCTCCAACCAAAAAATCGGTATCCCCAGGCTCCTCCACGACAACCCGCTTGAGCATTTGTTTCACGATCACTTCAATGTGCTTGTCATTAATTTGCACACCTTGGAGACGATACACTTCTTGAATCTCATTCACGAGATATCTTTGCAGCTCTTTTTCACCCAAGATATCCAGAATATCATGAGGATTGGCAGCACCATCCATGAGCGGTTCACCAGCGCGTACGCGGTCACCTTCGTGGACATTCACATACTTACCCCGCGGGATCAGATACTCACGCTCTTCATTGCTCTCGGCCGTAACCAGCACCTTGCGCGCACCCCTTTGAAAGCCACCGAACTTGACAACACCGTCAATTTCAGAAATGATTGCTTGCTCTTTTGGCTTCCGAGCCTCAAAAAGCTCTGCCACACGGGGTAAACCGCCAGTAATATCCTTAGTTTTTGTTGTCTCGCGCGGAATCTTCGCGATTGCATCCCCCGGCGAAACATACTCACTCTCTACCACTGAAATGTGAGCGCCTGCTGGCAACAAATAACGCCCAACAGTTACATTATTTTCATCTCTGACTGAAATACGCGGCTGACGTTTCTCGTCGTGATGGTCGATAATCACCTTCTGTGATAGCCCGGTCTGCTCGTCGACCTCCTCCTGCACCGTTACACCTTCGATAATATCGCCATAGGCGACACGCCCAGGCACCTCAGCAAGGATAGACAGCGTATAAGGATCCCACTCAACCAGCTTCTCCCCACGCTCAATCTTCTGCCCATCTTTGACTTTGAGACGCGCTCCATAGACGATCTGGTAGCGCTCTTTTTCACGCCCCTGCTCGTCTTGGATTACCAACATACCATTACGATTCATCACCACCATGGCACCCTCACGACTGTGGACTGTACGCATGTTCTGATAGCGTACGATACCGCTATTTTTCGCTTGGAGGGTACTCTGCTCGACCTGCCGGCTGGCGGTGCCCCCAATATGAAATGTCCGCATGGTGAGCTGGGTACCAGGCTCGCCAATGGACTGGGCAGCAATGACACCTATAGCCTCACCAATTTCAACAAGGGCACCCGTTGCGAGATTGCGACCGTAGCACATAGCACATACCCCAGTCTCCAACTCACAGGTGAGTACAGAACGAATCTCAACATGCTCAATACCAGCGTTCTCAAGACGCTCCATAGCCTCTTCATCAATAAGCATGGCACGGGCTACCAGTATCTCACCACTGTAGGGATCGATCACATCTTCCACCGCCACCCGTCCTAAAACACGTTCGCCGAGCGATTCGATGATCTCTCCACTCTGGACAAGCGCTGTGGCTGTAATACCATTACTCGTACCACAGTCCTGTTTCAACACGATTATATCTTGAGCCACATCAACGAGTCGGCGGGTTAGATACCCTGAGTTTGCCGTCTTCAGAGCCGTATCTGCCAGCCCCTTCCTCGCACCATGGGTGGAGATAAAGTATTGCAAGACACTCAGCCCTTCGCGGAAGTTGGCTGTAATAGGCGTCTCCATGATTTCCCCACTCGGCTTCGCCATTAAGCCACGCATACCAGCAAGCTGGCGAATTTGCTGTAAGCCACCACGCGCTCCAGAATTGGCCATCACATAGATCGGGTTAAAATCATGTCGCGCACCTTTATCACTCTTTCCACGCATTACATCAAAGTCTTCTCGTTCTAACTCCTTGAACATCTCATTTGAAACCTGCTCAGTAACCTGAGCCCAGATATCCACAATTTTGTTATACCGCTCACCGTTAGTAATAAGCCCTTCACGGTATTGATTCTCAACATCGATCACAGCCCGTCGTGCGTCCTCAACTAAAGGTTCTTTCATAACTGGGATATGCATATCATCAATGCCGATGGACATCCCAGACTGGGTCGCATAATAGAAGCCTAGCGCCTTGAGATCTTCTAAGAGCTGCACAGTACGCTCTTTTCCCACACGCTGAAAACACTCGGCGACCAAATCAGTTAGTGAACTCTTGTCCATCTGACGATTGACGCGATTGAAACCTATTTCGGAGGGTAAGATCTCGCTCAAAAGAATACGCCCGACGGTCGTAGAAATGACCTCCCCAGCTATACGTACGCGAATGCGTGCTTGCAGCCCAACTTCACCCGTATCGTATGCCACACGAACTTCGTGCGGATTCGCAAAAAGCTTGCCTTCCCCACGCACTCCCCCACGCTCTTTCGTCAGATAATAACATCCTAAGATAATATCCTGACTGGGCACAGCGAGTGGTTTCCCATGCGCTGCAGACAAAATATTATTCACGGAAAGCATCAATGTCTTAGCTTCAACCTGTGCTTCTACTGATAGCGGCACGTGTACAGCCATTTGGTCACCATCAAAATCGGCGTTAAAGGCCGCACAGACAAGCGGATGGATACGAATGGCTTTACCTTCTACTAAAACAGGTTCAAAAGCCTGAATCCCGAGGCGATGGAGAGTTGGAGCACGGTTGAGCAGGACTGGATATTCCCGAATGATCTCGTCTAGTGCATCCCAGACCTCAGGTCGATCCTTTTCAACCATTTTCTTGGCACTTTTGATCGTATTAACGTGGCCTCGCTCCTCTAACTTGTGGTATATAAAAGGCTTAAAAAGCTCTAAGGCCATCTTTTTAGGTAGGCCACACTGATGGAGTTTCAGTTCTGGACCCACTACAATCACCGAACGGCCAGAATAATCGACTCGCTTTCCTAAGAGGTTCTGACGGAAACGCCCCTGTTTGCCTTTGAGCATATCACTCAAGGACTTCAGCGGACGTTTATTGGGGCCACGCAAGGCTCGCCCACGACGTCCATTATCAAAAAGCGCATCCACAGCTTCTTGGAGCATGCGCTTCTCGTTCCGAATAATAATATCCGGTGCCCGCAATTCCTGCAGGCGAATCAAACGATTATTCCTGTTAATCACTCGACGATACAAGTCGTTCAGATCAGACGTCGCGAATCGTCCACCATCAAGCGGAACAAGAGGGCGTAGTTCAGGAGGAATAACAGGAATGACTTCCAAGATCATCCATTCCGGTCGATTCCCAGATTTACGGAAAGCCTCAAGCACTTTCAACCGTTTGATAGTTTTCTTCCGTTTTTGCAACGATACCGCCTCACGCATCTCAATGCGCAGAGATTCTGCGAGGGTATCAAGGTCTAAACGACGTAGCAACTCACGAATAGCTTCGGCACCCATCCCGGCGACAAAACTACCCTGCCCTTGCTCCCCCAGGAACTCACGGTAACGCTCTTCTGTTAACAACTCACGCTCTTTCAGCCCTGTCGTGCGAGGATCAATGACCACATAGTTCTCAAAATAGAGAATGCGTTCCAACTCGCGCAGCGACATATCCAGGAGGATCCCAATACGACTAGGGATGCCCTTAAAAAACCAAACGTGTGATACTGGGCAAGCAAGTTCAATATGACCTAAACGCTCACGCCGTACCTTTGATTGTATAACCTCGACACCGCACTTCTCACAAATGACCCCACGGTGTTTCATGCGCTTGTATTTCCCACAATTGCACTCCCAATCTTTGACTGGGCCAAAGATCTTGGCGCAAAACAACCCGTCACGCTCAGGCTTAAATGTCCGGTAATTAATCGTTTCCGGCTTCTTGACTTCGCCATGAGACCAGGAACGGATCTTCTGTGGAGAGGCAATAGAGATGCGAATCGCACTGAAAGAGGTAGGGTCTTTGGGTTTCTCGAACAAGTTGAAAACGCTATCCAAAGGCGTCCTCCTTCGCTAACAGACTGCAAATATGCACGTCTAGTTTAACCCTAAGTATCTGCCTGGTTAACACCTCATACCAGGGACACGCACGATGTGAAACACTCACTCGGACATTTCTTCGAGTTGCTCCTCCTGTGGCACATCCCCTGCTTCAAGCAGCTCAACATCCAGCGCCAGACTCTGGAGTTCTTTCACCAACACATTGAAAGATTCTGGCAAACTAGCTTCCAGAGTGTTCTCCCCTTTCACAATTGCCTCGTACATTCGGGTGCGTCCAACAACGTCATCAGATTTGACCGTTAGCATTTCCTGCAGCGTACGCGCAGCGCCATAGGCTTCGAGAGCCCATACCTCCATCTCACCCAGGCGTTGCCCACCGAATTGGGCTTTGCCCCCTAGCGGTTGCTGAGTCACTAAGGAATATGGACCCGTGGAGCGGGCATGGATCTTATCATCCACGAGATGGTGCAGTTTCATCATGTAGATCTGACCTACTACAACTGCCTGATCAAACGGCATCCCCATCTTCCCGTCATATAGCGTAACCCGCCCATCTTCGGGCAACCCTGCCTGGCGCAGAGCAATTTTAATATCTTCCTCAGTCGCTCCATCAAACACTGGTGTCGCGACCCTCCAGTGCAACTGCTTCGCTGCCCATCCAAGATGAGTTTCCAAAATTTGCCCTACATTCATCCGTGACGGAACCCCTAATGGGTTAAGGATCAAATCAATGGGCGTTCCATCTTCCATATAAGGCATATCTTCCTCAGGGACTATAATAGACACTACCCCTTTATTACCATGTCGCCCCGCCATTTTATCACCAACACTGAGTTTGCGCTTCATAGCAATGTAAACTTTTACCATCTTGATAACACCTGGAGGGAGCTCATCGCCTCGACGGAGCTTAGCGATCTTTTCATCCCGTATAGACTGCAATGCACGGATTTGCTCCCTCGCTGTCCCTTCGATATCATCTATCCGCCTGCGTATACCCTCAGTGCCTGTTACAGGTAGATCAAGAAGGGCTTTGCCAGCAAGATCGGCTAAGAGCACCCCAGTGAGAGGCTCACCTTTACGTAGAGCAAGCGTTCCTACACCAACATCCTCGATGTCCCTTGCAGCGCTTTGACCGACGAGTAGACTGCGGAGTTTTTTGTCACGCTCTTCCTCGACAATTTTGATCTCGTCATAGAAGTCTTTTTCAATCCGTGCCACGTCCTCTTCTTCGATAGCACGTGCACGTTCGTCCTTCTCGGCACCCCGTCGTGAGAACACTCGTACACCAACCACAATACCTTCTATTCCAGGCGGCACTACTAATGAGGTATCTCGTACATCTCCAGCCTTCTCGCCGAAGATAGCTTTCAAAAGCTTTTCCTCAGGGCTCAGCTGCGTTTCACCTTTTGGAGTGATCTTGCCTACAAGAATATCACTAGGGGTAACCTTCGCACCAATACGAATAATACCACTGTCATCAAGGTTTCTTAGTGCCTCTTCACCCACATTAGGAATATCTCGAGTAATCTCTTCCTTGCCTTGCTTCGTATCACAGGCTTCAACCTCAAATTCTTCAATGTGGATAGAGGTAAAGATATCCTCCTTGACCACTCTCTCACTAATCACAATAGCGTCCTCGAAGTTATAGCCTCCCCAAGGCATGAAAGCCACCAGGATATTGCATCCGAGGGCAAGCTCTCCTTGATCCGTCGATGGACCATCAGCGAGTACTTGTCCCTTTTGTACTCGTTGTCCAAGATGTACTACAGGGCGCTGATTAATACATGTGCTTTGATTGGAACGCTGATACTTCACGAGCGAATAGATATCGACCCGTGGCTCTCCTCCTTCGCTATCCTCGTCAACCCGGACAACAATGCGTGTCGCATCGACATTCACTACTTCGCCCGCAGTCTTGGCTAGGACAACAGCTCCCGAGTCTCGAGCGGCAATCGTCTCCATCCCTGTCCCTACAATGGGCGACTCTGTACGTAGCAAGGGGACGGCTTGGCGTTGCATATTCGATCCCATCAATGCTCGGTTAGCATCATCATTTTCAAGGAAGGGAATGAGAGACGCTGCGACACTAACTAGCTGCTTCGGTGATACATCCATATAGTTAATCTCGTTCGGGGGCACTAAGACGAATTCCCCCCCTTTCCGCGCTGAGATTACGTCACGTATAAAGTCGCCGGTTTCAGTCACCTCAGCATTTGCTTGGGCGATAACGTAACGATCCTCCTCGATAGCCGAAAGGAACTCAATTTCATCTGTAACCCGACCATCCTCCACTTTGCGATACGGTGTTTCAATAAAACCGAAACGGTTTACTCGCGCATACGTGCTTAGAGAGGCAATCAGCCCAATATTTGGTCCCTCTGGAGTCTCAATAGGACAAATACGTCCATAGTGAGTTGGATGTACGTCACGTACTTCAAAACCAGCGCGATCACGTGTTAGGCCTCCAGGACCTAATGCAGAAAGACGACGCTTGTGGGTTATTTCCGACAAGGGATTGGTCTGATCCATGAACTGCGATAGTTGGCTACTGCCAAAGAACTCTTTCACTGCAGCTGTTACTGGTTTCGAATTAATTAGATCATGAGGCATAGCCATTTCGAGATCATGGATACTCATACGCTCACGAATGGCTCGCTCCATACGTACCAAACCAATGCGTAGTTGGTTCTCAAGCAATTCACCTACTGAGCGCACACGGCGGTTTCCAAGGTGGTCAATATCGTCGACAGCACCACCTCCCTGACGTAACGTCAGCAGATAACGTACAACCTCAATAATGTCCTGCCTCGTTAGCATACGTATCTCAAGTGGCAAATCGAGACTAAGCTTGGTGTTTAATTTCAGCCGACCAATACGTGAGAGATCGTAACGTTTAGCATTAAAAAAGAGGTTATCAAAGAACAGGTGAGCTGTATCTTTGGTCGGAATATCACCTGGACGTAAACGTTTATATATCTCCAGAAGAGCCTCATCTTGCGTCTCAATACGATCCGCAAGCAAGGTAATGCGGAGCGATGCATCTGTGCGCAACGGATCCAAGAACAACGCACGAAAATCCGTCACCCGCTTAGCCTTTAAGCGCGCCACATCATCGACCGTGAGTTCATGATTAAGCTCAAAAAGCACTTCACCTGTAGTCGGATCAATAATATCATCGGCCACCACTTGTCCTAAGAGACTTTCCTCTGCACACGAAATCTCATCGACAGTACTAGTGAGCAAACGGCGCAAAGCACTACGAGAGATCTTCCGCCCAGCCCGGACTATCACTTCTCCAGACTCTGGATCAATTACGTCATCTCGGCTTTGCTGCTGTATCAGCAGTTCTGATACCTTTTTGTAAAAAGTATCACTCCCTGGATCATAGCGAATGGCTTCACTTTTGTAGAAAGTTTGCAGAATATCTCTCGATGATAATCCTAGAGCTCTTAAGAGAATGGTTACAGGTAGCTTACGACGCCGATCAATACGCACGTGCAGCTGATCTTTGATATCAAACTCAAAATCGAGCCATGAACCTCTATAAGGAATAATACGAGCTGAGTACAGCAACTTACCGCTCGTTGTACTGCGCCCCTTTTCCTGGGCGAAGAAGACCCCTGGCGAGCGATGCAACTGACTTACAATGACTCGCTCAGTTCCATTGACAATAAAGGTCCCTTTGTCAGTCATTAAAGGTATTTCACCAAGGTAAACCTTTTGCTCTTTAACGTCGCGAATGGTTGATGGCTCGCCGTCAGTACTTTTCTCGCGTACCACAAGTCGTACCATGACACGTAATGGGTCAGCATAAGTTATACCTTTCTGACGACACTCATCAACATCATATTTAGCATGGTATATGAGAAGCCGGTGGGTGCTCTCACCCACGACTCCCACCCCCCCCAGTCCTTTATACTCACCCTCCTCTGATTCCCACACGCCAATTTCGTATCCCGCATATTCCAGTGAGGCCATCCCATTAAAGTCAGTAATTGGGAAGACACTACGAAATACAGCTTCTAAACCACGATCCTCACGGTCTAAGGGTGGGCGTTCCTGTTGCAAAAAGCGTGCATAGGATTTTTGTTGCACCTCGATAAGATTGGGGAGATCAATAATCGTAGGGATCCGTGCAAAATCCTGTCGTTCTCGCTGCTCATTTACGTTTACTACCACCGTGTCTTGCCCTATCATCATCACTCCTCATCTGCAGCAGAGATGCTATGCCCATCCACCCTGCCAACCCTAATCTTCGCTTTGCCAGAAGAATATTACTTAATTTCGACGACTGCCCCGACCTCTTCGAGCTTCTGCTTTATTGAAGCAGCTTCCTCTTTCGATACGCCCTGTTTCACTGGTTTTGGTGCTTCGTCAACCAGGGCTTTTGCCTCTTTCAGTCCCAAACTGGTAATGGCACGGACTTCTTTGATTACCTGAATCTTTTTGTCTCCTGAGCTGGACAGAATAACATCAAATTCGGTTTGCTCCACAGGAGCCTCTGCTACAGCCCCAGCAGCGGTAGCAGGCATCATCGTCATAGGAGCTGCAGCCGTGACACCAAATTTCTCCTCGAGTTCTTTGACAAATACCGAAAGATCAAGCACAGTCATATTCTCGATAAAACCAAGCACCTCTTCCTTTGTAATAGCCACCGCTCTTCTCTCCTGTAGTAAATGTCTTCCCCTGACAACCAGCTATCCCTCTTGTTGGGCTTTCTCTTTGGCATCTTTTACCGCCTGCAAGACATACACAAGCTGCCGCAGTACCCCCTGTAACACACCAACCAGGCCTACCAACGGGCTTTGCATGCTAGCTATCATAAGTCCTAATAGGACTTCGCGCGGAGGGAGCTCCGCAAGCGCTGTGATTTGCGCGGGGGAAAGTACCTGCCCCTCAACGAACCCAACACGCACATTGAGCTTGGATTCCTTCTTTGCATACTCGGTAAGTGCTTTGGCCATTGCCACTGCGTCATGCTGCGAGAACGCCACCGATGTTGGCCCCACGAAATGGTCTGCCAAGGACACAAAGCCGGTGTCCTCTACAGCTCGCCGAGCTAGCGTATTCTTTACCACATGTAGTTCGACCATAGCCTCGTGTAACTGGCTACGCAACTCTGCCATTTGCTGGACGTTGAGTCCAGAATAATCTGCCAGAATAGCTGCCTTCACATCCACAAACTTCGCGTGCAGGGCTGCCATCTTCTCTGCTTTTGCCGCTTTCCCAATCACAGCCTCTTCCTTATTTTCGCTCCCACCAAAGGCCTATGAATAGACTATTTCAAGGTATTTGCTACCACCATTTCATCCACTTTGACCCCGGGGCCCATTGTCGATGCCAGAGCAATGCTTTTCATGTACTTCCCTTTACTTGTGGCTGGCTTAAGACGCGCTAGAGTTTCCAAAAGTGTATGAGCATTTTCTTCTAAAGACTCTAAGGGGAAACTCACCCTGCCAATCCCTGCATGCACAATGCCAGCCCGGTCAACCCGAAATTCCACTTTTCCGGCCTTGATCTCACGGACAACCCGACCAATGTCAAGCGCCACTGTGCCCGACCTGGGGTTTGGCATCAAACCGCGCGGACCAAGAATTTTGCCCAATCTTCCCACGACCCCCATCATGTCAGGAGTTGCCGCCGCCCGGTCAAAATCTAACCACCCCTCAGTAATTTTCTGAGCCAGTTCTTCGGCGCCGACATAATCCGCACCTGCATCAAGAGCCTCTCGCTCCTTCTCTCCTTTGGCAAACACTAACACCCGCGGAGTTTTGCCCACGCCGTGTGGCAACACCACACTGCCGCGTACCATCTGATCAGCATGTCTAGGGTTCACACCAAGGCTCACAGCCATTTCGACACTCTCATCGAATTTGGCAAAGGCAATATCTTTCACTACCTGCAAGGCTTCGCGGAGTTCATATCTTTTACTCTTATCAAATTTCTTGTGCGCCTCCAGCATCTTTTTCCCATGCTGTGCCATGCTCGTAGTCCTTCCTTAGCAGCGATTATCACTTCTAATGAATGATTTCAAGCCCCATACTACGTGCCGTGCCAGCAATAATACGCATTGCCGCCTCTATTGTAGTAGCATTGAGATCCGCCATTTTAGTCTCAGCAATCTGGCGTACTTGCTCGGGTGTCACCTTCCCTACTTTGTCACGATTTGGCGTAGAGGCTCCTTTAACGACACCAGCTGCCTGTTTTAACAAGGCAGAAGCCGGAGGTGACTTCGTAATGAATGAAAAGGAACGGTCTGAATAGACAGTTACAACCACTGGAGTAATCATGCCAGCTTGCGCTTGTGTTTGAGCGTTGAAGGCTTTGCAGAACTCCATAATATTGACGCCGTGCTGTCCAAGAGACGGACCCACCGGTGGAGAGGGAGTAGCCTGCCCTGCGGGCACCTGCAATTTCACCTTTGCCACTACTTGCTTTGCCATGCTTCACTCCCCTCGCCTCAGACTAGACATCTTTCAAACCAACTCGACCTGTAAGAATTCCAACTCAACCGGCGTGGAACGACCAAAAATACTCACCATAACTTTAAGCTTACCACGTTCCGGATTAACCTCTTTGATAACCCCTGTAAAGTTGGTAAATGGCCCGTCGATCACACGCACATTTTCTCCAAGTTCAAAGAGTACCTTAGGTCTCGGCTCTGCTGTCTCGCCACGCATGTGCTTTTGGATCTGTATCACTTCTTCGTCGGATAGAGGTGTAGGGTCCTTCGCTCCACCTAGAAGGCCAGTCACTTTGGGTGTATCTTTAATGACATACCAAATATCATCGTTCATCTCTGCTTCAATCAGGAGATACCCTGGGAAAAATTTGCGTGATAATACCTTGCGCTTTCCCCCTTTGACCTCGATAACGTCCTCCATAGGCACAAGGATTTGTCCGACACGCTCGTGGAGTCCCAGGATATTTAAACGCTCTTCGAGGCTGGTTTTGACCTTGTTCTCATAACCAGAGTACGTATGTACCACATACCATTGCTTGCTCATGCCAAGCCGTCCTAGCGGTCATCTGAGAATACTATGGAGCACCCTTGCTAACCCAAAGTCCACAATGCCCAAGTACACAGAAATAATGCTCACTGCCGCCACCACCACTACTGTCGACGCCAGTGTCTCCTTACGAGAGGGGAACGTTACTTTGCGTAGCTCAGACCGTATATCTCGGAGAGATTGTACAGCTTTTTCATACATCTCTTGCCACATGAGTCATCTCGCTTACTGGGGTATATCCTTAGAGGAAGTAGCACCCCTGAAGAAGAGGCAGGCCAGGAGGGATTTGAACCCCCATCCCCCGGATTTGGAGTCCGGTGCTCTAGCCGTTCGAGCTACTGGCCTGTACACTTCCCTATAACTATTATTGCTGCCTATCCCCTGGATGTCACCGTGTTTCTCGGTGAGGAGTATGCTGGCGGCAAAAACGGCAATACTTCTTAAATTCAAAGCGGTCAGGGGTGCGACGCTTATTTTTTGTGGTCGTATAATTACGACGTTTGCACTCATTGCATGCTAAGATCACCATCTCCCGCATAGCCTTTTCCTATCCTCAGGAAGTCACTTCCAGCTCTTTGCTTGCAGAAGTATAGCTAAAGAGTATCACAGCATTCTACACCAAGACGTCACTGACGACGCCGGCCCCGACTGTGCGCCCCCCTTCCCGGATCGCAAACCGTAACTCCTTCTCCAACGCTATCGGCGTGATCAGCTCCACCTGCACCGCCACATTGTCCCCCGGCATCACCATCTCCGTCCCCTCCGGCAACGTCACCACCCCCGTCACATCCGTCGTCCGAAAATAAAACTGCGGCCGATACCCTTGAAAAAACGGCGTGTGCCGCCCCCCCTCGTCCTTCGACAACACATACACCTCCGCCGCAAAGCGCGTGTGCGGCGTGATCGACCCCGGCTTCGCCAGCACTTGCCCCCGCTCAATCTCGTCGCGCTTCACCCCCCGCAGCAATACCCCAATATTATCCCCCGCCTCCCCCCGGTCCAAGACCTTCCGAAACATCTCCACCCCCGTCGCCACCGTCTTCTGCGTCCCCCGAAACCCCACGATCTCCACATCATCCCCCACGTTCACCACCCCGCGTTCGACCCGCCCCGTCGCCACCGTCCCACGCCCCGAGATCGTAAAGACGTCCTCCACCGGCATCAAAAACGGCCGCTCCACGGCCCGCTGCGGCGTTGGCACATACGCATCCACAGCGTCCAGTAACTCAAAAATACACACCGTCTCCGGCGCATTCGGGTCCCCACTCTCTAGCGCCTTCAGCGCACTGCCCCGAATGATCGGGATCTCATCCCCCGGAAACTCATACTTGTCCAGCAACTCCCGCATCTCCAACTCCACCAAATCCAAGAGCTCCGGATCGTCTACCATGTCCACTTTGTTCATGAACACCACAATGTACGGCACTCCCACCTGGCGCGCCAGCAAAATATGCTCCCGCGTCTGCGGCATGGGCCCATCCGCCGCACTCACCACCAAAATCGCCCCGTCCATCTGCGCCGCGCCCGTAATCATGTTTTTGACGTAGTCGGCATGCCCCGGACAGTCCACATGGGCATAGTGCCGCTTGGCACTCTCATACTCCACATGCGCCGTCGCAATCGTGATCCCCCGTGCCTTCTCTTCCGGCGCTTTGTCAATCTGATCAAACGGAATATACTGCGCCAGCCCTTTCTTCGCGAGCACTTGCGTCATCGCCGACGTCAGCGTCGTCTTGCCGTGATCCACATGCCCGATCGTCCCAACATTGACGTGCGGCTTCGTCCGCTGAAACTTCGCTTTCGCCATCCCTCGCCCCTTTCTTTACAGAACTTAACAGACTTCATCCTGAAGTTAGCTTGTTATCGCATTGCAGAATAGCTCTCTACTCTCCATGAGCATCTCGCTCATACAAAGCCCACGATCGGACTCGAACCGATGACCTCTTCCTTACCAAGGAAGTGCTCTGCCTCCTGAGCTACGTGGGCTCGAAGGCATGCCAAACAAGAGCGGGAAACGGGACTCGAACCCGCGACCCCCAGCTTGGAAGGCTGGCGCTCTAGCCAACTGAGCTATTCCCGCCCCGTATCATAGCGTCCGTAGGCAGTGGGGAGGGGAGGATTCGAACCTCCGAAGGCTGCGCCAACAGATTTACAGTCTGCCCCCTTTGACCGCTCGGGAACCTCCCCTGAGAACAAACACAGATAGGTGGAACTACGGAAAATGCTTGTCTGGTACGCAGAGGAGCCGATGAGAGGAATTGAACCTCCAACCTGCTGATTACAAATCAGCTGCTCTACCTTTGAGCTACATCGGCTGAGTTCCATCGGCAGTGCAGACATTCCCATACGCCAGCTAGCAAAATGAGTAAGCGAAAATCATAGAAAAAAAATCTCATCTTGTCAATGAGAAATTGGGCCTGTCTATAGCTCTCTCGCTCTTCTATCTTTGGCCGCACGTGCGATGCAGTGGTCCCAGCGGTACGCCAAAATAATGGCTCCTGCCGTAGCGACGTTGAGTGAATTTGTCCCTGTGTGCATGGGGATACGTACGAAACCATCACAGCGCTCACGGACCAGACGGCGGATGCCGTGGCTCTCCGCTCCTAACACCAGTACGACGCGCTCTGGCCAAGCCATCTGAGCAACCGTGAACTCGGCCTGCATATCCGCACCGTAGACCCAAAAACCGTGTTGTTTCAACTCATCGAGGGCCCGAACAACGTTCGCCACACGCACAATAGACACACGCTCAATCGCCCCTGCTGAAAGCTTGGCCACTGCTGGTGTCAAGGACACGGCTTCGTGGCGTGGTATCACAATGGCGTGTACACCGAATGCCGCGGCGGAACGAATCAGGGCCGCAAAGTTTCCCACATCCGTCACGCTATCGAGGACCAGCATTGTGCACGATCCTGGCATCGTTGTCACATCTGTGACAACCTCAAGCCATGGTTGATATACATGTGGCTTGGCAAGTGCTACAATGCCCTGATGAGCATTATGGCCCAGTAACTGATATAACTGCGGACGCTCCACAGTGACCACCGGGATGCCGCGACGTTCTGCGAGAGCGATAATGCGTTGTACCTCGGCACCACGCCGTTGTGTACTTATAAGCACCTTCCGTATGTGGCGACGCGCTGCCTGTAAAGCTTCGAGGACAGGATGGACTCCATAGAGCTTCTCGTCCGTCATCTTGTGCTCACTGCGGTGACTCTACCTCACCTGCTGGCGAACGACGCCCACAGAGGCAAATGGCATAGGCCGCAATACCCATTTCTGTACCGATAAACCCCAGCCCATCCGTCGTCGTGGCCTTCACGCTAATCTGCATTGGGTCCACGCCAATTGTCCCTGCCAGTGCGTGGACCATGGGTTGCGCATATGGCGCCAAGCGTGGGCGCTGGGCGACCACCGTGATATCTGCATTGCTTAATGCGTAGTGATGTCCCGCTAAAAATTGGGTGACGTGCTGTAGCAAATGCAGGCTCGACACACCGCGCCAGCGTTCGTCCGTGCTTGGGAAGTGTTGTCCCAAATCACCGAGTGCAAGCGCACCGAGCATAGCATCACACAGGGCGTGCACCACAACGTCAGCATCGGAATGGCCGTCTAAGCCGCGATCATACGGAATTGTCACACCACCGAGCACTAATGGCCGTCCTGGGACCAATGGATGGACATCGTAACCAAAGCCAATGCGCATATAACCTTTCACGTCACGCGCGGTAGCGCAGGAACATTTCACAAAAAACGAGATCGTCCGGCGTGGTAATTTTAACGTTATACTCATAGCCTAGCACGATTTTTACTGGATACCCCAGGGCTTCAATGAGTCCGGCCTCGTCCGTGGCATGGAGACCTTGTCGCCAGGCATACTGAAACGCCTTCCGCAAGAGCACATGTTGAAATGCTTGCGGGGTTTGGATACGCCATAGATGCTCACGAGGCACCGTGGCTTCTACATCACCTGCGGCGGAGACGCGCTTGAGTGTATCTTTCAACGGCACTGCAGCAATAGCGGCCCCGTATCGGCCAGCATGATCGAGCGTCTGCTGCAAGAGATCCTCACTCACAAAAGGGCGTACCCCATCATGCACAACGATGAGATCAACAGCTTCTGCAACCCGCTGCAGTCCCAGCCAGACGGACTCCTGACGCGTTATCCCCCCAGCGACGACCCCACGCACTTTCCGAAATCCGTAACGCTCTATTATCGCACTCTGACACAAGGCACATTGCTCTGCTGCTACCATAACCCAGATGTCATCTATAGCTCCGCACTCCTGAAAAACCTCCAACGTGCGTGCTAAAATCTCACGACCGCCAAGCTGGAGAAACTGTTTAGGAATGGTTCCCCCCATGCGACGGCCCTCCCCAGCCGCAGGAATGAGTGCCGCCACACGGCTATAGACCGATCTCGTGCCCACAACTTTGTCTCTCCTACCGTCCTTCTATGGAGACTTCCCGCTCATGCTCTTCCTTCAAACGCGTGAAGATCATCCGCCCAGCTGTCGTCTGTAACACACTGGTAACGACCACATCGATATGTTTGCCGACATAGCGCTTCGCATTATCAACGACCACCATCGTCCCGTCGTCCAGGTAGGCCACCCCTTGCCCGTACTCCTTACCCTCCTTCATGATATGCACGCTCATCACTTCACCAGGCAACACGACAGGTTTCACTGCATTCGCCAATTGATTCACATTTAGGACCGGCACCCCCTGGAGTTCAGCCACCTTGTTCAGGTTGAAATCGTTGGTCAGCACTTTGCCTTTGAGCACTTTCCCTAGAGCCACGAGTTTGGTATCAACTTCACGAATCTGAGGGAAATCATGATCGACAATGCACACCGTCATGTCGGCATTCTTTTGGATACGCTGCAAAATATCTAGGCCACGGCGTCCACGATTCCGTTTGATAGAATCAGGAGACCCAGCAATGTGCTGTAATTCTTTGAGGACAAACTGTGGCACAATCAGAGGCCCCTCAAGGAATCCCGTCTCACAGATATCAGCAATACGACCATCAATGATTACACTCGTATCAAGAATTTTCGGGCTGCTTGCCTGTCCCATGCCGAGGCCGAGGGTGCCCTCGTCACCAGCCCTGAACTCTGGACCTTTCCACAGACCGAGAACAATCCCAAAGTAGGCACAGATGCTGTACAGCAGCAGGGAAAGCGTCTGTGTGACCTCGGGCCCCTGGATAGGGAGTTTACTCACAACGTAATTGCCTAAAGCTCCGACACATAACCCAATTACGAGTCCTGCCAAACCATACAAATATGACCACAATGGAATGGTCCGGAGATAGCGTTCGAGAATACACAGCCCTACCCCAACCACTATGGCAATAGCTGCACCGATGATACCAGATATGAGGCTACCCTGTGTCAGCCCAATGACAGCCCCTGACCAAGCGCACACAGCAAGAACTATGAGTCGTAAAATGTACAGTCCCACGCGCTGACCTCCTCTCAAGCATCAAGAAGCTCCGTGGGCTGAATCCACCACAGCCGTGCACCGTGACTGCTAATGGACCTATCCATACCGCTCTTGCCTACCAATAATCCTTGTTGATTCTAACTGATGCGGGGTGATAGGTTAAGAAACCACGAGGCAACACAAAAACTACTCTTCTCTGCAGCATCTGAATCGCCTTAATGCCCTATAGATGCGGGCGGGTGGTATCACGCATACGGAATTGAGGCCATCTTTTGGAGAGAGTTTACAAGTTGATCTTAGCAAGCACAGAGATAAGCGTCAAGCTGCTGACACCTCTAGCAGCTAGGGACGTGTTATATTCGCCTACAGGAGTGAGACCGCTCTAGTGGTAGCACCCCCATCTTTCTACGTAAGTCACCGGACGGAGAGAAGCCGATGCAGCCGTTACGTTCCCTACTGTTTGTACCTGGCAATAAGCCAACGTGGATGGAGAAAGCGTTAGGTTATGGGGCGGATGCATTAATTTTTGATCTCGAGGATTCTGTGCCAGCACCTGATAAGCATTTCGCGCGCGCACACGTCCGCCAAGCCCTAGAGTGCCTTCATGGCCGGGGACCATGCCTGACAGTGCGCATCAATGCCCTTGATACAGGGCTTGCTGGTGATGATCTCGAAGCTATTATATGTCCTGGACTCTCGGCGATTATTGCGCCAAAGATTGAAACCCCACAGGAGGTGGCCGTCATAGATACTTTGCTCACCCAAGGTGAACGGCACGCTGGTATGGCTGTGGGGCAGGTGGAAATTTTCCCCACGCTCGAAACGGCCAAAGGGATCTATCACGCTTATCAGATTGCGACGAGCTCATCGCGTGTGCCAACCTTATGTGGGACAGCTGGCAAGGGAGGTGACACCACACGCTCGCTCGGCTATGTGTGGAGTAAGACCGGCTCGGAAACGTTGTATATCCGCTCCAAGGTGTTGCTCGAAGCCCGTGCTGCTGGAGTGGCCTACCCCTTGATGGCAAGCTGGTTCGATCTTATAGATCTGGAGGGATTACGTGCCGATGCCCGTCTGAACCGCCAATTGGGTTACAGTGGGCAGGTCGTGATCCATCCCACACACGTACCAGTAGTGAATGAGGTGTTTACGCCTACGTCTGAGGAAATTGCCTACTATCAGGGACTCCTGGCAGCCATGGAGGAGGCGGAGCGCCAAGGGACCGCAGCGGTGACGTATCAAGGCGCCATGGTGGATATTGCGATGATGAAAACCGCGCAACAAGTGCTCGCCCTGGCGTGTGCTATCGACGCTCGCAACGTTGCGGAAAAATGAAGGCTTGAATTGTGTGGTCCATTTTAGATACGATAAGGCCATACTAGGTCTCTAGGACAATGCGGGCTGCGGTTCCTCTTGGGCACCCCTAGTGAGTCGCTCTTGCCTTGTCTCAGCGGTCTCTGTGTGAAGGGGTGCGCCATGATTCTCCTGTATAAGACCCTCGAAACCCTGGCAAATATGTTTGGCAATGCAGGGCTCTGGCTTCTGGTGTGGATCCTTGTCTTGATAGGATTTGCTCTCTTTATCTTCTCACGCATGGCAAGCACACCGAAAAAGCCTCGTCCCTGGGTCGTGCGTAAGGGGGAATGTCCTTTCTGTGGGAGCGAGTTATTTGGTACCACGCGTGACTATCAACGGCTACATCTGCTCGAGACCTTGTCCCCAGAAAGTAAATATCTGTGCATCAACTGTGATCGAGAAAAGGTGGCCGACCTACTCAGTAAATACCGCTTGGGGCTGGCTGATGATTGACCTCTGCTCATACCCCGGCACGCGCACATTTTTTCACAAGGATTCTGTACATGGCCCACTCCCCTTTCTCACTTGAGGGTAAAACAATTATTGTCACCGGCGGGGGGATCGGCATTGGGAAGAGTATTTCTCTTGAATGTGCCCGGGCTGGTGCCGATATCATGCTGTGCAGCCGGCGCATGGAGCATCTCGAATCTACTGCTGAGGCTATCCGAGGACTCGGAAAACGCGCCCTCGCCCTCACGGTTGACGTGCGCGATCCAGAACAGGTGCACAACGTGGTGCAGCGGACGCTGGAGGAGTTTGGCACCATTGATGTCCTCGTCAACAATCACGGTGCCAGCTTTCGTGCACCGGTGGAAAAAATCAGCCTGAACGGCTGGAATACTATTGTGAGCATCAATTTGCATGGTGTGTTTCTCTTTTGTCAGACGGTGGGAAAACACATGATCGAGCGTCGGCAAGGCGTCATCGTGAACATCGCCTCGATGGCCGGCGTGCGTGGCTCACAGATGATGTCTCACTATGGCGCCTCAAAGGCGGCAGTGATCAATTTCACCACGACATTGGCGATGGAGTGGGCGCCCTATAACATTCGAGTCAATTGTATTGCCCCTGGTCCCATAGAAACCGAGGGCTATCTGGAGGTCTTACATCGTACGAACCCGAATGCAGATGAAGTCTACCGTAACGTTGCCTCACGTGTTGCTCTGGGACGTTGGGGCAAGGTTGAGGAAATTGCCTACCCAACGATCTTTCTAGCTTCAGAAGCCTCCGGCTTTATGACTGGGACGACCATTCACATTGATGGTGGCCCAGCGCGGCGCGATTTCGAATAGCCAGATGTGAGCCTGCTCTGAGGAGGGGCATGCAAACCGACAGTACCAGTAAATACTTGCAGTTGGAGCACGT
>Ga0137375_10002289_pt1 | contig 22533 bp, 16 predicted proteins | sample SagtaG_24_FD_104936 | JGI IMG/M metagenome (GOLD analysis project Ga0137375, IMG submission 104936) | Vadose zone soil microbial communities from Sagehorn Ranch, Mendocino, California, USA - Sage1_R_113_16 metaG | ecosystem: Environmental > Terrestrial > Soil > Vadose zone | place: USA... | reverse complement strand
GCGGCGTGCTGGGCGAGGAAGGCGCTGCCGTAGCCCTCGCCGGAGGCGATGTCGAGGACCGCCTTGCCGGCGACGAAGGCGGCGGCGTAGCGGTAGCGGTGCCAGTGCTCGTAGGAGATGAACGGCTCGAACGGCATCAGCGCCGGGTTGTAGATCCACGGATAATAGCGCTCGCTCGTGATTTCCATTTGGCCAGCCCGGGGGAACATGAGAAGAGAATGAGACGAGCCACCCTTTTGAGTATCGGCCAGCGTAAAACGAAGCGATAGGAAAAGTGTGACCGAGGATAATGACTTGGAGGCAACCACCGTTGCTCCACTTCCCAACTCCTCCCTAATCTGTTCAACTTGGAAGCAGTGCTCAACCGGGGTGGGTCATCTTACCCGCAGGGGCAACAGGAAAAGCAAACCGGCCCCGGAGCCGCAGGATAGAACCCGTGGCCTCGGGGCCGGTCATGGACAGGCAAGAATTATGCCGCTCTGCGATCCTGGAAGTCGGGAACCACCTCATAGCCCAGTGGCGAGATATCACGCTTGAGGAGGGGGCGGAGATACTCTGCGTTGGAATACCGAGTGTTATAGATATCGGAGATGCGGCCCTCTTCCGTCAGGGTCTTGATCTCGCGGATGCCGTCGAGGACGGTCAACTTGGGTTGGAAGCCGAAGGCGGCCCGCGCCTTTTCGCCCGAGACACGATAGTTGCGCGCGTCCTGGAATTGCAACTCGGTCGTCTCGATCTTGACGCCTGGGATCAGCTGGGTGATCTGCTGCGCAGCGTCCAGGATGGTCATATTGGTCACCAGGAGGTTGTAGACTCCGCGGTGTGTCGTTTCGATATTTGGCACAATGGCCTCCGCCACATCCTTGACGTGCAGGAGTGGGCGGTACTGAGCGCCGCCGTAGACGCTCATGCGCCGATACAGGCATGCCTTGACCGTCAGGAGGTTCACAACGAGGTCGAGCCGCAGGCGCGAGAACCGATCCCCCACGCCAAAAATGGTGCCCAGGCGGAACGTGATGGCATTGGCCGGAGCGACCACCTTCTCGGCCTCAACCTTGGTCTTGGCATAGAGCGACAGCGGATTGACAGGCGAGTCCTCGTTCAGGATGCCATCCTGGGCACCGTAGACCGAGCATGTGGACATGAACACGAGCCGACGGTCGAACACACGGACGACCCACTTGAGGATATCGTGGTTGATGGCCTCGGTCATGGTTGGGTTGAGTGCGCAGGCACCGTCGCCAACAAGTGCGGCCAGCCAGACGACGGCGTCGGCCCAGCTCAGGTGCGGCCGCAACCGCTCCTTGTCCAACACATCACCGCGGACGAAATCCACCTCTTTAAGGTATTTCTCCTCGTATAAGAGGTTGTCGTAGACGCGAACTGGATAACCGGCCTGGAGGAGTCGATCCGTGACATAGCCCCCGATGTAGCCGGCCCCCCCGACCACGAGGATCCTCTTCATGCAGCACCATCCCTCTAGTTGTGATGCAGGCGGATTATCTGTCCCACACTGCGTCACTTGTTAGAACCACGGGAGGCCGACCCGGTACATGGCGGCCCGGAATAGCACACTGGCATAGCCCACGACCTCGAACGGCAGCCGGAACTTTTGCGACCCGCCGCGGCGCGGGCTTGCTTGTTTGCCGGGCACGTATTCGATCGAGCCGCCGCTGAGCAATACCTTGAACGTCATCTCGGGGCAAACATTGAACCGGTTGCCCGACGTACCGAGGGCCTGAACGTAATTGCGATTGAATGCCCGGAAGCCGTAGGTACTATCCTTGATCTTCTTGCCGAGCAGGACGCGGATCGCTGTGCGGTAGAGACGCTGATAGATGCGATACCGGAGCGAGACAGTCTTCGCATCCTCCTTGGAGTTGTAGCGGGAGCATTGTACCAGTTGTGCCCCTGCGCGCAACTTGTTGAGGAACGTGGGCAGCAGTTCGACCGGATCGTTGCCATCCGACGAGAGGATCGCACAGTATGGTCCACTGGCGTAGGCCATGCCGAAGCGGATCAGGCCCCCGAAGCCCCGGCGCCGCCGCTTCCGCGCAAACACGCGAATGTGCAACGCGGGATACTCACTGATGAGTTCCTTGGCGACGGTCAGCGTCTCATCCGTACTTTCGTCGTCAACGATTAGTGTCTCGACATTCAAAGACGAGTGCGTGACGGTATCATGAAGTTTGTCGATGGTGCCGCGCAGCACTTTCTCGTCGTTGAAACAGGGAATCAGGATTGATAATTCGGACATGGTCTAGCGCTCCTCCACCTGCCAGGGGTTCCATTTCCGTGCCGGGAAGCGAATGTCATCGTTCAGCGATTCCGCAAGCGTCGAGGTCGAATAGAAGAGGATTTTGGCATCCTCGGTCAGCGACATGAACCCGTTCGCGAACCCAGCCGGGATGTAGAGCACAGTAGGGGCCTTTGCGCTCAGGACAAAGCGGTGGATCTGCAGGTCGGGGGAGGGATTGTCCCAGTTATCAATCTCCACACAGCAGACCAGCATCGAGCCGGACACCACCGTCGCGTACTTGGCTTCGCGGCGGTGTCCGTGCCAGGCACGCACGAAGCCGCGGTGGTGGTTCGCAACGGCATAAAAGCGTTTCACACCCTCGAAGTTGAACTCGTTCACGAAGCCGACCTCACCGCGGTCGTCCGTGGCCAGCCCACCCTTGATTAGTCGGGGAGTGGCTTTCGCCCCCATGTCTGGCTTGCTGGTCATCCGATTTCTCCTGAATCCTTTTTGCTCCGGTGGAAACACGATCCGCCAATCCGGCGCTGTTCCACGACGCGGTCACTTCATACGATCGAGGAACCTTTTGTAGTAGTGGATATGCGACTCGACACTCTGGTCGCTCATACTGACCACAACAAGGCGCGTCCGCGGATTGATCGAATCCGGCGAAAATGTGGTATAGTCGATGCACAGTTCCTGGAAATAAGGGAGAAACACAGTCCCGAATTCGTTAGCGAGCGTTTGCAGGAAGCTATCGGTGAAAATCGTCGTGGAGGGCAAGGTCGCCCGCTCTGGATTCTTGTAGAAGTACCGGCTCCCCCCACCCTGACCTACTTCCACTTTTAGCCAGGGAGGAGGCGTTGGGTAGTTGGTGTTGACATGGTGGGCAAGTCGATAGTGCTGCCCGCCAGCGATTCGCGGCGAATACGTCTTCGGGAAATCCTCGGGCGTTGCCACGGTGGTGCCGGTCATCTTGCCAAGCGTTGCCAGAATGCGCTTCATGGAATGAAACAGGGCTACTGGTGTGCAATGGTTCTCCTCGACGTCGGTGAAGACCTGCTCATGGTCCTTCATCTTGAGGAAGTCCGGCGCGAACACCAGGATCGGAACCCCCTTTTTCCGTATCTCTTCAACCGCCTGGTAGAACGGGAGTTTGGCCATGTCGGTCTCGATCGGCCAGTAGCTCGGCATCCTTTCCGGATAGATGAGCGGTTTGTTTGGATAGAGGACGAACAACATCTTGATGCCCATCTTCTTGAAGCGCTCATACAGTTCGGTGAAGATATCGACCATGTACTGCTTGGGGTAGGCCTTGGACAGGTCAGGCACATAGCGCTCGGCGATGAACTTGTATTCGATGAACCTGCCCGGGCCGCAAAGTAAGTCTGGGCGAACGCGATGGTACGCGAGCCAATCGAACTCTTGTTTGTTCTTGATGACCCACTCGCGCAAACCGAAATGGTCGTTGAAATACTTCTCGAACTCGGTGAAGTACTTCGCGTCGAGGACGCGCGGCAACCTGAGTTTCGGCAGTTCGGCCAGCTTGCGATTTTCCTGGCGCAGATCCACCTTTACACGCACGCCGAGAAGCATCGCCAGCACCGGGAGGAAACTCAGAGCGAGCATCACGAGGAGGAACGCCTGTTTCAGTCGTGTGGTCATTCCAGAGTTCGCACCCATGTTTAGAACCTGAAATAGATGAAGGGGTTAAACGTGCCTGTGGCCAGGCTACCCATCGTGAAGGCTGCCACACAGCAAACCAACCCAGCCTGGAGGACCGCGGCAAAGCGCGGCCAGCGCACGCTGATACCGCCAACATCGAAACGGATCAGCGCCAGGAATGCGAAGCAGAAAGCGATCATGAACTCTGTATCCCTGCGCGTCAGGTGGTAGAACTGGAACGTGGTCACTGTCCCCGCCAGGGGTGAGAACATCGCCTTCAAATAGGTTCCGATCTGCCCGAGAGTCTCCGCACGGAAGAGTACCCAGCCAACTACCGTGAGCAGGAACGTATACGCCTGCGCCGCCACTCTTGGCATGCGTTCGAGAACGCTTCCTAGCGGCCCCCGTTCCAGGATCAGCAATAACCCATGATACATTCCCCACAAAACGAACGTCCACTTGGCCCCGTGCCACAGACCGCAGAGCAGAAATACGATCATCAGGTTGCGGACGGTCTGCAGGCGGCTGCCGCGATTGCCACCCAGGGGGATGTAAAGGTAGTCGCGGAACCAGCGCGATAACGTCATGTGCCAGCGCCGCCAGAAGTCTGTGATCGAACTCGCGGTGTAGGGCCTATCGAAGTTCTGCGGGAAATGAAAGCCAAAGATCATCCCCAACCCGATCGCCATGTCCGAGTAGCCGGAGAAGTCGAAGTAGATCTGGAACGTGTAGGCCAGCGCCCCGATCCACGCCTCTTGAAAGGACGGCGCTATCAGACCGGGCGTGGTTTGTGTCCCGAAGCAGTAGTCTGCCACCTGACCGAGCACGTTGGCGAAAAAGATCTTCTTCCCCAGACCAAGGCAGAACACATAGAGCCCGTAGAACATCTGGTCTACATTGTTCGCCTTGCTCCGCGCCTCGGGGTCGATCTCGTGGTGGATCTCCTTGAAGCGATAAATCGGCCCGGCGATCAGGTGCGGAAACATCGTAATGTACATCGCATAGTCGAGGATGGTCCGCGCCGGTTTCTGCCGACCCATGTAGATGTCGATGACGTATGCCATTGTCTCGAAGGTGTAGAACGAGATGCCGAGTGGCAGCACGATCTCCTTCCACCCCTTGATCTGTAACAGCGGCACATTGAACCATTCGACCAGGCCGTTCCAGTTGTCGATCAGAAAGTTGGCGTACTTGAAGTAAGCGAGGAAGCCGATGTTGAACGTCAAAGAGAGCAGGAGCCATGCCTTCTTGTAGCGCGATTGATAGACGCGCCAGCCGATGACGTAGTCCACTGCGGCGGTCAGCAAGAGCAGCAAGATCTGAATACCGCTACCGGTTAAGTAGAAAAACACGCTCGCCGTGCAGAGGAGCACGTTCCGGTAGCGCGTCTGGCTGAGGTAATACAGCGCCACGGTCACCGGTAGAAAGAGGAGCAAGAAGACGAGTGAACTGAAGACCATACCCATCCCTCGCGGACTGATCCTGACAGGCGCGCTAACTGCTCTGGGATTCGCAGTAGAGCGCCATACCCTACCAGGCGGCCTCTGTGTGCTTCCTCAATACAAGATATCGTCTCGCCGGGCGCGACGGATTACCTTCACTTCGACGCCGCGCTCGACATTTCCGATCTTCGGGGAGAGCCCGGCTTCCTGAAGCGCTCGCCAGAACCATACCCGGTCAAGCCGCACGTGATAGTCCACCTGGCCGGGGACCACGTACAACGCAATCGTGAAGTGTTTCCCACCAGCCTCAACGGGGATGCCGAGTGGTCGGCCCGTGGGGTGGTAACACGGCGTGATTACAGGAATCGTGGGGAGCTGTCCGGGCGGCGGCGACATCGCCAGGGCCGCGGGATCCGCCACCCAGATACTCAGGAACTCGCACGCCCTGTCCGAATCTGGCGCCACCTTCTGGAAGCGGCGGATACTGGAGAAGCGCGGGATGTGGCCGAGGTTCACGGTGCTGCCCAACCGCGTCATCCAGAAGTCCAGGGCCACCGCTTCGCCGGGAAGGCGGCGCCGCAGTAGCTCGAACTGACCATGAGTCGTCAGTGGCACATAGTTTCGGATGACGTGGTCGAAGACCAACGGTGCGCGCACGACCGGGGGAACATGGTCCATCCCCACATCGGAGGGCCGCCACACGACGACGGTGGGCGGCGTTTTGTCGAGGAGGCGAAGCATGTGCTGCTGTTCTTCGATGGGACAGGCATTGTAGAAGTTGACGTGGAAGTACGGGCGCGTCCCCAGGAGCAAGTAGAAGACAGGGTCATCGGAGAGTACGAAGAACGGCTGTTTCCCTTCGCGGGCGAACCTTTCTGTCAGGGTGCGGACAACAGCCTGGTGCCCCTTGGAAAGCCGGAAGTGCTCCGGTGCGAATCGCTCTTTGACCAGTGCTTTCCGCTCCTGGTGGCTCATGGCAAGAGACGGCAGCGAGCCCGTGAGACGCGACCCGAAGTGGGCGACGTGGCCGGCGACACGTTCAATGGTGTGACTTGCGAAGCCAAGGGCCAGCAGTACGCCGCCGATGCCGTACACCGCACAGCGCTGCAAAGCGGTACACTGGCGCAGGCCGCCGAACAAGTACAGGGCGATACCCACGGTGGGTAGGATGAGCATCTGCTCGCCGATGTGCGGTCGCACAAATTGCTTGAGCAGCATGAACGCACTCGTCAACCCCAGGAGCAACACTCCCTTGCTGATCGGTTGCTCGCGTGTCGGCCACCCCACCACGCACCCAAGGCCGAGTGCCGTGAGCACGACCGCCGACCACATGGCGAACGACTCGACGGCCGAGCCCCAGCCCAGCCAGAGGGACAGGTCGAAGGGCGACGCCCCGTAGGCCGCCATGGTGCGGAGGCTTAGCATAAAGTCCAGGAAACCCCTCAACTGGCCCCTTGCTGCCAGGGAGGCAGCAATGGCGGCGAACACCCCGAGCGGCACAGCCAGTTCCCGCCCAAGACGACCGGGAAGCCCACGCCAGAAGGCCGCACCGCCGCTGACTGCCTCCGCGAGCACCGTCATCCCAAGCGGGATCCCCGCGTAAATCACACTGGCAGGCTCCATCACGCCCGCATGAATGAGGGCGATCCAGAAGAGCACGTGTGCCCATTGCCACTTCCGCTGTTGCTGGTCAATGGCGACGTACGACAGGATGACGTTGGCGAGCAACCCGTAGCGCTCGGGCGCGGCACAGAAACCGCATACGGAAAGGCCGAAGGCGGTCCCGAAGATCGCCAGAGTCCGGCCGAGCGCCTTGCCTGTGCCGAGGTAAACGGCCAAGAGCAGGACGACAAAGACGGCCGTCTGGTGTGCTGCGGTCAGCATCTCACCGCACGGGAATGGCAACAGCCGTACGCCGTGGCCGCTGTAAGGGTACCAGAAATCGCGATAGGGACGCGCGCCCGTCTGAATGAGGTGTTGCCACACCAAAATGTTGTCACCGTCCCACCCGCCCCCGGACGGCGCGAGGATCCCTTCCCGGAGGGCCAGATTAGGGAAGAAATACCCAGCAACCCCGACCACCACCAGGAGTATGGTAAGGTGCCCGAGTCGTCGCCTCCGCGGCTGGTCGCCCACGCTCGGATCTGGTTCAGGCCAGACAAGAGTGGGGCCACAGAACAATCGCCGCCCTCCAAGGTAGAGCAGAGCAGCAAGCCCCGGCACCAGTATCAGCAGGGCGACCTCCAACATATGGAGAGAGGTTCCATACCCGGCGAAGCAGGCGTATCCAACAGCGGCAGTCGGCACGGGGGGCCGACTGCCTAACTTCCCCACCAGGGTTAGGGTTCCCCACGTCAGGGGGATCGAGGCGCCGACGATGAGGGCTGCCGGCCACCCGCTTCGCCCCAGTACGCCAAGACATACGACCAGGCCAAGAGCCAATGTCAAGACCAGAACCAGCTGCGGCCTTCCCGTTTCCCCGAACAAGCGCCGCCAGAGGGCCGTCCAGAGCGTCCCATCTGGCTCCGCTGGCAATTCGATGGCCCCAAAGGTAGCGTTCAAGATGGGATCGCGATGGGAAGCACGCAACACCAGGGCGTCCCCCTCGAGGGACGCTTGTTCACAGTTGGTCCACCATCGGGAGAGGTCCGCGGCACTGAACCGGCACAGTGTTTCCCCTTGTCCAACGATCCGCAAGCCATAGAGCCGCACGGGGATGTCGGGGAAGTTCGTCGGGTCCAAACGCAGGAATCGGATATCCTGGAAGCCCGCCAGGTTGAACCGATAGTTACGCCTCTTGGCAGGCAGAGACACTTGGCGCAAAGGCTCCTGCGCCGTGTCATTGACGTAGATCTCGATGAATCCTGTAGGGGACATGCTGGCATCGCCCACCTCCATGTCGAGGAGCAACTCGGATCCGAAAGGGGGAGGCTTCTGGGAAAGCAATAGCAGAGGAGCTGCAAATAGGAGGAAGGGTACGATCCAGGATCCCAACACCATGGCCCGCCGCACGGTGTATCGCTCGCGGCCGGGCGTCTGGACCTCCGAGGGCATTGCCATGTTCACCAACCGTCCTTTCTGGCGGGTATCGCTCTCGGTTCGCCCAAAGCAGCAAGCCTGTGCGACCTTCGCCCCATCCCCCTGTCTTCCGTCGAGAGCAGCGATATATCGCCCGCGCACGCGGCTGTCAACTGGATCTCAAAACCCTCCTGGTTCCTTCAGGCGGCAATTCACTTCACCTTGCTGCGCGGTTCGTCCGACAGTATATGGTGTCCGGGCTATCCGTCGTGAGGATCGTGGTCTCGACGGAGTCGTGCGAAGCCGTTCTGCATGGATTCTGAATTGGAGGTCGGTGATGACGTCAACCGCCGCGGCTCGAGTCGAGAACGCTGCCACGCGCTTCTACCGTCGCTTCACTCGTGGTCTGCGCCGACTTGTCCCTTTTCTCCACCGCCCAACGTCCGCGATCCAGGCTCGCTTCCACTACAATCCGGAAGTAGTTGACATGGGGGATGAGGGGGGCGACAGGGTGCGCGGGATCTTCTCGCCACGTTACGACCCGGCAGTGGTGCGGCAGTATATCCAGCCACAGTTCCTCGAATACGCGGAGACCTACTCCACGAAGTATGACCACTTCGATTTCCACAAATGGCTCTTGACGACTGCGTTCAGCAGGTTGAACCTGGACGGGCCCAAGAGCAAGGGGCTCAAGATCCTGGACATTGGCTCCGGGAGTGGGAACACGATCATCCCACTACTGGAACTCTGTCCCGACGCCGAAGTGCTCGGGACCGACCTGAGCCTGGAAATCATGGTCCTGCTCAAGCAGGCGTTGCTTGGGAAGGGGCTGGCGCGGCAATGCTATTTGCTGCAACTGAACGCCGAGGAGCTCGACTTCCAGTCGGGGACGTTTGACCTGGTGGTTGGTGCCGCGATCCTGCACCACTTGTTGTGCCCGGAACTCGCCATCGCTGGCTGTGCGAAGATCCTGAAAAAGGGCGGCCAGGCCATCTTCTTCGAGCCGTTTCAGGAAGGCTTTGTCGAGTTGCGCGACGCCTACCTGGACATCCTCAACCACCCCAGCGCCGACTCCCTCACGCCGCAAGCCCGGCATTTCTTCCAGGCCATGATCAACGATATCAATGTCCGGCTTGGAACCGACAAATCCGCTCCCATTTACAGGCAACTGGATGACAAATGGCTGTTCCCGCGGGCCTATTTCGAGGAGCTCGCGAGGAAGCATGGCTTCGCGGGCTGCACGATCTATACGCTGCACGAGAACGATTCCCAACTCGAGAAAGAGACCGAAGTGCTCGTGAAACTCGCGATTCAACAACCCCGCGAAGGGGTGCCGGATTGGGCCTGGGACATCCTGAAGAAGCATGACGACGCGATCCCGAAGGACAAGAAGCCGGACTGCCTGCTCGAAGCATGCGTCATGTTCCACAATTGATGTAGACTTCGATATCCCCGGTGCGGTCAGCCCCTCGTTCACCGACCTTCAGGTCGAGGACGAGTTCGCATCGGGAGGCGCTGTTCGCCCTGGAAAGAGGTTGGCGCTGCAGCTACTTGGAGCAAGCGGACGGCGGACAACCTCTGGGGAGGGTGGGCAATTCGGGTCGGTCAGTCCTCGCTTCGAGAGCGAGCACTGCTACCCTGCAGCCGGGATCGCACGCAGACCTGAGAGACGAGACGAAGGACAGTCGGCGTGGGCCGCCACCATGTCCACGATGGCTCGACCGATGCGAAGCGACGCGGTGGCGGCGGGAGACGGCGCGTTCAGCACGTGGACCATGCGCGCCGCTGTGAGGATGCGGAAGTCGTCGGCAAGCGTACCGTCGGGCAAGAGGGCCTGGGCCCGGACGCCGGCCCCGGCGGGGTGGATGTCTTCGAGACGCAGCTCAGGGATGAGGGTCTGCAGGGCACGGAGGAAGGCACGCTTACTCAGTGAACGGTAGAGTTCGGCCATACCGGTCTTCCAGTAGCGGCCGACCATGCGCCAGAAGCCGCGGTAACTGGCCATCTGCAGGACGTCGCGCAGTGAGAACCGCCACCAACTATATCCCTCGCGCTCCAGAGCCAGCACCGCGTTCGGGCCGGCTTCGACGCCGCCGAGCGCCATTCGCGTGAAGTGAACACCGAGGAAGGGGAACCGCGGGTCTGGGACTGGGTAAATCAGGTTGCGAACGAGGGTGGCTCGCTCCGGTACGAGTTCGTAATACTCGCCCCGGAACGGAGTGATTTGCAGGCCCGGCTGGAGTCCGCACAGGCGCGCCATGCGATCCGACTGCAGGCCGGCACAGTTGATCAGAAATCGGCAAGCAATGTCGCCGCGGGTCGTCTCCAGGACAATCTCTCCGCTGCGGCGGTGGCAGCCGAAGACCCGGGCGCCAAGCAGGACGGTGCCGTCGGCGTCCTGGAGCAAACCGGCGAGGGTGCGCGTTACCCCAGGATAATCGGCGATGCCGGTCTCCCGAACGAGCAGCCCTGCCAAGCCGCGGACGTGTGGTTCATACTCGCGGATCTCGTCCGCGCCGAGGCGACGCAGCCCCTGTAGCCCATTGGCTCGGCCGCGTCGCTCCAACTCCTCCAACCCTGGGATTTCGTCGTCGCGCGTCGCCACCACCACCTTGCCACACTGTTCGTGAGCAATGCCGTGCTCGCTGCAGAAGCGATACATGGCTTCCCGACCCTCGACGCAGAACCGCGCCTTGAAAGAACCGGGCTTGTAGTAGAGGCCGGAGTGGATCACGCCGCTGTTGTTGCCGCTCTGGTGGGCCGCGACTCGGTTCTCGGCTTCGAGGACAACCACCGACAACCCGGGCGCGCGAACCGCCAACTCCCGGGCAGTCGCCATACCCACGATGCCGCCGCCGATAATGACCGTATCGAAGTGTGACGTTGTCATTGCTTGCTCCGCCTGGCAAATCGCAGCCACCAAGCGGAGGATACACGATCAGGCTGCATCCGCCAAGGTCGAGCTACCCGCATCACTCGGCGGAAGCGGGCGCCGGCACTTCCGCCAGCCGAAGAACGGGATCGAGAGCGCCGCGGCCCGGAAGGCATAGCGGAGATAGCGGTAGAAGGTGGAGGGCTTGTAACTGAACGAAGTGCCGCGCAAGCTGTCGGAGCGAGTGTAGAGCGTCGTCGGGACGTTGGCGAAAGTACAACGAAACCGCTTGCCCCAGTACAGTTCCTCCATGATAATTGCGAAGCCGCGCTCGGTGAGCGGCATGGCGAGGAAGATGTCGGTTTTAAGGCAACGAAAACCATTGGTTGCGTCACGAATGCCCACTCCGAAGAGCGGGCGGACGATGAGATTGCCGAGGTACGAGATGATGTAGCGCTTGAACGGCACTCCCACGACTTCGCCGCCCGCCACATACCGACAACCCTTGATCACGTCGATGCCGCGGTCCACCGGCGCGAAAAAGTGTTCGATGTGTTCGGGGGGATTGGTCAGATCGCTGTCCATGAACAGGACATACTCATACCCTTGCCGGCGCGCCTCGGTGGCTCCGGTTTTCAGCCCCGCACCATAGCCGCGGTTGCAGCCGTGCGGAACAAGTGTGAACGGGGCACCTTCGCGGAGCAACCGTTCGAGGATGTCCAGGGTCCGGTCGCGACTGCCGTCCTCGACCACAATGAGGCCGCAGCGCCGGTCGCTTTTTCGCAGCACGGCCGTGACCGCCTGAATACAGCGTTCGGCGCCGGCCTCCTCGTTGAACATCGGAATGACGACAGCCAGGCCCGGCCGCCCGTCGCGCTCGTTCACACCTGCGCCCTCCAGACGTCCTGAGGAAGCCCACGGGCCGCGGCCCGTGGGCTTGGGGTTGTTCGAGGCTGTTACAGTCCGTCCTCACGGTAGGACCGCGAAATGTTCAGATGGTAGTGCTCGGGCTTGTGGCCCCGGAAACCATCGGTCTGCAAGCGGCGGACGAGATCAGCGACCAACCGCTCCGACGCCTTGCCATCGCCCAACTTGTGGTCCCAGCGCTTGCCGTACAACTTCTCCAACTTGGCGAAGACCTTCTCCGCAGGGTAGGCGTGTGGCCGGTCGGGGTCGAACTTCACGCTCGAATGGCAATCATAAACCTGTGGCCGCTCCGTCGCCTTGCGCATTTGCAACGACGGCACTTGCATCACCGCCGTTTCCTCGACCACAGTACCGGAGTCCGTGACGAGGGCACGCGAGTTTGCCATCAACACCAGCATTTCAGTGTAACCGATCGGATCCACCATGATGACGTTGGCCGGGAGTTTGAGGTCGAAGCGCTTCAGACAGGCCTGGGTCCGGTAACTGGCGGCGAAGTAGACCTTGCGGTCGGTCTGCCGGAGCAAGTCGAGGACGGCGGCTAACGGCTCACGTCGCTCCACGTTTTCGCGGCGATGACAGGTCATCAAATAATACTGTCCGCGCTCCAGGCCGCGCTGCTGAAAGAATGTAGTCGTGGCCAGCTCGTCATAGGATTTCTTCTTGTCGAAGTAGTAAGCCTGCATGACATCGACAATCAAATTCTGGATAACGACGATGTTCTTCGGGTTCAAACCTTCGGCAACGCCCTGGGCCTTGTACTCGTCGAAATAGGTGTAAATGACATCGGAGAGGTGGTCGATGGTGGAGCGGTATTTCTCCTCCGGCATGCGCCAATCGTAGGAGCGCATGCACCCTTCGATGTGGACAATGGGGATATTGAGTTGTGCTGCGGCGAGACAGCCCATGACGGTGTTGGTATCGCCAAGGAAGACCGCGGCCTCCGGTTTCATGTTCTCCAGGACCGGAAAAAGCTTGCTGACAACGGAGGCAACGATTTCCGCGTCGGTCGAGCCTTTCGCTCCGAGTTCGACGTCGGGAGGCGCGACGGCGAGTTCGCGGAAGAAGATATCCTTGAGGTTGTCGGAGTAGTGCTGTCCGGACCAGATGAACTGGACGTCGTACTCCTTCATGGCGCGGATCCGGTTGAGGACCAGGCTCGCGCGGATGACGTCGGGGCGGATCCCGAGGATGATCGCAAGTCGCTTCTTCATGGTCTTCACCTTTCGTACACAGAGTCCTGGCAGCCGCACGGGAACACGGCCGCCCGTTCAATGGTTTGTCTCCCCTCTCCCCTTGCGGGAGAGGGGAGAAGAGTTAGGCGGCTTGCTCGCGCGGCCGTGGCGTCAGCGCCGCGAGAGCCGCATCGAGTCGCCCATATTTCGGAAACCTCGCGGTGATGGCTCGATAGTTAGTATCGAGTTGCCGAGTCACCTGCTGCTCGCTTACCGTGGGCAGAACCTCGACGTCCGCATGCAATGCCATCACCGCCTGACGCAATAACTCGTACTTGGAAACCGGCTCACAGGGGCAAAAGTGATGCACAGGCCCCTCGCGGACGGCTTCCTCGAAGAATCCCTCGGTAATCAGCACACGGCATAGTTCGGCGACCTGATAGGTCGTTGCGCCCACCCATTGTTGATTGGTGAATCCGGGAACTCTGGATCCCGCGGGCCTCGATCGGAGCCATTCAATCAGGCCGCGGCGATGCCAGGGATCCGGGCCGACAATGGAACAGCGCAGGTTGAGCACATTGTCAGCGACAATCTCACCGTGGAGCTTGGTCCGCGCGTAGACGTTGGCTGGGCCCGGCGGGGTGCGTTCGGCACAGCGCCCCGCCCCAGGCGGAAACACGGCATCTGTCGAGATGTGGAGAATCGACGCCCCCACCTCGGCAGCGATGGTCGCCAAGTGCAGCGGGAACTCGGTATTGATCCGCTCGGCGAGGCGAACCGAGTCCGGATTGCGTTCGTCGATCTGGGATTGCAGGACGGCAATGCAATTGACAATCCAACGTGGCGGGCCAGCTTGCTCGATGACCTGGCGGAGTCGGGCGGGGCCGTCCAGGACATTGAATCGGAGCGCGCCCTCTCCCGCGCCTCGCGTGGTCCACACTACGTCGGCCATCCCGGAGTCGCGGAGGCGATCAACTACGACATGGCCAAGCATTCCCTGCCCACCGAGCACCAGCACGCGCCCCTTTTCAAGTCGTGGCACGGACTCCCCCTCCGTGGGATGATGAGCGGGCGGACATTGTGTCTCAAACGAACTTGAGCTCAGGAAGCGGGCTCACCCAAATGCCCGGATACCACTTCTCCTTGCTCCGGATCACGTCCGCATAGTTCCACGCACTGATGAACACGTAATCAGGTGCGCGCTTTTTCAGTTCGTCCGGAAACACAATAGGGGTATGTGTGCCGGGCATGAGCTTGCCGGCCCGCAAGGGCGAAGCATCCACCATTGCTTCGAGATAATTCATCTTGCAGGCGTTGACCCAAAGGGTTGCCTTCCCGGCGGCTCCGTAACCCCAGATGCGATGCTTGCGGCTCAGCGAGCCAAGCGTCTCGCGCACCACCTCGATCTTGCGGTTGGCGCGCGTGCCGAAGTCCTTCCACGTCTCGGGCCGGTTCAGCCCGGTGCGCTCCTCGTAAGCGCGAACCTCCTTGAGCCCTTCACTCCCTGGTTCGGGTGCCAAGGCCGCCACGATGCGTAGTGAGCCACCGTGCATCGGCAAACGCTCGGCGTGCGTGACGTGGAAACCATGCCGGCTCATCAGCTTCGATAGTGTACCCAGAGAATAGAACGTCAAATGTTCATGGTAGAGCGTATCCCATTGCAGCTGTTCGAGGAGGTCGCCGGCATACATGAACTCCAGACACAGGTGCCCGTTCGGCGCGAGCACGTCGCGGCTGGCCTCCAGGATGCTCGCGGGGTCGGCATTATGAGCGAAGCAATTGCTGCCGGTGACGACGTCCATGCGCCCAAAGCGATCACGAACCTCGCCGGCCAGTTCCCGCCCGAAGAAGCCGGTAAGGACCGACAGCCCCTTGCCACGGGCAATGTCAGTGATGTTTTGCGAAATATCGATCCCGTGGGCCTGCACGCCGAGTTTGGCAAGCGGGGCCAGCAGCACACCATCGTTGCAGCCGAACTCCAGGACCGTCCGCGGTGCGAGCCGGTTCTTGAGCCACGCGGCATACTGCTCGAAGTGAGTCACCAGGGGGCCGATCGTGCTCGACGAGAACGAATAATCCTGGAAGAGGATATCCGGATCGACCGGCTCGACGATCTGGATCAGTCCGCAATCTTCACAGACATGGATGACGAGGGGATACGTTTGTTCCGATGCAATGGCCGCCTTGCTGGCGAGAAATCCCCCTGCCAGCGGCATTTGCCCGAGGTCGAAACAGAGCGCGAGTCGATCGGCCCCACACCCACGGCACCTCCGGTTCGCCATAGTTCCTCCCAGACATCCTTGTTAGGGACCCATGCGGGCCGAATTGGTTCGATACTTGTGCGGCTGGCTTCTGCCGCCTCGCCAGGCTCCTCAGTTCATGAAAGGTTGACGGAACTGACCATACTCTTCCTTCGTTTTTTTTGCAAGAGAAGTCCGTCGCCTACCCAGTTTGCCGGTGCCGCTCGCGATGTTGGCGGTTCCTGGCGAACGGCCGGCGTAAGCCAGCTGGCCCACCAGCCGGCTTACGCCGGCCGTTCGCCAACATCTGGAGCCGCACCCAAGCCGATAAACTGAACTTCCCTCCAACCGAGATTATTGCTATACGCCTGGCCTTCCACACATTCTGAATCGGTCTCTATCTCTGTGGCGGTCAGGTCATGCGAACCGGATTCGTCAGTGCGGTGCTGGCACTTCTGGCAGGCGTTGGCCTGGCACGCGCCCAGCCCGCCGAGCCCCTCACACTGCCGCCGTCAACGCCCTCCAGCGAGGTCGTGCCGCCGGATCTCGCCCTGGCGCCCGAACTGACCGACGGCACCCTGGACTTCAGCGTCGATCCCGTCACGAACGGTTTCTGGGTCGGCGGCTCTTACCTCCACTGGTGGCTGAAAGACCGCGGCTTGCCGCCACTCATTACCAAGGGCTCGGCGAGTGACCCTATACCCGGAGCACTCGGCCAACCGGGGACTGTCATCCTGTTCGGCGGCAGTTTCGCCGAGACTGAGGCCCACCCCGGCGCTCGCCTGACCGGCGGCCTCTGCCTCAACGCCGCGCGCACCATTGCTATCGAGACGGACATCCTGTTCTTGCCGCGCCATTCGCTCCGGCCTGCGGGGCTGGCGCTGCCCGGCCCGGTCCTCGCCCGTCCCTACATCGACATCACGACCGGCAGCGAAGCCGCAGCAGTCATCTCCTCGCCAGACCTGACCGGCGGATTCGTGACCGCTTCGCTCGGCAGCCAACTCTTCGGCGCCGAACTCAACCTCCGTGGCGGCGTGTACCGCGACGACCACTGGACGGTGCATGTCCTGGGCGGCTTCCGCTACCTTCGCTTCGTGGAGGATATCGACATCGACGAATCGATTCCGGTGGTCGGCGGCGTCCCGGTGTTCGGCACCGACCATCTGACGGTTAACGACCACTTCGGCACGAGCAACGAGTTCTTTGGTGGTCAGGTCGGCGTGCAGGTGGAGTTCTCGTACCAACAACTGATCCTGGGCCTCCGCGGCAAGGTAGCGGTCGGCACCACCCGGGAGACGATCGACATTCATGGCGTGACGGCGCCGGTGAACATCGCCGGCCCCGCAGCCTCGCCGCCGCCGATCCCGAGCGGAGTGCTCGCCCTGACGACCAACAGCGGGATTTTTGGGCGCGACCGCTTCACCGCCGTGCCGGAATTCGGCCTGAACGTCGGTTGGCGCATCACCGAGCGATTGCGGCTGGATGTCGGCTACACGCTGCTCTGGTGGACCAGCGTCGCTCGGGCCGCGGATCAGATCGACCGAACACTCAATCCCACCCAGATCCCGACGTCCTTCGGTTTGGGCACGCTCACCGGGGCGGCGCGGCCTGTATTCCTCTTTGAGGAAAGCTCGTTCTGGGTGCAGGGCCTCACGTTCAGTCTGGAATTTCGCTTCTGACGCCAGCCTACCCTGCACGAGTCAATGATGGTTTATACGAGCCCGAAGCGTGAGCGAGGGACCAAGGAGTGTCCCTCGCTCACGCTTCGGGCTCGTACGAACCATCACTGCCATTCCTGGTTTATCCGAGTGAGCGAGGGACACTCCTTGGTCCCTCGCTCACGCTTCGGGCTCGTACGAACCATCGCGGCCAGTATCCACGACACCGGGCATTTCCCTCCCGAAGTCATAGGATTCCTGGAAACCAACGCTGACATGCCGTCAAGCAGAGAGCCACGATGAAACCTCTCGGCATCCTGGAAACGTGCCTCTACGCCCGCGACCTGGAAGCGGCGGAACGCTTCTACACCTCGCTGTTCGAGTTGGAGGTGATCGCCCGCATGCCGGGACGGCACGTCTTCTTCCGCTGCGGGCGCGGCGTCCTCCTCATCTTCAATCCGGATAAAACAGAGGCGGAAACCGTCTTGATCGACGAGACGGCCGTGCCGCGGCATGGAGCGCGGGGGGCCGGCCACATGGCGTTCGCCGTCCCAGAGGCCGAGTTCGAGACCTGGCGCGGCCGTCTTGCCGCGGCCGGCGTCGCCGTGGAGGTCGAGATCGTTTGGCCCAACGGCGGCCGCTCGCTCTACCTGCGTGACCCCGCGGGCAACAGCGTCGAGTTGGCCACGCCGCGGCTCTGGGGCCTGAGCGAGGAGCCGTCATGATCGACATGCACGTCCACGCGGTCTCGCCGCGGCTGCCCGGCGTCAAGCCGTTGACCGACGTCCTGCACGAACCGCCTGAGACTGTCGCGGCCACCTTGCGTGAGGAGATGGCGGCGGCCGGCATCACGCACTTGCTCGGCATGGGGCACCTCGGCGGCACCGGCGACGACCCCCTCGGCATTGACTCGACGCTGGCGATCGCGGCCCTCTTGCCCGGCCTGCACCCGATCGGCGTCGCCGACCCGTCGCGCATCGACACCGACCACCTGCAGCGCGTCGAGAAGCAACTGCGCCAGGGGAAGGCCAAGGCCCTCAAGGGCTATCTCGGTTATCTCTATTACGGTCCCGAACACCCCAACTACGTCCCCTACTACGAACTGGCGGCGCGTTATCGCATCCCTTTTATCTTCCATACCGGCGACAACTATTCGACGGTCGCGAAGGTGCGTTATGCGCATCCGCTGCTGGTGGACGAGGTCGCGGTCGATCATCGTGAGGTCAACTTCGTGATGGCTCATTTCGGCAATCCGTGGGTGACGGACGCGGCCGAGGTGGTCTACAAAAACGAGAACGTCTGGGCGGACCTGTCGGGCATCCTGGTGGGGGACGAGGCGTATTTTCGCGGGCTGGCACGCGAGGGGTTGCTGCAGAAAACTGTCGAGCGCATCCAGACCGGCATGGAGTTCACCGAGCGGCCCGAGCGGTTCCTCTACGGCAGTGACTGGCCGCTGGCACCAATGGCGCCCTACCGCGACTTCGTGCGGCGGATCGTGCCCGCACCGTATCGCCAACTGGTGTTCGAGGACAACGCGCGGGCGCTGTTTGGCTTGGAGTGAGAACCCCTCCCCCCAACCCCCTCCCCGCAACGGAGAGGGGGAGAAGAAGAGGAGTGCTGGTCTTGCTCCCCCTCTCCGTTGCGGGGAGGGGGTTGGGGGGAGGGGTTCGCGACGAGAAAAGGGGTTCGCCCGAGACTGCCGGCGCCACCCACCTTGCCGGCGGTCGTGTTAACCATCCTGCCCATAACAGGATCTGGCAACACCTCTGCGTCGGCGCCGGCCTTTCCCTAACTTGACTCTTTTCGGCCCGATGGCTATAATTGCCGGGGCACATGAGAGTATCGTTGGTTTAAGCAGTTTAACCAGTTAAACTTGCGCCAACGGATCTCTGGAAGAGAGCGAGTGGCAACTGCGGCCTGTGGAATCGAGAACGGCCTTCTATTGCTTGCAATCTGCAAAATTCCGATTCTGAGTGGATTCTGGCTGCCACAGCGGATGGGCGCAGAGCCAACTCTTCTCCCCGGACTGTGACTCTCCAACGCTGACGGTTGGGAGGGCGAGGCTCCCGCCGAGCCGCACTATTCAGCGGCTCGGCAGGAGCCTCGCCCTCCCAACCCAACGCGGACTCGATAGGAAAAAACCTGGTCCGAGCGATGAGGGAACCCGGTTCCCTGTCCTTGATTTGTTTCTCTCGATCCCCTTGCCTGGGAGTTCCCGCCCGTGACCGAAGACCGGGCAGCCGTGGTGCAGCGCGTCAAGCAGGCAAACGACATCGTTGACGTCGTGAGCAGTTATGTTGCGCTGCGTCCCGCCGGCGGCACCTTCAAGGGCCTCTGCCCGTTTCATGACGATAACCGTCCGTCCTTCGATGTTGACCCGCGCCGCCAGCGCTATCGGTGCTGGTCCTGTGGTAAATACGGAGACGTCATCAGTTTTGTTCAAGAGCAGGAGCGCGTTGATTTTCGTGAAGCGCTGGAACTGCTGGCGCGGCGTGCGGGAATCTCACTGGAAAATCGCGGCGCGGCTCAGCACAATCAGGGCCGCGCCCTTATGCTAGATGTGATGCGTTGGGCGGCCGAGCAGTTCCAGCTCTGCCTGCTCGACGATGAAAGCCCCGAGGCACAGGCGGCACGCCTCTATCTCGGAGAACGCCGCCTAACAGGTGAGACGGTGCGGCGCTTCGGCGTCGGTTACGCTCCACCAACGGGGCAGTGGTTAGTGGAACGGGCGACCGCGGCAAGCCTTTCTCTGGATCTCCTGGAGAAGGTCGGCCTGATTGCCCGGCGCGATAGCGGCGGCTGCTATGACCGCTTTCGCGATCGTGTGATGTTTCCGATCCGGGATATCCGTGGTCAAACGGTGGGCTTCGGCGGCCGCATCATGCCCGCCAGTCCTCTCGTGGCACGGGTTCCCAAGTATTATAACTCCTGCGAAACACCGCTGTTCAACAAGAGCGAGCAGGTCTACGGCCTCGACCTGGCCCGGGAGCCTGCCGGCAAGGTCGGCTTTCTCGCCGTCGTCGAGGGCTACACCGATGTGCTGATGGCCCATCAGCTGGGCGTTGGCAATGTCGTCGCGACGATGGGCACGGCCCTGAATGCGAGTCATGTGCGCCAGTTACGGCGTTTCTCTCCGCGCGTTGTGCTCGTCTACGATGCCGATGAAGGGGGCGACACCGGAGTTGATCGCGCGCTCGAGATCTTCGTGAGCCAGGACATCGACCTCCGGATCGCCACCTTGCCCGAAGGGCTGGACCCATGCGACCTTCTGATACGAGATGGCGCCGAATCGTTTAAGGCGGCCTTGACAAAAGCTGTAGACGTGCTGGAATTCAAGTTGAACCGCGTGCTCGCCGCGGGAGTTTCGAGTGGTGTTGAAGGACAACGGCAGGCGGTTGAGGCAACGCTCGGTGTCATCGCTCGGGGGGCTGATCTCGCTTGCAAACAACCTGGCTTGCCTGCGATTGAGACCATCCTCGACCGCATCGCCCTGGCACCACCGCTACCCGGACAAGCCGGAGCGGTTAAACAAGAATTGATGATTACGCGCATCGCTCACCGTCTCGGCCTGAAGGAAGAGACAGTGTGGGCGCGCTTGAAGGAGCTGCGGACAGCCCGGCGCGGCGCCGAGCGGACGACTCCCGCGCGCGACGTCCCCAAGGGGAGCGGCGCGGCATCCCGGTCCGCCCCGGCCAGCCGTCTCGAACGTGAACTCCTGGCGATTCTGCTTGCCGAGCCGGCCCTGGTGCCGGTCGCGGTGGCGGACGTTTCGCCCAGAGACGTCGAGCATCCGGGCCTGCGGCAGTTGGTGGAGGGCCTGTATCGCCTGCACGCCGAGGGGGTCGCGCCCGAGTTCGACCGCCTGCGGCCGCGCATCGAGAACCAGGCGCTGATGGCCAAGGCCCTGGAGCTGCAGGAAGAAGGCCTGATGAACCCGGATCGGGCGAAGTGGTTGACGGCAGTACTCGCGGGTTTCCGCGCTCGCCGCAGCCTGCCCGAGAAACAAGAACTCCAAACCCAGCTGCAAGCGGCCTTGGGCGCCGGCGATCAAGCCCGTGCCCAGGAATTGTTGCAGCGACTACAGAACCTAACGGGTGGCTGATGAAGTAGTGGTCCGGGTGTGGATTGTAGGGTGGGCACTGCCCACCGCTGACCCCAATAGGTGGGCAGTGCCCACCCTACAATCCACACCCGGACCGCTCTCCAGCGAGGAGGTTTTGATGGACATTAAACTGGACGAGGGCCTGAAAACCTTGCTCGAATCGGGCAAGGACAAGGGCTACCTGACGTACAGCCAGGTAAATGATTACCTGCCTGACGACGCCGTCAATCCGGAGAAACTCGACCAGCTGCTCCTGGTTCTGGAAGAACACGGCATCGAGCTGATCGACGAGGCCGAAGCCGAAGAACGCGAAGCCGGCCCCGACCCGAACGCCGAGGATGAGCGCGCCGACCTCGATCTGCAGTTCCTCGACGACGAGGACAGCCGCCGCATCGACGACCCGGTGCGGATGTACCTGACGCAGATGGGCGAGATCCCGCTTCTCAAGCGCGATGAGGAAATCTCTCTCGCCAAGAAGATCGAGGTCACCCGCAAACGCTTCCGCCGCAAAGTGCTCGAGTGTGATTATGCCCTCTCGAATGTCGTCGATACGCTGAAGCGCGTCCACACCGGGGATCTGCCGTTCGACCGCACCGTCAAGGTGTCGCTGACGGAGAACCTCGAAAAGGACAAGATCCTCCAGCGCATGCCGCATAACCTCAAGACGTTGGAGCACTTGCTGGAGCAGAACGTCGAGGACTTCACCAGCAGCCTCGACCCGCGGACCTCGGACGAGGATCGCCGCAAGCTGCGCCGCAGCCTTCGCATCCGCCGCCGCAAGGCCGTCACGCTCGTCGAGGAGTTGTCGATCCGTACGCAGAAAGTCCAGCCGCTCATGAAGAAGCTGGAACAAATCTCGGTGCGGATGGATGAGCTGGAACGGCAAATCATCGAACTCGATGGTCAGCGCGCCGCCAAGGAAGACCGGGCGAACCTCGAAAAAGAGCTGCGCGACCTGATGCTCATCACGCTGGAGGAGCCGTACACGCTCCGCCGCCGCGTCGAGATCATGAAGAAGCGCTTCGCCGAATACGAGCAGGCCAAGAAGGAGTTGTCCGGCGGCAACCTGCGCCTGGTCGTCAGCATCGCCAAGAAGTACCGCAATCGCGGCCTGAGCTTCCTGGACCTGATTCAGGAAGGCAACACGGGCCTGATGCGAGCCGTCGATAAGTACGAATATCGACGCGGCTACAAATTC
>Ga0137375_10002279_pt1 | contig 22573 bp, 17 predicted proteins | sample SagtaG_24_FD_104936 | JGI IMG/M metagenome (GOLD analysis project Ga0137375, IMG submission 104936) | Vadose zone soil microbial communities from Sagehorn Ranch, Mendocino, California, USA - Sage1_R_113_16 metaG | ecosystem: Environmental > Terrestrial > Soil > Vadose zone | place: USA... | reverse complement strand
GCCCCGTGCGCCGGACTGAAGCCCTTGGCGCTCTGGTCGTCGACGCCCGCCAGGTCGATGGAGGCGGTTCGGTCGCCGAGGGTGACTCGCTCGTTGCGCAGCACGCGCACGCCGAGACGTTCGAGCTCGGCCATCCACTCCTCGACCCCCGAGTAGTACTCGTGATTGCCGGTGACGAAGTAGACGCCGTAACGTGCCTCGAGCTTGGAGAGAGGTTCGACGTGCGACCGGAGCGACGCGACGCTGCCGTCGACGAGGTCGCCGGTGATCACGATGGCGTCGGGCTTCTGTGCGTTCGATTTCTCCACGACGTGCTCGAGAAACTTTCGTCCGATGGTCGGGCCGATGTGGATGTCGGTGAGCTGCACGATGGTAAGACCGGAAAGCGCGCGCGGCAGCCGGGCCAATCTCACATCGACTTCTTCCACTCCGACGTCGGCTAGAGCCGAGCGGACCGACACGGCTCCCAAAGCGGCCACGCCGAGCCCCGCGGCCTCGGCCACGGTGCGTGCGACGAGCTGGCGGCGCTCGGGGTCGTGCGGGGGAGCATTGCCGGCGAGCGCGGCGATCCCGCGCACGATCCAGCGCGCCAGATCGGCTGCAAAAAAGGCGAGTCCCAGGAGGAAGGCCATGCCGAACCAGGTGTAAAGCGAGACGGCGAAGCCCTTCACGACCGCGCGCGGCAAGTAGCGCGAAGTGAAGACGACGATCGGCGGAAGCACGGTGACCAGCACGAGAAGCACGGTGGCGATGCGCGCGTAAGGTTCGGGCCAGGCCGGATCACGAACGAGGCGCGTCCAGATGTAGAACTGCCACGCGGCGACGATGGCCAGCGCGATCGTGAGAAACAGGATGAATTGACCTAGCGAACGCATGCAGACGGCAACCTAACCGACGAGGTATCCACCTTCCAGTCGTTCGCCGCAAAGATTTCGTTAAGAAGTGTCAAGCGTCGCGAGCCGCGCTCATGCGCTCGGAGCGAGCCGGTAGGCGAGCTCATAGTGATCATCGAGGTTCTCGATGCGGACCTCGACGATTCCGCTGGCGTTCACCGCGTACGTTTCGCGGATGAGAGGACCCTGATTGCCGAAACGGTTCACGTTCACCGATCCCAGCTCGACCTTCGGATCGCGAAGACGTGCATCGAAGGGGAAATAGATGTCCGCGAAATTGGCCATGTCTCCCAACGGTCGACCGCTCGGGTCGACCTCCAAACATTCGATGTACCGAAAATGCCCGACGTTGTGCGCGGCTCGGTAGGTGCGCTCGACGACGGCCGGTGCCTGGCGTTCGTTCGGCAAAAGAACATCCTGACCGAAGATGGGATCGAAGGTGATCTCGGAGCCGCCGTCGCCCTCCCGAAATACTCCGAACACGCGGGAGAACCGATCGGAGAGCTGCAGGCCGGCATCGTGGTCGGCCGCGATGGCGAGTCCGATCGCCGCGGAGGCGGAAGGGTAGGGGGAACGATGGACTCTCTTGCCGAAATTGTCGCGAAGCGCGCGTCCCACGGCGGGCAGCGAGCTCGCGCCGCCGACGACGTAGATGCCGGCGATCTCCGCCGGCAGCCGCGAGGCATCGGGCTCGCCGTCCGCGAGCTTGCGAAACACCGCCGACATCGCCGCTATCGTGCGATCGACGAGAGGTGCGCACCTCGCGTAAAACTCGTCGACATCGATCGTCGGCCGGGCTGTGGTGCCGCCGAGGCAGGCCGCGAGATCGACCGTGATCCGCCGCGTGCTGGGGTGCAGCTGCTCCTTCAGGTGGCGACACTGGTCGAGCAGTAGACGCTCGGCGCGGCGCGAAAGCGAGGCCCGCTCGATGTGGGCCTGACCGAGGGCGAGGTCGAGAAGCTCGCTGTCGAAATCATCCCCGCCCAGCCGATTGATGCCGGCCGCCGCCACTACTTCATGCAGCGGGCCCATCATACGCAAGAGCGAGACATCGAACGTGCCTCCGCCGATGTCATAGACGACGATATGGTCCTTCTTGGAAGTGAGCGTGTTGCGGTAACGATGGGTGTACTCGAATCCGGCGGCGGACGGCTCGTTCAGGAGCCCGAGGACGTCGAAGCCGGCGCGGCGAAACGCGTCCAGACCAATGAAACGCTGCGTGCTGTGCGCGTTCGCCGGCGCGGCCACGAACACCTCCAGCGGTTCACCGGGCTTCAGCAGGGAAGCGACATTCGAGCGATGGCAAAGCGCGTCGCGCAGTGCCGCAAAATAGGCGGCGAGCAAGTCGAGTGCGCGAATCGCGGCACTGCCGAGTTCGATCGTGGCTTCCGGGGATCGATCGCCGAGCAGACGTTTGAAGGAGCGCAGGACCGTCCATTCGGGATCGGTGGAACGCCGCTCGGCTTCGAAGCCGAAGCACAGCTCGCCTTGTTTCTCGGCGACGACCGACGGAAAACAATCAACGGCGTCTCCCCCGTCATCGAGAAAGCTCACCACCGGGTAGTTTCCGCGATCGCAGAAGGCGACCACCGTACGGGTCGTTCCGAAGTCGATGCCGAGTCGCAAATAAGACCTCCCGCCGCCATCCTGCCACATCGGCACCGCTCGCATCCAGCCGTATGAAAGACCGACAACGGTCGGAAAAGCACAAAACTTTCTGGCTGGACGCCGGTCTATATTGGAAGTTCAGCCAACGATTGATTCGGCGCGGCCTTCGGCCCGCGACGATTGACGGAGAAGCCGTGCCAACACATAACCGCGGGATGCTGCTCTTGTTTTTTGTCCTGGCGCTCTCGTGCCGCCGGGGTGCGGGTGCAGGCGGACCGATGAAGGCCATCGACGTCGACGTCCCCACGGGATTGGAGGGCGTCGCCGTCAGCCGATGCGATCGCGATGGGAAAAAATGCATGCCACTCACCCCGGGTGAGACCCTGGCCGACGGCACGCTCATCAAGAGCGCCGCCGGCGCGCGCGCGTCGTTCGAGCTCGGGCCGGCGACGAGCCTCGATGTCAGCGAGGAGGCCGAAGTCGTCCTGGCGTCGAGCGCGAATATCGAGGTCATCCGCGGTTCGGTCGTCGTACGGCGGCTCGGCAGCTCGTCGGAGAAGGCGGAAGCTTTCCAGATTTCGCTCGGGGGCAGGACGGCAGAAATCGATCCCAAAGTGGGCGGGACCGTATCGATCCGAGCCAAGACCAGTGATCGGGCGGCCATGACCGTCGAGAAGGGCAAGCTCACCCTGCGATCGGGATTCGGGCGGACGATGGTACTTCTCTCCGGAGAAACGGCCGATCTCGTGAAGGGCCGTCCGCCCGAACGCCTGGCGTCTTTCGTTGCGGTCGAGGGACCCCGCAGCGCTCCGCTTTCGCCGCTCGTCCTCGCGGAGTCCGGGCCGCGCGGGCTCGGGCGCATGACCGCGCGCGTACCGGGAAGGACCGAGGTCGTCTCGGGCGTGCGACTCGTCGCTCACAACGTCGAGATCGTTCTTCGCGATGGTCTGGCGCGCACGGAGATCGAAGAAGTCTTTCAGAACGACACGGCGCAGATTCTGGAGGGGCGTTATGTATTTCCGCTTCCCGCCGATGCGAGTATCTCGCGGCTGGCCTTGTGGGTGAACGACAAGCCGGTGGAAGGGGAGATCGTCGAGAAGAAGCGCGCGGCTGCTATTTTCAAAGGCATCGTAGAAGACACGGTTCGTCCCCGCGATCCGGCCCTCTTGGAATGGGTCTCGGGCGGAGACTTCTCCCTCAAGATCTTTCCGCTACCTCCGCGCGGAAGCCGCAAGGTGCGCATTGCTTACGACGAAGTGCTCAAAGAATCGGGTGGTCGTATTCGGTACGTGTATCCGTTGTCGGTCGGCAGCGAGAGGTCGACGCAAATCGACGACTTTTCGGTGCAGGTGCGAGCCACCGATACCCGGTCGAAGCTGGAAGACGTCGCGACACCGGGATACGCGACGGTCAAGACCGGCGACGAACGGGGCGTACGGGTCGCCTTCTCCGCCAAGCAGTTTACGGCCGCGCGCGATTTCATCGTCTCCTACGCGAGACAAACCGAGGATGCGGCCGAGGTGTCGGCTTATGTTCCATCGTGGGGGGAGTTCAAGGGGGGTGGTCTCGACGACGCCGCCCGCGGCGCCGAAGGAGCCGGGTACTTCGTCCTTCGCGTGCGCGCCGATTTGGCGCCTGGAACGGCTCCTCCCCACGTACGACGCGATCGCGCGATGGTCGTCGACACGAGCCACAGCCAATCGAAGGAAACGCTGGAGGGTGCGTCGAAGCTTGCGGTCGGCCTCGCGCGGCAGATGGACCCAGACGAGAAATTCGTCATTCTCGCTTGCGACAGCGCGTGCGACAGCTATCCCGAGTCGGGGCTCGCGGCGCCGAGCGACGAGCACCTCGCGCAGGCAGAGAAATGGTTGTCGGCTCACGCGCCGGCCGGCTCTTCCGACGTCGCCGGCGCGCTCATCGACGCCGCACGAAGGCTCGGAGGTGACGGGTCGGCTCAGATCGTCTACATCGGCGATGGATCGCCGACGTCAGGAGAGCTTTCGGCTGCGAAGGTAGGGGCCCGAGTGCGCTCGGTGCTCAGCTCTCGCAAAGCCGATCTGCGCTTCCTCGGCGGCGGGCGCGCCGTCGACGAGTTGGTCCTGTCGTCCCTGGCCGAGAGTCTCGGCGCCACCTACGAACCCGTGCTGACCGGCGAGTCGATCGAGCACCGGATCGCCGAGCTCGCCCTGTCGCTGCGCAGCCCGGTCATCCGCGGCGCGGCCGTCGATCTTCCGAGCAGCTTCAGCGACGTGTATCCACGAAGGCTGCGCAACCTGCGTCTCGGCGAACAGCTGGTGCTGGTCGGAAGACTCGTGGGCAACGAGCCCGGCGAGGTGAAGCTGCGCGGCGACGTCGATGGTCAACCCTATGCCATTTCACGGCAGGTACGCTGGACTCCGGAAGCTTCTCGGCAGAACCCGTTGGCACCGCGGCTCTGGGAGTTGGCGCGCCTGTCGGATCTGGAGAGCTCGGCCGATCTCGAGACGACCAAACAGGTCATCGAGCTGTCCAAGCGCTACCACGTCATGTCGCGCTACACATCGCTGCTCGTGCTCGAGAACGACCAGATGTTTGCCGAATTCGGCGTGAAGCGCACGGCGCCCCCCGCCGCGGGTGTAGCGCTCGACCCGCTCGGCGCGCCGGCCGACAGCTATTCCGAGGATCGCGCGAGCTCGGGAACTGCGGGAGCGACGCGTTCGGATGCGCGCGCGAAGTCGCGGGCACCTATGCCCATGGCAACGTCCGCGCCGCCAGCGCCCGAGCCCGCCCGGGCCGCCAAGAAGGCGATGGAAGCGGAGGCGCCCGCTGCCGCGCCGCCGCCCGCTGCCACTCCCGCTCCCGCTCCCGCGACGAGACCGGGCGTCTTGGACGAGGCGGCTCCCGCCAATCCCATGGGAGCTGGCCGTGGTCTTCAGATCGCATCGCCGGGCCCCGATTGGGGGGCTCCGGTCTCCTCCCGAAGCGCGGGCACGGTTCAACTGGGAGGCCCAGAGGTCAGCGGAAGTCTGTCCAGCGAAGCCGTCTCGCGCGTGCTGCGCGCGCAAGTGGGGCGCCTGCGTGCTTGCTATGAATCAGGGCTTGCGCGAAATCCTCAGCTCGCGGGTCGCTTGAACGTACGTTTCGTCATCGGTCAGAACGGGGAAGTTCTTTCCGCGATCAGTGGCGGCAGCAGCCTCGGCGATGGATCGGTGATCGGCTGCGTGCTCGCGACCGTGCGCAGCGTCCGGTTTCCGCCTCCCGCTTCCGGCTTCGTGACCGTACTTTTTCCGCTGACGTTCCGGTCGGGCGATGCCCCCGGATGGTCGCCGCCCGTGCAACCCACAGCGATCCATCGAGCCGCCGACGACACGTGGCTCACCAAGGGTGAAGACGCGCTCGCGAAACTGCGAACGGATCTCGAGCGAAACCAGAGCAGCCGCAAGAAATACGAAGATCTCGCGCGAGGGCTCCTCGCGCGGGGGCGGTTCGAAGAGGCTCTTGCCGTTGCGAGACAATTCGTGTCCGCGGACCCCGACCTGCCGGTCGCGCGCGAGCTGCTCGCCTATGCTGCCATTACCAACGACGATGCGCAGCTTGCCGTCAGCTCCATCGATACGCAGGCCGAAACCGATCCCACCAGCCCCAAGTGGCACGTGAGAGGCGCGCGAGCGTTCGAGGCCTTCGGCGACGAGCGGCGCGCGTGCGCCCACTGGCGTTCGCTGGCGGAGCTCGCTCCCAAGTCCGACGAGTACACCTTCGAGGCGCTCCGTTGCCGCGCGCGGGTCCTCGATGATCGCGACGCGACGCTTGCCGAGGCCCGCTCGCTAGCGAGTCCCGGAAAGCTCGTTGCCGACCTCATCCCTCAGCTCGACGCGGGCCGGCCGCCCCCGTTCGCGAAGTCCATCGCCGGCGCGGGTCAATTCGAGGTCGAAATCTCCTGCGCGGGGGGTGAGCGCTGTCCGGCCGTGTTCGTCGTCTCGCCGCTCGGAAACGTCTTCTCGCCTTTCACGCCGACCGATTCACGTTCGAGCGCAACGTCGGTGGCCTTCTCCGGCTTGCGTGACGGCACGTACATGACGCTCCTCGCCGGAGGGTCGCCGGACGTGCGCGGCGAAGTGGAAATTCGCGCACTCGGCTCCATCAAACGATTTGCGGTCGTGCGCGGCGGACGGCAAACGATCGCCGCCACCCGCGTGACAATCCCCAACCAGGCTTTGCGACCTGTCCGAGTGGCGGACGGTTTTCTCGCCCGTTGAGAACCGGCGTCATCCGGTTTCGGACAAGTTTTCGCGAACGGCAACGGCGAGGGGCCTCATGTCGCGGGGGGCCGGAAAGAGGCCGAGGTTTTTCCAGACGCGCAGCGTCGCTTCGGCCCTGTTGAGGGTGTAAAAATGAATGCCCGGTGCACCGCGGCGAAGCAAATCTTCCGCCTGCCGCGTCGCGATCTCGATACCGAACGCTTTCTGCGAGGGGGGATCGTCGGCGAACGACTCCATCCGCTTCTTGATCCAGAGCGGAATTTCCGCCCCGCAAAAGGCGGAAAAGCGTGCGACCTGTTGGTAGTCGGTCATCGGCATGAGTCCGGCGATGATCGGCACGTCGACGCCGAGGCGGTGCGCGCTGTCGACGAAAGCGTAGTACGCATCGTTGTTGAAGAAGTACTGCGTGATCGCTTCGTCAGCGCCCGCTTGGACCTTGCGGACAAAGTGCTTCAGGTCGCTCTGCGGGTCGGGACTTTCCGGATGAAACTCGGGATAGCACCCAACGGTTATCGAAAATCCGCCGAACTGCCGGATGAATGCCACGAGCTCGTTGGCGAAATGGAAGGGCCCCGGCGGCTGGCTCTGGCCATTCTTCGGCTTGTCACCACGCAGGGCCACGATCCGACGAACCCCGAGGCTGCGATAGCGCTCCAGCGTTTGTTGCAGCGCTTCGCGACTCGAGCCGAGACATGACAGATGCGGCACCACCTCGAGGCCGGTGGTCTTCTGGATTTCGAGCGCGGTATGGTAGGTACCGTCACGCGTGCTCCCGCCGGCGCCGAAGGTCACCGATACGTATTGCGGCTTGAGCGGCGCGAGGATGCGAATCGTTTCGCGCAGCCGTTCGACCCCTGGCTCCCCTTTGGGCGGGAAGAATTCGAAGGAAAACGCCCGCGATTTGCGCGTACTCATCAAGCCACCCTGAGCATGGGGAGCATTTTCGCCCCGGTAGACGTGCGTCGCATGGACGCGCAACCTTGTCAACGGCCTTTCTTCGCTGCGTTCTACAGACCTCTTTCGATGTTGAGTGTGTTACTCGGGGCGGCCTTCGGCCCGGCGCTTGTGTTTACTCGGCGCGGCCTTCGGCCCGGCGCTTGTATTACTCGGCGCGGCCTTCGCGGCGCTTGTGTTACTCGGCGCGGCGTTCGGCCCGCCTGCGGTTTGTGTTACTCGGGGCGGCCTTCGGCCCGCCTGCGGTTTGTGTTACTCGGGGCGGCCTTCGGCCCGCCTGCGGTTTGTGTTACTCGGGGCGGCCTTCGGCCCGCCTGCGGCGGCCGGGCTGCACTGCGGCGATGAAGTCGAGCTCAGGGTGTTCTTCGATCGTGCGCCGCATGGACCACTCGTCGCCGAACAACACGAGGGGGCGGCCCTCCACGTCGACCAGACACTTGGTGCGGCCATAGACTCGTTGCTCGAAGACCGCCGGATCGAAGTTGGAACCCGAAACCCATCGCGCGTGTCCATAGGGGAGACTCTCGAACAGCACGGTGACGCCGTATTCGGTGCTCAGCCGATGCGCGACGACCTCGAACTGCAGCACGCCGACGGCGCCCAAAATCGGATCTCGCTCGAGCGTCTTCGGATCGAAGAATACCTGGACCGCGCCTTCTTCCGACAGCTGATCGAGGCCCTTCTTCAGTTGCTTTCGCTTCAAGGAGTCCGGCAATCGCGCGCGCATGAAGTGCTCCGGTGAAAATCGCGGAATCCCTTCGAACTCGACCAGCGAGGACTCGGTCAAAGTGTCGCCGATGCGAAGAGCGCCCGCGTCCCACAGCCCGAGGATGTCTCCGGCGAACGCCTCCTCGATTTCCGTTCGCTCCTGCGCGAGAAACTGCATCGAGCGGTTCAGCACGAGCGAGCGGCCCGTTCGGACGTGTTGGACGGTCATGCCCCGCTCGAAGCGCCCCGAGCAGATGCGGGTGAACGCGATCCGATCTCGATGTTTCTGGTCCATGTTCGCCTGAATCTTGAAGACGAACGCAGTAAATTCCGCTGAAGTGGGGTCCACCGAGATACCGGCCGCTGATCGCGCCAAGGGCGGCGGAGCGAGGTCGATGAATTGGTTGAGAAACGGCTCGACACCGAAGTTGTTCATCGCGCTGCCGAAGAAAACCGGCGTGATCGCTCCTGCACGAAATTGATCGAGATCGAACGCATTGCCTGCCACATCGAGCAACTCGAGCTCAGCCAAAAGCTGTTGGTGCGACGATTCTCCAATCGTTGCGACGAAGGTGGGATCATCCAGGGCAATGGCGGCGCTCTTCGCTTTGCGCGAACCGTAATCCGTCTCCACGAAGCGCAAGAGCTCGCGATGGGGGCGGTCGTACAGGCCCTGAAAACGCGGACCGGCCCCGATGGGCCAATTGATGGGACTGCACGGAATACCGAGAACACGCTCGATCTCGTCCATCAAGTCGAGCGGTTCCTTGCCATCGCGGTCCATCTTGTTGATGAAGGTCACGATGGGAATTTTTCGCATGCGGCAGACTTCGAAGAGCTTGATGGTTTGCGCCTCGACGCCTTTGCCGCTGTCGATCAGCATCACTGCACAGTCGGCTGCCGCGAGGGTGCGGTAGGTGTCTTCGCTGAAGTCGTTGTGCCCGGGGGTGTCGAGCAGGTTCATGTGGTGATCGCGATACGCGAACTGCAGCACGCTCGTCGATATGGAGATGCCGCGCTCGCGCTCCATTGCCATCCAGTCGCTCGTGGTCGCGCGCTCACGCCTGCGCTGTTTGACCGAACCGGCAAGGTGAATCGCCCCGCCGTAGAGCAAGAGCTTTTCGGTCAGGGTGGTCTTGCCGGCGTCGGGGTGAGAAATGATCGCGAAAGTGCGCCGGCGGGCGACCTCGCGCGCGAGGCGTTCGTTCATGAGAAAAAAGCTAGCCGGTGGATTGCCCCGGCGGCGTGCGGCGCATTGGGATCAGCGCGCGGGGGCACGCCTTGACCCCTCCGCGTTGGGGAATCTTGTAGTCGTGCGAGGCGCGGATGAGGCTGGACTTCAGTCCGTTCGCCTGTTGAATGGCTTTGGCAGGGACGCGGTACTTTTTGGCGAGGTGGCCCAGCGTTTCTCCTTCTCTGACCTTGTGACGCACGAAATACGAGGGCGGCTGGATGATGCGCCGCCTGAGCAGGACCTCGTACGCCCTTCGCCCCGTTTCCTGAGCGATCGGATTGTAGAAACGGACATGGATGTGTGTGGCGTGCCCTTTGGCGTGTCGAACCAATGGAGGAAGCGCCGCCGTGCCGTCGAACAGCTGGTCGACCCAAGCTCGGTCCTCGCCATGTTCGACCGCGTACTGGCGCACGAGTGTTTGAACGCCGCGGTCCATCAACACGAGCTCCACGTCGGTGTCGGTCACCAGGGCCTTCAAGAAACTCCAGGTTCGGGCGCGGTCGAGGTTGCTCGCATTCGCTCGCAGGTACCATCGCGTTTGGTCAGCCGTGTAGTAGTAGCTCACGTCGACGTCACGGCCAGCTTGATGGCTCACATGCGGCGACAGATGACCGCCTCGGGGCCCGCTGATGTGACCAATGAACATCTTGGGTGTGGTGGGAAACTGCTCGGCGACTCGGCGAATACAGCGCGAAAGATAGTCGATGGTCTCGTCCGTGCCCCACGCGTGGTCGGCATCGACCACTTCCCATGCGTCGCCCTCAGGCATTTGCACGCCATTGTAGAGGGCGCCGGCATTGGTGAAGCCGATCGACATCGATCCCAACGCCGCCGGGTTCAGCACCAGCTCGGCTTCGATCTGTCCCTTGTTCCACCCATCGAGTGGGTGCTTGTAGATCTGACCCTGGATCGGCGGTCCCGGAGTTTCGGCGCCGTCGTCGATCTCGTCTTTGTCGGAACCGGTCTCGTCGATGGCGACTTCGTCGGTCGGCGGGTTGGGAGCCGGACTCGGACTCGCGCCGTTGGCTGCAGTCGTCGGCTGGCCTGGCTCGGCGGCGGGACGCGACTCGGCCGGCCCGGCGGCGGACGGATCGGCCGCCGGAGCTCGAACACCCAGGCCGGCGCAGGCCGCGACGGCGAAGCCCAGCGCGAGAGTGACCGCTGCGGCGCGCAAAGGACGCCTCATGAGGTCCCCCTCTTGGACAAAGACGCGAGGTAGCACTAGAAGGTTCCGGTCAGCCACGGAGGCGCGCGTGGAAGTTTATCTCAAGGCCGTGCGAGAAGTCCTCGAGAAAGGGACCCGCAAAGAGAACCGAACCGGAGTCGACACCATTTCGACCTTCAATATCAACTACGAAATCGACCTTCGCGACGGATTTCCCCTTCTCACGACGAAAGAAATCTCGTGGAAGAACATCGTGGTCGAAAACCTTTGGTTTCTTTCGGGCGACACGCACATCGGCCTTTTGCAGAAGCACAAGTGCAAGTTTTGGGACCCCTGGGCCGACGAGCAGGGGAGGGTACCGAGCGCCTACGGCAACTTCTGGCGCCACTTCCCGGTGCACGACGAGCATGGCCAGCCGGCGTTCAATGACCAATTGGCGTGGGTGCTCGCCGAGCTCGAGAGGAATCCGATGAGCCGCAGGCTGGTGGTCTCGGCGTGGGCACCCGGCAATGCACAGACGAGCCGGCTGCCGCCTTGCCACTGTATGTTCATGTTCAACGTCCAGCTCGACCCATCGGGCGAGCCTTTGCTTTGCCTTCACCTCACGCAACGCAGCTGCGACATCGCCCTCGGAATTCCCTACAACATCGCCGGATACTCGCTCTTGCTCGAGCTTTTCTCCCGTTTCAGCGGGATACGCGCGGGCATCTTCGCTCACACGCTGGTCGATGCGCACATCTACACGAAAAAACCGGACGGCTCGATGGCCGAATACGACCACCTGCCCGGACTCGAGCTCCAGCTCGGTCGAAAGCCGCGCACGTTACCGACGCTGTCGATTGACCCAAGCATTCGTTCGCTCGCCGACATCAAGCCGCTGCTCGAAGCGAGCACTGACGAGGTGATGCGCCACTTCGTCTTGAAAGGGTACGATCCCCATCCTCCCATATCGTTCAAAGTCGCGGTCTGATGGCCGATCGGCGTGGCATCATGGTGGCGGTGTCGCCCGAGGGGGTCATCGGTCTCGGCGGGAAAATTCCCTGGCACTATCGCGGCGACATGCGGCGGGTGAAGAGGCTCACGATGGGTACGACGCTCATCATGGGGCGCGTCACCTGGGAATCTCTCGGGGGACGGCCGCTGCCCGGCCGCCGCAACTTGGTGGTGACCAGTAGCGCGCTGCCGGGCGTGGAGTGCTTCAAGGACATCGGATCCGCGCTCGAGGCGAGTCGCGGTGCGGTGTGGTTCTTCGGGGGCGCACGCATCTACCAGGACGCCATGCCGCTGGCGGACGTGATCGACATCGTCTATGTGCCCGATCGCGTAGAGCATCCCGATGCGGTGACGTTTCCGCCGATTGACCCGCGCGAATGGGAAGCGGGACCGCTGCTCGAACACGAAGACGAACCCGCTCTCAAGCGCCGTCTTTATACGCGCAAGCGGGGATGAACGTGTCGTCTCGGGCTCAGATTCAGAGCTGGGGGAATACCGTTTCGCCCGCGTTGTCGGATGGATCGGCGTCCGCGGCGCCCTCGAAGCGAATCTCGCAGCGATAAGCCACCGGCGTGGCGAACCAAACCGAACTTTGCGCAACGACCTCGAAGAGCTCGTCGCGCGGAAGCGAAGATGGAAGGTTGGCTCGCTTCAATATTTTGGGGCCATCGTCCCCCGGGCGCGAGATGAGGATGGTCGCCGGCGCGCTCGACACTCTGGGCCCCTGGTTTCGCACGATGCAGTGGATCTCGATCTCGCGAAACATCGAAGTGGACCCCACCTGCGTCGCTTGAACTCGCTCGACCGCAAGATTGAAGGTGCCGCGGGCGGGCTGGGGTTTCGAGGGGGCAGCTCCGAGCCGAGTCGCACTCGTCATGCACATAGCGAGCGCGGCCGCTCCGACGGCCGTCCACGTGCTGCCAATTCTGCCGGCCATGGGGGCACCTCCTCCGATCGCAGTGTGTGTCGATGCACGCACGACTGTCGATGGGGCCGAAGGCACAATGAACTCGACGCCGACAACTCAGTCGGCCACCTCCGGCCGCCCTGCGCTTGAGTGACTCGACGCGGCCTTTCGGGCCTGTCTTCTTAGCCGGCTTTGTCCACGCTTTTACCGTGGGTGCCGTTGGTCCCGCCGTTGGAGTCGGTGGACGCGCGGCCCGGCTTCTTGCGCGAGCCGTGAATGATCTCGAAGACGCGCGTCGTGCCGATGGGCTTGCCCGTGCGGCCGACTACGCCGAGCTCTTTCAACGAGTCGACGATCTGACGAAGCTTGTAGCCACTCGCGCGCATGTGTCGAATGACGGCGGTGACGTTTTGCTCGTATTCGTCGACTTCCAGAGTGACTCCGTCGTCGGCGAATCGTTTTCCCCACGCACATTGGCCGGAGTAAAGAACGGGCTTTTTCAGGTTGCGTGCAGCGTGTTGACGAGAAGGGTTTGGGCGCGGATTCACAACATCCTCTATGCCATGGAATCGCCATTTGACAGCAGCCAAATCCGAACACGAAAAATTTCGTTTTCCGCTGGTCAGCGCAGTGACCACGTGCGCTTTTCGATGCAAACGCGAACGCACCGATGCACGACGATCCGATTGGTGCCGGTCTTTCTCGACGATTTGCGATCGTTCGCGATTGTGATGCAATCGTTGGTGTTGCGCGATTGACAACACCTGCAACGCGCTCCATCAGAGTTCGAGCTGTGGTCCGATGGAGAACATCGCCCCAAACTTGGGCAGCGTTTCCGAGGCGACGATCGTCCCTTGGGGGGAGCGCACCTCGAGGCGAGGCACGACGACGGGGACGACGCCACCGACTCCGAGCACGATGCGCAGACCGCGTCCGACCCGCACGGAGCCATCGAGTCTCGCAGCGGCAGCTGCCCAGATGAGCTTGGGCTCGTACGACGTAGCGTAGCCCGAACCCTCGGCCAGCAATCGGCCGAAAACACCGCCCAAGCAGACACGCGAGCCGAGCAGGCGATCATAGCTGCCCACGCAAGCGTCAAGCTGCGCCGCTACGAGGCTGAGGTCGCCCGATCCTCGACCGAGCTCCACGTGCGCCGAGCTCGTTGCGAGCACCGAGAAATTGACGTCCCAGAGGGAGGCAAGCGGCACCGATAGATCGGCGCTCGCGCCGACGGCCGGGCGGGGCAATACGGCAATCGCACCCAAGAAACGCAGCCCGAGCGAAGAGGATCGACGTGGCGAAGTCTCGGGCTTCGATGGCGCGGGCGCAAGGTCGAGTTCCGGCCGGCCGGCAGGCGGCGGCTTGAGCTCGTCTACCGTTTTGACGACCATGGTCTCGATCGCAATGGCAATGGCCAGGCCGACCGCCGCACGCAGCTGTTCGCATTCGACTTCGACACGCGGAAGTACGCGCTCGACCACCGGTCGGCCGTCGCGTAGAACGGAAAACGAACGATCAGTCGCTCCATTGCGCACGACGATCGAGATCCGATTGTCGATATCGTCGCGGCGCAGCCACGCTCGAAGCTGCTGTGCCAACGACTCGCGATCGAGGCACGAGCCTGCCGTCACCTCCAGCGCTTCGGCGATCGGCCGCGTTTCGCCCGGCGCCGCCGAGACGACCCTCGGTGCACAGAAGCAGAGCGCGGCGACGGCGAAGCTCCGGCGGGTCAGCGTTGCAAACGGTCGCACAGCTGGGCCTCGTAGAGCGATTCCTGACGCAGCGGCCCTTCGTTCTGCTCGATGAAACCCGGAACCACGTTGCTGCACGTTCCGATCGGACTCGAAAAGGGGCCGGCACCGATCGCGTAGTTTTGGCCGGTCGGCGGTTTTTCGACGGAGCCCAACGAGCGGTCGAAGTGGTAATTCCAAAGCACCGAATGCACCGCCGCCCAACCGTGTGCGGCCGGCAGCCCCACTTCCGCCACGCACCCGAGCTGGGCTTTGCCCTGACCGATCTCCTCGACGTTGTCGTAGAGCAGCCCCTGACTGAATAGGCGCAGGCCTCCGCTGCTCTCTTCGTATTCGAGCGCCTCCGAGGTGGAGCGATGAAAGACGTCGCCCGACGAGCTCAGGGGACCATTGGCCTCGAAGTGATGGCGGCCACCTTCCGCTCGGCAGCCGGAGAAAAGGACGAGCTGCGCACGCACGTCGAGAGCGAAATTGACCATACGCCCCGCGCTTCTCAAGGCGAGCGGCTGTCGAGCTTCGACGTTGCTCAACGTGATGCGGACCCCATTCTGAATGCGCACGCCGGCATAGACGAATCGATAGGTCGAAGTGTCTCGGATGAAAGAATCCTCGGCTCCAATGATATCGATCGCGTCGAGCGGGTGGCTCTCGACGTTCTGCAGCGAATATTCGGTGTCGACCATGAGATTCTCGATACCGACGTGAGAGACGATGTTCGTGCGATAGGTCTTGAACACGAACGATTGAGTGAGTCTGCCGTCGAGATGATTGAAAATGGGGGCGTCCAGCGTGATTCGATTCCCGCTTTTGGCGACAACGCGGCGGTTGTACGTAATGGGCCCCACATCGACGGTCCACGGAGGGTCGCTGCCGGTGTCGCCCCAGTGCACGGCAGTGAGCCACGCGTTGGTCACCGGGTGAACGACGATGACGTTGTCGCCGGCGCCGAGGCCGGAAGCGTCGGCCACCTCGAAGGCTCGCGCGCCCACGGAAACGAAAGGGGTCACGATGTTGGTGCGGCTGCCGGGTACCTCGTCCGACCAACCATTGTCGACACCCGAGCCGAGGACGATGCGAGGTGACTGACTGCCGCCGACGGCGAGTAGAACGGTATCGGTGCTCCAGTCGCCGCGGTGCCCGACTCCGCGCAGCACGATGCCGTCGCGATTCAATTTGATGATTCCAGCAATTCGATAAAGTCCGGCACCGAGGACCACCGCTCCGCGAAAACCACTCGCGCCGAGAGGCCTCTGCGCCACGGCGTCGATCGCCGCCTGGATCCGCGGCGTGTCGTCGAAAGTGTTGTCCACGTCTCCGCCGTTGCCTTCGACGTACACGAGCTCGGGCACCGATGGGATCGCGGCGCCACTGCCGTAACCGGCATAGCTGAAGTCGGGAATGCGATTGCCATCGGCATCGCTCGCGTATTCGAGTTTGCCGTTACTTCCGTAGAAGACCGCGGTCGATTCCCATCCGCCTATCGGCAGAGGACGCGGATATTGGGCACAGAAAGCCGGGATCTTCACCGGAGCCGCGCCTTCGGGCGTGGAGGCGTCCGGCAGGGATTCGATTGGGGCGTCGGAGCCCGCCTCGCCCGTCGAAATGGAGCTCGTCTGTTCGATGCCTAGCGTGGCGCTCGTCGAGCAGTTGGCGATCGCCGCGCAGAGGACAACCCAGCCGAGCCGCATCCACCCCGAGTTGCGCTTCCTTTTCACGTCGAAATCAGGGAGGCGAAAGACCGACGGACTCTCGGATACTCTCGGCGGCGGGACCGCGGGGGTGAGCAGCCAAGAAACGTTCGGCTCGGGTGCGTGCCTCGGAAACATGCCCGAGCGTCACGAGACAGGTGATGGCGATGGCCTCCCTCTCCTGCGAAAAGAACCCGCGGGGGTACCTCCGCGCTCCCTCCTGCGCCATGGAGAGCGCACGGTGCGGATCGGTTCGCGCCACCGAACGCAGCTGTGCGATGTCGGTGGTCTCGCTCGAAAGATCGTCACCGCGATCGGCCGGCGGTGAAGACGACTTTGCGAGCGCAATGACGCCGCGCTGGACGGGCGGCGAGGACGTGGGGGAAGGCGGCGGCACGATTTCATCGGCTGCCGGATGCTTGGGCCGCGCGACCGGCGGGGCGGCGGTCGGGGCCGAGCTCTGCACGAGCCGAACGTTCGAGGCCGTCGCGCGAACCGCTCGTTGATGATGAATCCACGCCGCAGATCCGCCGAATGCGATGACCGCGAAGCCGGAGACCAGCGCGTAGGCGCCGATCCGCAGCGAGAATCCCGGCAATCGATCCGAGCGTGACGCTGGCGCCGTTCTCTCGCGCAGGGCGCCGCGAAGTCGCTCGAGCCCATGCCCGACGTCGTAGGCGAACCCGGGCGGAGCGGAGCGACCCACTTTCAACAATTGACGACAATATTCCGACGCGTTCGGATCGTCGCTCAGCCGGATCGGGTCGTTCATGCGGCACCCCCGTTTCGGATGATCGTTCGGCCTTTCCAGCGAGCTTCGAGACGCGCGCATACACGCTGGAATTCTTGGCGAGCGCGGTACAGACGCGAGTAGACCGTGCCGATCTCGATACCCAATGCGGCGGCGATGGATTCGCACGCTTCCCCTTCGAGCTCGAAGAGAATCAACACCGCCCGGCGCTCGGGATCCATCTCGTCGAGGATTCGCTGCACGATTTCGCGCGCCTCCATCTCGTCGAATACGTTCGCCGAGGGGCCGACAAACGTCATCAGCTCACTTAGAATCTTGCGGTCGCGACGTGAACGGTGGTTGCGCGTTTTGGTCTTCATCGAGACCCGCAGAGCGATAGCCGCCAGCCAGGTGCGCGGCTGGGCAGGACCTGGTCGGTAGCCTCCCTGCCGGTGCGCCACGAGAAAAACCTCCTGGACAGCGTCTTCGATTTCGTCAGGCTGCAGGCCCAGCCGCACGAGGAAGCTCGCGACGAAGCTCGCATGCCTCCGAAAGAGTCGCTCCGCGCTCAGCGCGATGCCACTTTCGCACGCGTCGCTGGCAAGAGCGGCCGTCATAGCGCGGGTATGCATGGATCCTTCGCTCCAGCGTTCCTTCGGTGATTAGCAGAAACCGCGCGTCGGATCGAATTATGAAAATTCCGGGCGGCGGTTCTGCGCAAGTTTGCCGATATTGAAACATTGAAGACAGGGCAGTTCGAAAGATGCTTCTTCCTACAAAAGCCTTGACGTCGCACTTGCCCGAGGGACGATTCGTCCTCCGTGTCCCCGGTCAGCGGGCGAAATTCGGCTCCCGAGCCGAACGAGAGCCCCACAAACGAAAGGCCACATCATGCGAAGCGACGTCGCGCTCTTGTTCATCGCGGTTCTGTCCATGGCGACGGGGTCCGCGTGCAGCGCTAACGATAAGGGCAGCACGGGCACCGGTGGGGGGCAAACCGGATCAACGAGTGCCACCACGGGGGGCGACACGACCAGCGGCAGTGGAGGAACATCCGGCGAAACCACGAGCGGAGGAGGGGAGACCGGCGGAACCGGCACCTCGGGTGAGGGGGGCTCGGGCGGAAGTTTCGGAACCGGCGGTGCCGATATGGGCGGCAGCGGTGGCTCCGTGAGCACCGACGCAGGCCAAAGCGGGGGGACGGGAGGAGCTGGCGGCGGCGGCAGTCCCGACTGCGCCGCCAAACCATGCCACATGCAGTGCGTGTTTCACTGTCCGACCGGTGACGAGCGGTGCACCGGCCCGAACCGCACGGTGCAAGGAGAGTGCGACGGCTTCGGGGTCTGTACACCCCCATGGGCTTTCCCGCCGGTCTGCGAGTGAGGTCGCACGGCGCGGCGCGTTGCGATGCCGCAATCGCCGTCGCGCCTGTTTTTGTTGGATCGATTTTTCGGCGCAATGACATGAGGAGGTCGTGCTCCTCGGATTCCGATTCGTCGTCGTCTCCCTCGCATGGGGCTGCCTCGGCAGTCTCGGGTGCGGCAACGGCGGCAGCGGAGCCTCGGGGTCCGACTCAGTCGGAATGGGGGGGGGCGGGCTAGGCGATGACGGTGGCGGAACGGGTGGCGCCTCGGGAACGAGCGGCGGCAGTTCCGGACAACGGGATGCCGCGCTCGGGCCGCCCACGTTCGAGACGCAATTCGTGTCCGGCGACGGATTCACCAGTCGATCGCAGCCCCGCGGAAGTGTGCGCTTCGGTGTCGACGATGCCGCTGCCGAAGACCACAACGTCGTGACGTTGCTTTTTCCCGGCGACCCGCAGCTCGGATCGAACGATGGAGCGGGCCCCACCAATGCGTCCGAGATTGATTCGAGCCAGACGTTTTCGTTCGGCACGTTCCGAACGCGCGTGAAGTTCGCGCGCTGCACCACCAGCGAGGAACTGGTGAACGGGATTTTCACCTACTTCAACGACGGGACCGATCACAACGGCGACATGATCGTCGACAACTCCGAAATCGATATCGAGGTCCTCTGCAGCAACCCAGCGAAAATTTCGCTGACCGTCTGGAGCCAGTACTCGTCCGACACGAACTTCATCAAGCTCACGCGCGTCGTGGACCTATCGACCGGCGACTACTCCGAGTCGCCGAGCGATCACGAGTACGGTCTGGTCCCCAAAGGGCGCGACGCAGCGTTCCGCCACCCCGGATTCCCGAGTTCCGACACGTTCTACGAAATGGGTTTCGAGTGGCACGAGGGCGAGGTCCGCTACTTCATCGTGCTCGAGGGGCAGGAGATCACGTTGTGGGATTTGAAGGACGCCGCGCACGTTCCCAAGCTCGATGCTCCATTTCTGTTCAACCTCTGGCACGCGCCGCAAAACTGGTGGACGGGCGCCAGCGCCGACTATCCGGCCGCGGATGCGACGATGACCGTCGACTGGTTCCGCTATTGGAAAGAGTAGCTCGCAAGACCGCCGTTTGCGGCTATAGCATTACTGCGTCAGATCCTCACTACCAGATCGTCTCATCGGAGTAGCCATAGACCCACTTAAGTACTGACCGGACAGGCGGAACTGGCTGTAGGCGAAGCCGAAGAGGCGAGGCCTAGCGGCGATACCGGTCCGACGCGCGCTTCCGACGGCCTCGCCGTCATTTCCGTGGGCGACGCGCGGCCATTGCTGATCGTGATCTGTCATCGCCAAGATCTGACGCAGTAATGCTAGCATGTGTTTTGCTTGGGGCCGAGTTCCCCGGCCGGAGGCTGACATGCGAGCTTGCTCTTTTCTTATGCGTTGGATGGGCTTTACTTCGATCGCAGCGCTGGGGTGCTCCGGCAATTAGCGGGCCGAGCCGCCCATCAACATCCAAACGTCCTGCGTTTCCACCGCGTGCACGGCCGACGTTGCCGCCGGGCGTGCGGCGCTCGAGCGCGGGGATTTCGCGGCTGCACGAACGGCTTTCGAATGCGGTGACACGCGGGAAGCGGCGTTCGGAGCAGGGCTCGCGACGCTGATCACGGCCCTCGAGACCCCGTCGGCTACCCAGGTGCTCGCCGATCTGGGGCTTCCTCCTTTTCCAGCTCGCGATCTCGTGGGTCCGAGCGGTATCTTCAGCTTGCACGCGTCGCGCTGGAAGGGGAGCGGTATGATCCAAATGTCCGACGCAGGCGGCACGATGGTGCCCCTCGTCTTCGAGCGCGGACAACAGCTCGTCGACATGAGTACCTATGTGCGTATGAGGTCGACCACCGCGCTGACCAGCCTGTCGTTGCAGTTCGGCGCAACGCCGCTGAACGCCGGGATGACCCTCCCGCTCGGGTGCCAGACGACTGGATTCCTGCCCTACCTCAGCGTTTTCACCGACGAGCTTTCGTGCACGACACCGACCACCTGCTCGACCGACGCAGGAAGCATTACCATCGAGGCCGCGGGAAAGGTCGTAGGTGAGAAGAGCGAGTACGTGCTCCATGCCGTCAAGTTGAGCTGCACGCCGAGAATTGTGGCCTCGTTGTCTCCAACGACGTATTTCGCCGAGGGCAAGCTCACCACGGTGCTCGCGCCTTCGAGCATCGATGATGCCGGATTGCATCCACTGCTCGCCGGCGACGAGCCTTTCGCATCGATTCCTCCGACCACGACGCTCGCGCAGGTCGCGGCGGATGCTCAGGGTTTGAGCGAGACGCTCGATCGGTGCGCCTGCTACTTCAAGGCCGCCGGTGTGGGCGGGCAGGGGCGGATCTTCGAAATCCCGGCGACCCTGTTCGGTGGCACGACGATTCCGGTCACCGCCGCCGATGCAAAGCTGCTGGCGGGCAGCGCCGAATCGGTTACCGGCGCCCTGCAGATCCTGCGCGCCTACGAGTTCCCCATGCTGCTTTCCGGGCTCCTTTGTGGAGGATCGGTCAGGTGCCTTTCGGACCAAGCGGCGACCGAACGTTTCAACGGCGGTCTCGGACGGCTGGTGTCGCCGGAGTTCGTCACCGGGGCGCGCGATAGGTTCATCGATGCGAGTGCCCTCGGCGCGCAGGGCTTCGCCGAGCTCTCGGCGGAAAGCATCATCTTGCGCACGGCAGATACCGCAGCCGCACTGGATCGGGTGCGCGACTACGTACAGTGGGCGCACGACTCGCTGAGCGGCCAAAATCCTGCCATCCCCCAAGTCACGCCTGCGCTCCAGATCGATCTCGCCGCACCACTCGCCAGTCCTCCGGATCCTTCGCAGATCCCGTACAAGCCGTTGGCGTACGATACCGACGTCGTGGTCGTCGACGCCTTCATGCGAGCGGCCTTTCCTGCTTGGAGTCAACTTCAGTGGACGAAGGCGTTTTGGGACCAGTTCCAGGTCGCGTCCTTGCCGCGGCCCGACCGTTCCGGCCTCGTCGGTCGGCGGCTCGACGGCTATGGGCTTACCGGTGAATGAGCATCGGTCAGCCGCCGATGCGAAGGTCGCCTGCGGCGTGACTCGTCGATCATAGTCGGCTTCCCACGGCTGATTCGTTTCTCCGCGAAACGTCGCCGAGCGATGTCCTGGGCACGCTCGTTGCTCGGATGCTTGGATGGTCGGTGGGGAGGTTCATGTGGTCAAACGTATCGTCGGTGGATCGTGCATCGGATGGTTGGCCTTTGGCTATGGCGCGCTGCTTGGGGGATGTGCTGCCAATTCTGGTGACGTTCAGAACCAGATTGACGGGGCCATCATCTGCGATGGCCAGACCCTGAAGGAGCTCACGCAGGCCAAGACCATCAGCGACGAATGTAAAGCCGAGCTCACCGCTTATCTGCCCAAGCCCGAGAACGGCTTTTCTTCGCGCATCGTCGTGCTCGGAACCAAGCTCGACCCGGCGACCGGGGCGCTCTCCATCTTCGTGCAGGGAGCTGATGCACAAGGCACGGCCATCGATCGGCAGGCCTGGGTCTCGGCGACCGTTTCGCTGGCGGGAACGGCGCTCGCCGCGGGATCGTTCACGGTGACCGCGATCGCCGACCTGCCCGGCGACTGGATTTCGCTCGGAATCGTCAATGACTACTCGGCCAGCATGAGCACCGCCGATCTCGGCACCGTCGCGCAGATCGAACGTGATCTCTTTTCGTACGTTCCGAAAGTCTACGAAAGCGAAGTGACCCTATTTTCGACCGAGGTGACGCTGAAGCAGGCGTTTACGCAAGATCAGGCGCTGCTCCTCGCTGCGACCCAATACGACCCGACGTTCACCCGCGATCTCACCGCCCTTTACGATGGCATGGGGACCGGTCTCGACAGCCTGGCGCAGCGCAGCCGGCCCATCCGGATCCTGCTCGTTTCGACCGATGGTCTCGAGAACTCCTCTACGCAATACACGAAGCCCCCCATCGTCCAAAAAATATCGGACCAGCGAATCGCGGTGGTCATGCTGGGGGCGCTGTTCGCGGACGTGGCGGAGATGAAAAGTCTGATGGGTCCTCGGGGTGTGTTCTTTTATACGCCGCTGTACAAGGATCTGCGGGCGAGTGTGGACCAGTTTCTGCGTTCGGCGGCCGAGATGGTGGAGATCCGGATTCCCCCGGAGCAGGCGCAGGCTCGTCCGATTCACATCGAAGCGGGTGGCGTCAGCGTCGACCTCGCCGACTAACATGACCGTCAGACCCTGAGAGCGCCGATCGGGTGCAGCGCGTGTGTTAACTTCACGACGATGAAGGTCGCGCTGCTCGCGCTTTTCGTCT
>Ga0137375_10002266_pt1 | contig 22647 bp, 18 predicted proteins | sample SagtaG_24_FD_104936 | JGI IMG/M metagenome (GOLD analysis project Ga0137375, IMG submission 104936) | Vadose zone soil microbial communities from Sagehorn Ranch, Mendocino, California, USA - Sage1_R_113_16 metaG | ecosystem: Environmental > Terrestrial > Soil > Vadose zone | place: USA... | reverse complement strand
CGGGCCGCGGAGCGCACCCAGGAGCAGATCGGGCGCGACAAGAAGAAGAAGGGCGTCAAGAAGCCCGGTCCGCACGTGCTCGAGGAAGAGGATCTGGCGGTCTTCAAGGGCTCGATCAGCGATCTGGACGAAGAAGAAGAGGTTGCGCTGTCCGGCGCCAGCCGGCGCGGCCGGCGGGCGCAGCAGCGCAAGGACGAGGTCGGCAAGCTCCTCACCTTCAAGGGCAAGGGCCGTCCCGAGGGCGCGGTGATGATCTGCGAGGGGATGACGCTGCGCGAGTTCGCCGACAAGCTCGACTTGCGCGCCAAGGACTTGATGAAGGCGCTCTTCGACCGCGGCATCATGGCCAACATCAACCAGGTGCTGGAGCCGCAGCTCGCCGAGCAGCTGGCCAAGGACCTGGGCGTGGAAATCATGGTCGTCTCCTTCGAGGAGGAGGTGCAGCTCAAGGAAGAGCTCGCCGCCACCAGCAAGGGCGCCGACGTCGCCGAGGCGAGGACCGCCCGCGCCCCGGTGGTCACCATCATGGGCCACGTCGACCACGGCAAGACGTCGCTCCTCGACGCCATCCGCTCCTCGAAGGTCACGGAGTCGGAGTTCGGCGGCATCACGCAGCACATCGGCGCCTATCACGTCGACGTCCACGGCCGCCAGGTCGTCTTCCTCGACACACCGGGCCACGAGGCCTTCACCATGATGCGCGCCCGAGGCGCCCGGGTGACCGACATCGTGGTCCTGGTGGTCGCGGCCGACGACGGCGTCATGCCGCAGACCATCGAGGCGATCAACCACGCGCGCGCCGCCAAGGTGCCGATCGTGGTCGCGGTCAACAAGATGGACAAGGCCAACGCCAATCCGGACCGGGTCAAGCGCGAGCTCTCCGAGCAGGGCCTGCAGCCCGAGGACTGGGGCGGCGACACCGTCATGGTGCCGATCTCGGCCTTGAAGAAAGAGGGCATCAAGGAGCTGCTCGAGATGATCCTGCTCACCGCGGACGTCCAGGAGCTCAAGGCGAGCCCCGAGATCCTCGCCCAGGGCGCGGTCCTCGAAGCCAGGAAGGAGGTCGGCCGCGGCATCGTCGCGACCGTCCTGGTCCAGAACGGCACGCTCCACGTCGGCGACGTGTTCGTCTCCGGCGCCACCTGGGGCCGCGTCCGCTCGATGTCGGACGACACCGGGCAGCGCGCCAAGGAGGCCGGCCCGTCGACGCCGGTCGAGGTCACCGGCTTCAACGACATGCCGAACGCCGGCGATCTCTTCCAGGTGGTCCAGGACGAGGCGCAGGCGCGCGGCATCGCGGGCTTCCGGCACCAGGAGCACCGCGACCGCGAGATCTCGGCGGCGACGCCGGGGCGCAGCATGTCGCTGGCCCAGCTGTTCAACCGCATCCAGGAAGGCGAGGTCAAGGAGCTGGCGGTGGTCCTGAAAGCCGACGTGCAGGGGTCGCTGGAGGTGCTGCGCGACGCGCTGTCGAAGCTCTCCACCGACAAGGTCAAGGTCTCGGTGCTCCACGCCGGCGTCGGCGCCATCTCGACCAACGACGTGCTGCTCGCCTCGGCGTCCAAGGCGCTGATCGTCGGCTTCAACGTCCGCCCCGAGCGGAGCGCCGTCGACCTGGGCGAGAAGGAAGAGGTGGAGATCCGCCTGCACACCGTCATCTACGAGCTGCTCGACGAGCTGCGCAAGGCGATGACGGGCCTCCTCGATCCGACCTTCCGCGAGGTCGCGAGCGGCCGCGCCGAGGTGCGCGACACCTTCAAGGTGCCGAAGATCGGGACGATCGCCGGCTGCCATGTGGTCGAGGGCGTCATCCCGCGGAGCGCCAACGTCCGGCTCCTGCGCGACAACCGGGTGGTCTACGAGGGCAAGATCGCGTCCCTGCGGCGCTTCAAAGACGACGTGTCCGAGGTGCGCACCGGCTTCGACTGTGGCATCGGTCTCGAGCGGTTCCAGGACTTGAAGCCGGGCGACGTGATCGAGGCCTACGTGCGCGAAGAGGTCGCGCCGGTCCTGTAATAAGGTAGAAGGGCTCCTCTCCCCGCTCCCCACCGCGGGAGCCGGGGAGAGGACCATTTGAAATGACATGATGATCGTCGGAATCTCCAGCTTCGAGCTGCACCTGCCGGGCAGCCGCAGCCTCAAGGACAAGCGACGGGTGGTGAAGTCTCTGGTCGACCGTATCCACCAGCGCTACCGGGTCTCGGTCGCCGAGACCGATTTCCACGATCTGCACCAGCGGGCCGAGATCTCGCTGGCGGCGGTGACCAACGGCGCAGGGGAGATGGAGAACCTGATGGAAGAGATCCGCAGCCTCGTGGAGAACCAGCCCGAGGCGTTTTTGACCCGCTGGGATCCGCAGATCCTGGAGGGCGCGCGATGAAGCACCGCAACGACCGGATGGGCGACCTGGTGCGCGCCGAGCTGAACGACCTGCTGCTCCGGAACGTTCACGACCCGCGCATCCGGCTGGTCAACGTGACCTCCGTCGAGGTCACCCAGGACATGCGGCGGGCGTTGGTCAAGGTGTCCGCGTTGGGCACCGAGGAAGAGCGGCTGGAGGCCATCGAAGGCCTGCGGCACGCCAAGGGGTTCCTGCGCACGGAGCTGGCCCACCGGCTGAGCACGCGCACGACTCCGGAGCTCGTCTTCGAGCTCGACCGCGGGGCCGAGCACAGCCAGAGGATTTCCGACCTTTTGGAGAGCTTGCACGATGGGCGGGATGAAAGCTCCTGAAGACCTGCTGCGCAGAGTGCGGCAGGGTAACCGTTTCCTGTTGACCAGCCACGTCAACCCGGATGGCGACGCCATCGGCTCGGAGCTCGGGCTGGCCCGCCTGCTCCGCCGGATGGGCAAGGGCGCCGTGGTGTGGAACCGCGACGAGACGCCGACCATCTACCGCCCGCTGCCCGGCAGCGAGCGGATCCATGTCGGGGCCGAGCCGCCGGCCGGCTTCCCCGACGTGTTCGACGCCATCATCGTGCTGGAGTGCCCCAGCCCGGACCGCACCGGCATCGAGCAGTACCTGTCGGAGCGGCCGGTGATCAATATCGACCACCACCTGGGCAACCAGCACTACGGCACGATCAACTGGGTCGACACCGCGGCCCCCGCGGTGGGCGAGATGATCTACCGGCTGGCGCAGGGGCTCAAGGTCGCCCTGGAGCCGGAGACGGCGAGCTGCCTCTACCTGACCCTGGTCACCGACACGGGCGGCTTCCGCTTCTCCAATGCCACGCCGGTCGCCTTCGAGGCGGCGGCCTCCCTGGTGCGCGACGGCGCGCACCCGGAGCAGGTCGCGCAGTGGCTCTACGAGAGCCAGCCGCTCCCCGTCCTCCGGCTGGTCGGCGAGATGCTGCAGACCGTAGAGGTCCACGAGGGCGGGCGGATCGCCTCCGTGCGCCTGACGCAGGAGATGTTCGCGCGCGTGGGCGCCGCGCCCGGCGACTCCGAGGGGCTCATCGACTATCCCCGCTCGATCGCGGGAGTCGACGCCGTGACCTTGATCCGCGAGCGCGAGGACGGCACCCACAAGGTGTCGCTGCGCAGCCGCGGCGAGATCGACGTCGAAAAGATCGCCCGCCAGCACGGCGGCGGCGGCCACAGGAACGCCGCCGGATTCGCCATGGAGGGCGGCGGCGAGGAGATCCGCCGGCAGGTCGTCGAGATGCTGGCCGCGGCGCTCAAGGAGCAGCCGGTCGAGGCGGCGGAGCCGGGATAGATGCAGGTGATGAAAGACGGGCTGTTGCTGGTCGACAAGGAGGGGGGCTTCACCTCGCACGACGTGGTGCAGAAGGTGCGCCGGATCCTCAAGCAGAAGAAGATCGGGCACTGCGGCACCCTGGACCCGGACGCCACCGGCCTCCTCCTGCTGACGCTCGGCACCGCCACGCGGCTCACCCGCTTCCTGATCCGGGCGCCGAAGGTCTACGAAGGGACGATCCGGCTCGGCATCGCCACCGACACCTACGACGCCTCCGGCCAGGTCGTCGCGACGGCGCCGGCCGAGGCGGTGGCCGCGCTGACCCGCGAGCAGGTGGCCGAGGCGATGAAGGGCTTCGAAGGGGACATCGAGCAGAAGCCGCCCCCCTTCTCCGCCAAGAAGATCAACGGCGTGAAGTACTACGAGCTGGCGCGCCGCGGCGAGGAGGTGCCGGACGAGGCCAAGGAGGTCACGGTCTTCGAGCTCTCGCCGCTCTCCGAGCTGGAGGACGGGCGCATCCGCTTCCGCCTCGCCTGCTCGTCGGGCACCTACGCCCGCGGCCTGGCGCACGACCTGGGAGCCGCGCTCGGGGTCGGCGGCCATCTGGCGCAGCTGCGGCGGACGCGCATCGGCAGCTTCGCGGTCGAGTCGGCCGCGAACCTGGCCCGGCTGGAGGAGGCGATGGCCGCCGGGCAACCTCCGGGCGCGCTGGGCGGCGCGTGGATCCCTTTCGACCAGATCCCCCTGCCGTTCAGCGAGGTCACCGCCGACCCGCAGCAGGAGACCCGGATCAGCCACGGCCAGACCGTGCTGGTGCGGGAGCTGGCGGGCGAGGAGGGGGATTGGGTCAAGCTGGTCAACCGGCGGCGCGAGTTCATCGCCGTCGGCACCGTGGTCGAGAGGATCGGCACGGCGGGTGTGGGAATCGTCCAGCCGCGTGTCGTCTTCCGCTGAAGTTGTGCTACACTCTCGCGCGAGCTATGTAAGGAGGAGTTTGCTTTGGCGCAAACCACAGAAGTGAAACAGGGCATCATCGAACAGTACCGGGTCCACGAGGGCGACACCGGGTCGCCCGAGGTCCAGGTGGCACTCTTGACGAACCGGATCACGGAGCTCACCGAGCACTTCAAGACCCACACCAAGGACCATCACGGCCGCCGCGGCCTCCTCAAGATGGTGGGCCGCCGCCGCCGCCTGCTCGACTATCTCAAGGGGCAGGATCTCGAGCGCTATCGCGCCACCATCGAGCGCCTCGGGCTCCGCAAGTAGTCCTGATCCCCCCGCCGCCGGAAGGAACCGTCCGGCCTCCCCCGCCCCGCAAAGGCTTTCCGCGGGGCGGCGAGGCTCCCACGACGCCGGATCCGGCCGCCACGCGTAGGCAGAAGAGACAAGCGAAAAACGAGAAAGACAAGAAAAAACCATGAGGCAGCGTAAAGAGATCCCCATCGGGGACGGAATGCTCATCCTCGAAACCGGCCACCTGGCCAAGCAGGCGAACGGCTCCTGCACCGTGCGCTACGGCGACACGGTCGTTCTCGCCACCTCCTGCATGGAGACCAAGGCCGGTGTCGAGAGAGACTTCCTTCCCCTCACGGTCGACTACCGGGAGTATACCTCGGCAGCGGGCAAGATCCCCGGCGGCTTTTTCAAGCGCGAAGGACGGCCCACCGAGAAAGAGATCATCACCTCCCGCCAGATCGACCGTCCCCTCCGCCCCCTGTTCCCCGACGGCTACACCGCCGACACCCAGATCATCGCCTTCTGCCTCTCCGCCGACGGCGAGAACGATCCGGACGTCCTGGCGATCAACGGCGCCTCCACGGCGCTGGTCCTCTCGGACATCCCGTTCTACCACCCGGTCGGCGCGGTGCGCGTCGGGATGATCGGGGAGGAGATCATCATCAACCCCACCAACAGCCAGCGCGACGTCTCGGACTTGGACCTCGTGGTCGTCGGCACCGAGGACGCGGTGGTGATGGTCGAGGCCGGCGCCAACCAGCTCTCCGAGGAGGTGATCCTGGAGTGCATCTTCCGCGCCCACGCCGAGATCCAGACGATCGTCAAGGCGCAGCACCAGCTCTTCCGCGAAGGCGACCGCGAGAAGCCGATGTGGGCGCCGCCGGAGCTCTATCCGGAAGCGCTCTACGAGCAGGTCCGCGGCGACCTCAGCGCCCGGCTCAAGGCGGCGCTCTTCACCAGGAAGAAGTTCGAGCGGAAAGACGCGGTCAACGCCGTGGTCAAGCCGTACCTCGAGCAGCTCCCGGCCGAAGAGCCCGAGAAGAAGGGACAGGTCAAGAAGATCATCTCCCGCCTGGAGGAGGAGATCCTGCGCGAGGTGGTGCTCAACGAGCGGACCCGTTTCGACAGCCGCCGGCTCGACGAGGTGCGCTCGATCGAGATCGAGGCGGGCATCTTGCCGCGCACCCACGGCTCGGCGCTGTTTACCCGCGGCGAGACGCAGGCGCTGGCCTCGGCGACTCTCGGCACCAGCCGGGACGCCCAGATCATCGAGGAGTATGAGGGGGAGAGCATCCAGAAGTTCATGCTCCATTACAACTTCCCCCCCTTCTCCGTCGGCGAGGTGAAGTTCCTGCGCGGTCCGGGCCGGCGCGAGATCGGCCACGGCGTCTTGGCGCGCCGCGCCCTGCTGCCGGTGCTGCCGGCCGAGGACGACTTCCCCTACACCATCCGCGTGGTCTCCGACATCCTGGAGTCGAACGGCTCCTCGTCGATGGCCACGGTCTGCGGCGGCTCCCTCGCGATGTATGACGCCGGCGTGCCGCTCCTGGCGCCGGTGGCCGGCGTGGCCATGGGCCTGATCAAGGGCGAGGACAGCTTCGCGGTCCTGACCGACATCGCCGGGCAGGAAGACCACTACGGCGACATGGACTTCAAGGTGGCCGGGACGCGCCACGGCGTGACCGCGCTCCAGATGGACATCAAGATCACCGGCGTGACCCGGGAGATCATGGAGCAGGCGCTCGCCCAGGCGAAGGCCGGCCGCATGCACATCCTGGACATCATGGAGCGGGCGATCCCGCAGCCGCGCGTGGACATCTCGAAGTTCGCGCCGCGGCTCTACACCCTGGAGATCCCGAAGGACAAGATCCGCGACGTCATCGGACCCGGTGGCAAGACGATCCGCTCGATCATCGAGGAGACCGGCTGCGACATCAACATCGAGGATGACGGCCGGGTGATCATCGCCTCGCCGGACGAGCCGGCGGCCCGGCGCGCGATCCAGATGGTCGAGCGCCTGACCGAGGTGCCGGAGGTGGGCAAGACCTACACCGGCGTGGTGCGGCGGGTCGAGGCCTACGGAGCGTTCGTCGAGATCATGCCGGGCACCGACGGCCTGGTGCACATCAGCGAGCTCGCCCCCTACCGCGTCCGCGAGGTCTCGGACATCGTCAAGGAAGGCGACGAGATGACCGTCAAGGTCATCAGCATCGACGAGACCGGCCGCGTGCGGCTCTCGCGCAAGGCCGTCATCATGGAGGCGCCGGACTACGATCCCTCGCAGTACGAGGGGATGGAGATGGCGATGGCGGGCGGCGGCGGCGAGGAGCGCGAGCGTGGAGGCCGGGGGGGAGGAGGCGGCGACCGCGGAGGCCGGGGGGGTGGCCGGGGAGGCGACCGGGGCGGCCGGGGCCGCAACGGCGGTGGTGGCGGCGGCGGACGCCGCTAGAGCTCAACCTCCATTCGAAGGAAGAACCAGGGCGGCCTTCGGGTCGCCCTTTTCTTTTGTCCAATCGCGCTAGACTTCCCCTCCATGAGCACGACCGTCCACCGCGCCACCCTGATCGCCTACCTGGACGAGCTGCTGGACGCCCGGCGGGGCAGCGACTACGGTCCCAACGGCCTGCAGGTGGAGGGCAAGGAGGAGATCGGCAAGATCGTCACCGGCGTCTCCTCCTGCCACGAGCTGTTCGTGCGGGCGCGCGAGGCGGGAGCGGACGCGGTCCTCGTCCATCACGGCATCTTCTGGGACGGCATGCCGCGCATTCTGACCGGGGTGCAGTACCGCCGGGTCGCAGAGCTGATCCGCGGCGACATGAACCTGATCGCCTATCATCTCCCCCTCGACCGGCACCCCGAGCTCGGCAACAACGTCCTGGCCGCACGCGAGCTCGGCTTGAAGAGTCTCGAGCCGTTCGGCCTCCACGAGGGTCTGCCGGTCGGCTTCCGGGGGCACTTCCCCTTCCCGGTCTCCCCCACCGACCTGGTCGACCGCTGCCGCAAGACCTACGCGCAGGAGCCGCTGACCTTCCTGGAGGGGCCGGACCCGGTCAAGACCGTGGGCATCATCAGCGGCGGCGCGCAGCGCGAGGTCTGGGACGCCATTGCCGAGGGTCTCGACGCCTACATCACCGGCGAGGTGAGCGAGTGGGTGATGAACGTGGCGCGCGAGGCGAAGATCCACTACCTCGCCTGCGGCCACTACGCCACCGAGCGGCTGGGCATCCGCGCCCTGGGCGAGCACCTCGCCGGTCGTTTCGGGATCGAGGCGGAGTTCATCGACGTGCCCAACCCGGTCTAGGCGGACCTCCATGTCCTCCCCCGCCGCGAGCGGCACCACGGCCCAGTTTCTCGCGTGCGCCGAGGAGATCGCCTCCCGCATCAACCGGGAGGCGGTCGCCACCGCGGAAGGCGGGGTCCGGTGGAGGATCCCCTCGGCGGCGGAGGAGCCCGCGGGACCTCATCTCTATGCCGGGACCTCCGGCGTCGCCTTCTTTCTCGCCGCCTGCCATCGGGTCCTGGGCGGAGACGAGCACAAGAGCCTGGCGCTGCGGGCCCTCGCTCCAATCCGCGCCTCCTTGCCGCCGCCCAGGTCGGAGAAGATCGGCGGCTTCGCCGGCCTGGGATCGCTGATCTGGGCATTTCTCCACAGCGGCCTCCTGCTGGAGGACGAATCCCTCCTCCGCGATGCGCACGCCGTGGCCACCGAAGTGACGCCCGAGAGGATCGCATCCGACCGCTCCCTCGACGTCCTCCTGGGCGCGGCAGGAGCCCTCCTGGCGCTCCTCGCGCTCGACCGGGTCGCCCCGGTTCCTCCCGCGGGAGGCCTCACGCCGCTCGAACGCGCCTGCGCCTGCGCGAAGCATCTCCTGGCCCGGCGGGTCGCGCACCAGAGCCTGCCGCGCGCCTGGGCGGTGCCGGGCCGGCTCCCCTACTCCGGCTTCGCACATGGCGCGTCCGGGATCTCCCACGCCCTGCTCCGCCTCGCCGAGCGCACCGGAGACCGCGCCTGGCGCGAGGCGGCGGACGAGGGGCTCGCCTTCGAGAGGACCCTCTACGATCCGGAGACGCGGAACTGGCTCGACCGGCCGGGCCCGGACGGCGTGCTCCTGCGGAGCTGGTGCTACGGCGCGCCGGGGATCGCCCTCGGACGCCTGGGCGCAGCGCCGGAAGACGCGGTGCTCCGCGGCGAGCTGCGCGACGCTCTCGCCACCACCGGCGTCCTCTCCCTCACTCCCACCGACCACCTCTGCTGCGGCAACGCGGGCCGTATCGAGATCCTGCACACTGCCAGCCGCCGGCTGGACGACCGCGACCTTCTTCGCGCGTCGGTCAGCCTCGCCGCCGGCCTGGTCCGGCGAGCCGGCCGGGAAGGGCGCCTCCGTCTGGCCTCCGATCCGGCCGACTCCACTTTCGATCCCGGTCTGTTCAAAGGAGCTTCCGGCGTCGGCTACACCCTCCTCCGGCTCGCGCGGCCCGTTTCTCTCCCCTGTGTTTTGATTCTTGAGTGAAACTTCCGCGTACCGCTTTGGCAGCCGGCGCGCACCTGATCAAGAAGAAGGTCGTTCCAAATTCAGGTTGCAACCACAAACCTCTTCGCTTAGACTTTGCGCCGCCAGTCCGCCAAGTTTCAAGAAGGAGGCAGCCCCTGTTCCGGTCGACTCCCGATCCTTCATTGACCGCTAACATCTATTGTGCGGGCTGTCTCGATCCGGTGATCTTCCAGGTCGTCGCGCCGTTCTGGCGAGAATACTGCGAGAAAAATCCCGACGACAGTTATCTCTGGCTGATGCGCTATGGAAAGGGGGGCGAGCACCTGAAGGTGCGGCTCCACGGCCCGGAGGACCGCGTCCCGCTCCAGCGTCAATTGCTTGAAGAACGTGTCACATCGTTCTTCGCCGCTCTGCCCGAGCGGACGGAGCCTCTCGAGAAGAAAGGGTGGGTCGGCGCCTCGCCGATCGATGCCGAGGACGACGTCGAGCAGGACCACCCGGATCGCACCTTCCTGTGGACCACCTACAAGCGCAGTCACATCTCACTGGGTGGTAAACCCTTCCTGGATGACGATCGCTTCGTCACACTCTTCACCCGCTGCATGGCGAGCGGTTGCGAGCTGCTGCTCTCCCTAGAACCCGGGGAGGACGGTTTCCTTTCCCATCGGACCCGTCAGAACGCATTGATCAAAGCGCTCATCGCAGGGCTTGCCGCCTCGGGGTTCTCGGCCGAGGAGCGGGCGGACTATCTGGCCTATCACCGCGACTGGCTGCTCCGCTTCATCCTCCCCAAAGACCGGCGCGCCGAGGTCTACCCGGTCGAGCAGCTCCAGCAGAGCTTCGAACAACGGGTTGCCCGCATGGGGGATGCGTTGCGCCCGATCGGTGCGGCTGCCGAGGCGGAGTGGAGCGGAAACACGGCTGGGAAACCCCAGGGGCTGGACGCCCGGTGGCGGCACTCCCTGGCGGACCTCCTCGAATATGTCCGGCTGTTTTCCAACGATCCCGACTACCGCCTCGACCCGTTCGCCACCGACCAAGCCTTCTCCCCGGTGTTCAAGGTCTTTCATGGCTTCGGCAACCAGATGGGCCTGACCATGGCGGATGAAGCCTTCGCTCATCACATCCTGCTGCGCACCACCGCCGTTCCGAACGGCGCTCTCCAGGAAACGACCTGACCGGACCGGACCATGATGAGCCCGCACGAGACGTCCGCTCCGATGCAGCCCTCGCCTGCGATCGTCCGGATCGCGGGACTGCCGGCGTCGGTCCTGGAGCCGTTCTCGAGCCGGCTCTGCGTCCGCATCGCCGAGCTCTGCGCTCTCGAAACGGATCTCGAAAGATCCGGTGCCGCGCTCGCCGACCGTCTCCACGAGGAGGTCCCCGGCGCTCCGCCGGACGTCCGGCGCATTCTCCTCGCGGCACGCCGGGACTGTTTCAACGGCCGGTCTCTGCTCCATCGCCGGGCCCGGCCCGAATGGGCGGAGATCGATGCCAGGACCGGAGGGCTGGCGGGCGCCACCGTGGACCTCGAAGAGCGTGCGGCCGGATTGCGCGCCCGGATCGAGGAGGACTGGAACCTTCAGCGCGCGCAGGAACGGAGATCCCTTCTCGAAGCGCTGGAGAGTCCCGGCCTGCTGCGCGGCGTCGCCCTCGCGAGCCCGGTCACGGTCGCCAATCTCGAGCGCCTGCGGCGAGCGGCCGGCGGCCGCGATCACCGCAAGGAGACCCGCCTGGAGTCGACGCTCGCACGATACCTGACCCGCGCGGCTTTCAAGCTCTCACCCTATTCCACGCTGACGCGCGTCGGCCTCTCCAGAGTGCTGGACGACATCCCCGAAGGTCCGGTCCAGCTCGTCGGCAGCGACTGGGGGGAGCGCTCTCTCTTCCGCATCAAGCGGTACCTCCTCGATCAGCTCTGGGAGCTCCTGCGCAGATATCCGCCCTTCCGCCAGAAGCTGCGGGTCGAGCTGAACGACACGATCGAAGAGGTCGAGCCGCGACGTTATCGCTTTCTGCGGCCGGGCCTCTGGGATCACGACGAGGCGGCGGAGCGGTTCCGCTACCAGCCGCCTTCGCTGGTCACGGCATCCCTGGAGGGGCCGGTGGTGGCCTGGCTCCTCCGCGAGCTCCCGCGCCGGCGCCTGACCTGGGAAGAGCTCTGCCTCGCGGTGGAGAGCGAGTCCGGTGCGCCTCCGGATGCCTGCCGGAACACCCTGGAGCGCCTGCTCCGGATCGGGTTCCTCTGCCTCCTGCCTCCCTGGCCGGCCCAAGCCGAGCAGCTCGAAGAGCGCATGCTCGCGCACCTGCTCTCGCTGCCGGCCGATCCCGCTCTCTCCCCCCTGACGGAGATCCTCGGCCGCCTCGTCGCCTTGCAGCTCGGCTATGCCGGAGCTGCGGAGCCGGCCCGGTCAGCTCAGGAGATGGACGGGTTGATCGATGAGCTCTGGAGCGCGGCGGCCCCTCTGGCAGGCTTCTCGCCCCAGGTCCAGCGCAGCCGGCTGCGGACCGGCAACTTCTACGAGGATGTGCTCCTCCTCGGCCCCTCTCCGGAGAAGGAAGTCTTGCGTATCCCGCGCGCGTCGGCGGCCCGGATCCAGCGCTCTCTGGCTCCCCTGGTCCGCTTCACCGATCTCTACAACCGCCGCCACGACTTCCTCCTCACCCTCGGGGCGTTCATGGCGGACCGCTGGCCCGGCCGCGGAGAGGTGGGTGTGCTCGAGCTGTTCGGCGCCACCCGCTCCCTCTGGCAGGAGTACATGAAGTTCATTTTCGGCCTCCGGGTTTCCAAGGACCGGACGGCGACCTTCGACCCTCTCGGCGTGCCACAGCTCGCGCAGTTGCGGCAGCTGCGCGGAGAGCTCTGGAAGGAGATCGAGGGGTGTCTGGAGCCCGGTCCAGGGGGACTGCGCCTCCGCACCGACGCCCTCGCGAAGCTGGCCAGCCGGATCCCCGATCGTTGGGCCCCCAAGGTCGGGCCGTGCCTCTCGCTGCAGCCGGCGGACCGGGAGGGGAGGCTCTGGGTGCTCAACCGGTTCCGCGAGGGGACCGGGCGCCACGGTGCCCGCTACACACCCGTGATGGATGGGGAGATGCGCCGTGCCTTCACCGGGCACTTCGCGGCGCGCGGCTGGGATGACGAGGGGGGCGAATTCCTCGACGTCACCTGCGCGCAAGGCGACACGCTCAATGTGCACGCTCTCCAGACGCAACGCATGCTGGAGCTTCCGGGTGAGCCGCTCGATCTTGCCGCGGAGCACCGCGTGAGCCTCCGCGACCTCAGAGTCCTCTCGCGAGGCGCAGGCTCGGCTCCCGAGCTGGTCGATCTGCGCGGGCTCCCCTGCCGGCCGGTCCACCTGGGCGGTGCGGGGTTCGATTTCGTGCCGGCTCCCCTCAAGCTCCTCAGTCTGTTCGGTCCCGGCGAGATGCGCCTCCTTCTGCCGCCCCGGATCGACCGCCGGAACGGCGAGGTCGCCGTCCGGGAGCGCGTCACCCTCGACGACATCGTGCTCTTGCGGAAGCGCTGGTCGATCGAGCCGAGCCCGTTCCAGGACGCCCTCGAAGGGAGCTCGGAAGCAAACGCCTTCGTGGCGATCAACCGATGGCGCCTCCAGCGAGGGATCCCCGACCGGGTCTTTTTCATCGAACGGATCCACCACGAACAGCGGACCGATCTTTACAAGCCCCAGTATCTCGACTTCACCTCGCCGCTCCTGGTGCTCGTTTTCCGGAGTGCCCTGCGCCAGAACGCCGGCTCCCTGACCTTCGAGGAGATGCTTCCGGCACCGGCGGACCTTGCGACTCACGACGAAAGCGGCCGCCCCTGGGCCGTCGAGATCCTTCTCGACACGCTGGCTCTCCGGGCTCCGGGCCACGACCACCCGGAGGCCGTCGACGCTCCTCCGGAGTGGCCTTGTGAGCCGCTCCTCGCGCAGCAACCGATCGGACGGTCCGCCGGCCTGGCCGGCCATGGTGGATGAGGAGATCGTCGTGACGAGCGCCGCCCCGATCGTGGAGACTCCGGCCATCGCCGTCCCTCCCCCATCCGTGCGGCCACGGAGCGCGCGGTGGGCCGACTTCATCGCGCTGGGCGGCGCGGCGGGCCGGCTCTGGCTCGCGGAGTACGAGCTCGCGGGCGGCATGGAGCTGCACCGCTGGACCGAGGAAGCCCTGGAGCTCCTGCGGCGGCGGCAGCTCGACGCGGGGCTCGCCCGCCTCGAGCAGGCCGACGCCCTCGCCGGAGCGCGCATCGACGACGCGCGGGATTCGATCGCCCACGTCATGCGGCGCTGGTACTGGGCGGCCCTCGCCTATCTTCACTACTGCCGGGACGACTTCGAGCTGGCGTCGCAGGCTCTGGTGCGGGCGCACGATGCCGTGCGAGCCGCGGTCGAAGCCGCGGAACCCCTTCTCCCGCTCGCTCCCCATTGTCACGAGTTTCGGATTCAGCACGCGCGCATCGCCCGCAGCCGGCGCCGCTGGAGCGAGATGTGGTCGCACATCGAGATCGCGCGCAGGATGTTGGAGGATCGCGAGCCTCTCTGCCTCCGCAGCGACGGCGTCCCGGTCCACTTCGCCGACCTGGCGCGCCATTACGGCCGGCTCTCCGCCTATGCGGGCGACGACCGCAAGGCGCTCGCCGGATTGCTCACTGCCCGTTACCGTTTGCGCTATTTCGAGCTGCACGTGCACTGGGTGTATACACCCGCCGGTTTCACAATTCCGTATGCCAGCCATCAACCGCTCAGCCCAGAATAGTTCTGGTCCGAGCATTTCCTCCCGAAAGGAGATAGCGATGGAAGAGAACAAGGATCTGAACCAGGTCGACAACGTCGAGATCGAGCCCCTCTCCGATGAGGATCTCGAGTCCGCATCCGGCGGTTGCATCTCGAACAGCTGCTCTGGTTCCGGCTGCTCCAGCGACCTCGCGGACGCCGTCTGATATCGCGCGGAGCTCATCCTTCGTTTCTGGATGATGAACGAAGAAGATCGTGTCATGGTTTCCCCCGTTCCCCTTCGAGGGGAGCGGGGGCCTTTCTCGTACGACTGGCTGCACTTCGTTTCCCGCAGCGGAGACGAAGGCCGCCGTTGGGCAGAGCAATACCGTCAACCGGAGATCCTGGAGATCGACCGCCTGTCGACGCGCGCCGTGCTCGCGCTCCGGACGAGACGTCTGGAGCAGGGACAGGCGCTTCTCCGGGCCGTCGAGGAGCGGCTTCCCGGAACCGAAGCGCCGCCTTCGGTTCTCCAGGTGCTGAACCGCTGGTATTATGGTGCCGTCGCTTACGAACAATATTGTCGCGATGACTTCGAGCGCGCCAGCGAGTCGCTGGATCTGGCGGATCTCGCGCTCACCGCTGCGATCAGCTTCCAGCCCATGCTTCTCCCCCTTGCCAATCATTGCCAGGAGTTTCGCCTGCACCAGGCGCGCATCTCGCGCAACCTCCGGCGCTGGCGGGAGATGCGGAGCTCCATCGAAGTCGCGCGCAAAATGACCGACAGCCGGGCGCCGCTCTGCATGCTGCACGACGGCACCGCGATCCATATTGCGGACCTCTGTGTGTTCCTCCTTGCTCTCGAATTGAACGATCGCGAGCGCGAGGCCCTCGCCGGCGTTCTCGACCCGACGCTTCGTCTCGACCTGTTCGAGCGTTTCGTCGCCGATTTGCAGGCCATTCCAGGGTTCGTCATTCCCTATCGACCATCATGAGCTTCCTCGACCAGTCGCACCCGGTCCTCCGGACTCCCGGCAGCCACGAGCCGAATTTTGCCTACTTCGTTGCGCGCCACGATACCGAAGGTCAGATCTGGGTGGAGCGCTTCAGCCTTCCGCAGCACATCGCAATCACCGCCACCACCACGCGTGCCCTGAAGCTGTTGCGGAACCGGCAGATGGCGGACGGGCTCCGCGAGCTGGACGCCGCAGCCGAGGCGTTGTGCGACGTCAAGCGCAGCGATCCTGACATCTTTCACACCCTGCAACGCTGGTACTTTGGCGCGCTGGCCTACTATTACTATTGCCGTGAAGAGTTCTCAGAGGCCGAGCAGTGTCTCGACGCCGCTCATCACGAGGTTCGCGAGGCGATCGAGCTCCGGCCGTTTCTGTTGCCCCTTGCTCCCCACTGTTACGACTTCTGGATTCAGCGCGTCCGGATCGTACGCAACCAGCGGCGCTGGAATGAGATGTGGCACCTGGTCGACATCGCTCGCCAGGTCTTCACCGGGGAGCGTCCCTTCTGCCGGCTCGACGATGGAACGGCGATCGATTTCTCCGCCCTGAAGACCTATTACGAGTCCATGGCTCCGTTTTCCGAGGAGGAGGCGAAGCCCTTGAGATCGGTCTTCGATCCGGTGACCCGCCGCCGCCTGATGAATCTGGACTTGGCGGAAGCGTTCGCAATGCCGGGTTTCGTCATTCCCTACAGACCCCTCGCACCAGCAACATGAAGCTTCTCGCGGGAAACGTTTATCTCTGGGGGAAGGCTTCTCAGAACAGTCTTCTCGTCCAGTGCCTGGGTCCGGCGATGCGGGAGATCCAGGACGAGGGCCTGGCGAGCGGCTTCTGGTTCGACCGCTTCGACGCCCGGGGTCCGCACATCTTCTTCCTCACCCGCCCGGTGAGCGACCCGGCAGCGGTCTGCGCGCTCCTGGCCGAGCGGCTGACCACCTTTCTCGCCCGCCTGCCGGCCACGGAGGAGATTCCGGCCGCGGAGCTCGACGAGCGCCGGCAGCGGGTGCTCGGCAAGGCTCTCTGCGCGGCCGACACGCTTCCGGGACCCGCCGAAAACCGCACCTTCGTGCTCGTCGAGCACGAGCCCGACGGCTACCCCTTCCGGCTCGCGGCCGATCTGCGGGATGCGCCGGGGTTCTGGCGCCTCCTCGACGAGCTGTCGTTCTGGACGGTCGAGCAGATCGCGTCGGTTCCTGATTCAGCGATGAACGCCACCGCGATCCGCTGGTTCGCCAGCCTCGACGGCGCCCTGCGGCAGGCCGGAGCGGCGCGGGAGTTCTGGCGGTATCATGCCGAGACGCTGCTCCCCGGGCTGCGTGAGAAGCTCGCCGAGGACGGGGAGCTCGAGACCGGAATGTCCGCCTCTCTCGAAGCCGCGCTCAGCGACAGGAACCGCGACGCCTTCGCACGTCTCTGGCACCAGGTGGAATGCTCCGGCTCCACCTGGCCGCAGATCGGCCGCCTGGTGAAGCTCGCCCTGGCCGTGAACGGGTCGAGCCGCCGCTTCGCCGCGCTCCGCGAAGCGACGCACGCGACCTGGAAACAGCTCGGACTACCGGTCCGGCAGGAGATTCCGGTGGTCCTCTTCGCATGGCGGCGCCACCAGCCGCCGGGAGGCCTGGCATGAGCTGGAACGCGTATCACCTCTTCTACCATGGCGACCGGGATCTCCCGCTGACCGGCTTCGTCGCGCCGACGTTCGGGACTCTCTGGAGGCAGGGGGCGATCGAAAGCTTTTTCTTCATCCGCTATGCGCTCGGTGGACCTCATCTGCGCCTCCGGTTCAAAACCGATCCCGAACAGTCCGCCACGGTGAGCGCGACCCTGGAAGAGGCGGCTGCCGAGTTCCTGACACGGTGCCCCTCGCCCGAGCCGTGGAGCGAACGGAAGATCCTGCGCGAGAACCAGGTGCTCCTCGCGAGGGACTCTGCTGAAAGCGGCGGAGGCGGGATCTACCCGGACAACTCGTTCCTCCCGTTCCCCGCCCGCTTCGAGATCGAACGCTACGGCGGTCCCGATCTGTTCCCGCTCTCCCTCGATTTCTTCGCTCTCTCAAGCGTCACGGCCCTCCGCTTCCTAGTCGCGCGTCAAGGCGAAGCTCCAGGCCGCAAGCTGCTCGGGGTCTTCCGCCTGCTGGCACGGCAGGCCTTCGGCCTCGCGGACGACGCGGACGAGCTCTTCACTCTCTTCGAGTACGCCCGCACCTTCTGGCCCCCGCTCGCCGGCTTCGCCGAGCGCGGCGACCAGGTCTTCGCCGCGCGGCCCGAGATGTACCGGCAGGTGCTCGCGGCGGAAGCCGAACAAGCCATCCGTGAGCCGGCCTTTGAAACCGAGGCTGCCCGCCGCCTGCGCCGCGAGCTGGCATCGGCCGATCCGCGCGCACGGCGGCGGATCCTCCTGAGTCAGATGCACATGACCGCCAACCGCCTGGGCCTGCTCAATCCCGAGGAAGTCTATCTGGGCCAACTGCTCGCCCGCTCGGCGCGCGCCTTGGCCGAGACCGATCCCGTCCTCTGGAGCTTCTTGTGTGAAAGCCTCGACCGTACAGCACAGGCCGGAGAAGGACCGCGGCTGGCGGAGATCCTGCCGGCCGCCTTCGCGGACCTCTTCGCGCCTCCCCCTTTCCTTGCCCACGGAGATCCGGCTCCATGCTCGAATCCTGGATGAAAGACCTCCGCGTAGGAGCGCGCAGCCTCGCGCGCGCTCCGCTCTTCAGCGCTGTCGTCGTGCTGACCTTGGGCATCGGCCTGGGCGGGACAGCGACTCTCTTCTCCGGTGTGAGCGCCGCGTATCTTCAGGCGCTCCCGTTTCCGGAGGAGCAGCGCCTGGTCGCGGTCTGGCAGACGCACCGGGAGAATCCCCGTGTCACGGCCTCGATGCCCAATTTTCTCGATTGGGTGGAGCAGAACCGATCGTTCGCCCACCTGGCCGCCTACAACGCGGCCCAGCTCAACGTGACCGGAGGGCGCGAGCCCCAGCGCATCGCCGCCGCTCTCGTCACCCACGACTTCTTCTTCGTCCTCGGCATTCCTGCCGAGCGCGGCAGGACGTTCAGTGCCGAAGAGGCCCAAGCCGGCTCGCAGGTGGCGGTGATCAGCCGGGCTCTCGCGGAGCGAGTCTTTCCCGGAGATCCGGACCCGGTCGGCAAGACCATGGAGATCGAGGGCTCCCCGTTCCAGGTGATCGGCGTAATGCCCCCGGCCGTCGATTTTCCCGACAAGGCCCGTCTCTGGCTGCCCCTCTCGACGCAGGACGGCTCGGCCCGCTCGGCCCACAACTATCAGGTGGTGGCGCGCTGCAAGCCGGGGGTGAGCGTCGCCGGCGCGCGGGCCGACATGGAGACGGTCGCGGCGCGGCTCGCCCGCGCCTACCCCAAGGAGGACGGCGACTCCGGGGTTTCGGTGGTGCCCTTGCGCGACGACCTGCTCGGCCGCTCCGGAACGGTCCTCGTGCTGCTGCTCGGCGCCGTCGGGCTCGTCCTCCTGATCGGCTGCGCCAACGTCATCAGCCTGCTCCTCGCCCGCACCCTGGCGCGCGACGGCGAGACCACCGTCCGCCTGGCGCTCGGCGCGGGCCGCCAGGCCCTGGTCCGCCCCTTCCTGGTCGAGAGCCTGCTGCTGGCTCTCCTCGGGGGAGCGTTCGGCTTGGTGGTGGCCTTGGTGGCCAGCCGGATGATCTCCGGCCTGGTCCCGGAGCAGATCCTGCCTGCGGGCGGCGTCCGGATCGACGGCCCGGTCCTCCTCTTCACCTTCGCGCTCACGATCGGGGTCGGCCTGCTCTGTGGCCTCGCGCCCGCGATCCGTGCGTCGCGCACCGATCTGCGCTCGGCGCTCACGGTCGGGGCGCGCGGCTCCCTCGGTCCCGGCCAGCGCGGCCTGAGCGCCCTGGTCGCGGTGGAGGTCGCCCTCGCCTGCGTGCTCCTGGTCGGCGCCGGCCTCCTCCTCCAGAGCGCCCGCCGTCTGCAGGCGGTCGATCCGGGGCTCGACGCGCGCGGCGTCGCCCTCCTGGAGTTCTCGATCAACGGCCTGGGCGGCTCGCGCTACGAGAATCCGGAGTGGCGCTCCCATTTTTTCGACCAGCTCCTGGAGCGCACCGCCGTGCTGCCGGAAGTCGCGGCGGCCGGCGCCATCACCCAGGCTCCGCTCGCGGGAGGGAGCTACAACGGCACGCTTCTCGCCGACTCGCGCGAGGGCGGATCGGAGGACGCGGGCCTCAACACCCACTACCGGCTGATCGGAGGCCAGTACTTCCAGGCTCTTCAGATCCCCCTGGTCCGCGGTCGGCTCTTCACGCGGGACGACCGCGGCGGCGCGCCGCTCGTGGCGATCGTGAACGAGCGCATGGCGCGCCTCCTCGCGCCGAACGGCGATGCGCTCGGCCAGCGGGTGAAGATGCCGGGAATGGACAGCGTCGACACCTGGGCGTCGGTCGTGGGGATCGTCGGCGACGTCCGGCACCGCGGCCTCGCCCGCGATCCGGTGCCCGAAATCTACTTCCCGTATGAGCAGCGCCCGGAGCGCACCTGGGAGATGGCGGTCGTCGTCCGCGGCGGGGGCAGCCCATCGAGCCTGGCGCGCCGGGTGCGGGAGGAAGGCAGGCGCCTGGACCCGGTGCCGGCCGACCTCGCAACCATGCAGGAGCTTCTCGACCGCCAGCTCGCCCCTCTCCGCTTCCGCTCGCAGCTCCTCGGCCTCTTCGCCCTGATTGCTCTGATCCTCGCCGCCGTCGGCATCTTCGGCGTGGTCTCCTACACGGTCGAGAGGCGCAACCGCGAGGTCGGCATCCGGATGGCGCTCGGCGCCGACCGCGGCTCGGTCCGCCGGCTCCTCGTCCGGCGCGGGATGACGCCCGTGCTGGCCGGGATCGGAGCCGGCCTCGTCGCGGCTCTCGCGCTGATGCGGTTCCTCTCCAGCTTAGCGACCGAAATGCCCGTGCGGGACCCGGGCACCTTCGGCGCGGTCATCGTACTGCTCGGAGGCATCGCGCTTCTCGCCAGCTACTTCCCGGCGTTCCGGGCCTCCCGCATCGAGCCCGTCGTGGTGTTGAAGTCTGAATGAGGGCTCAGGAAGCCGCCTTCGCAAACAACCGCAAGAACCCCGCCCCCGTCCGCCTGCAGACCTCCTCGAAGCTCTCCCCCGTCTCCTCGGCCAGCCGCTGGGCAATCTCCACCACGTAGGCAGGCCGATTGGGTTTCCCGCGATAAGGCACCGGCGCCAGGTACGGAGTATCCGTCTCGACCAGACAGCGATCGGGGGGAAGGAGCGGGATGACCTCCCGCACGTTGTCTGCCTTCGGGAAGGTGATCATCCCCGAGAGGCCGAGGTAGAAGCCGCGGGCAATCAGCTCTTCGGCCATGGCGCGGCCTCCGGCGAAAGAGTGGAAGTCGGCCTGGAGATCGCGAAAGGCCTCTTCGCGGACCACGGCGAGCATCTCGTCGTTGCTGTCGCGGTTGTGGACCACGACCGGCAGGCCCATTTCGATCGCCAGCTCCCACTGCTCCCGGAGCACGTGAAGCTGCACGTCCCGGGGCGAGTGGTCGTAGTAGAAGTCGAGCCCGCACTCCCCCACGGCCACGGCTTTGGGGTCGGACAGCAGGGAGCGCAGGCGCTCGCGGTCGCCGGGTTGCCAGGTGGAGGCGTCGTGTGGATGGACTCCCAGGGCGCACCAGACGTCCGGGTGGCGGTGGCAGAAGGCCAGGATGTCATCCGCCTCGGAGAGCTTGATGGCCGGTACCAGGAAGCCCTTCACCCCTCGCTCGCGGGCGTGGTCGAGGGCGCGCTCCCGCTCGTCCGCCGGCAGGCTCTGCAGGTGACAGTGGGAGTCGATCGGGCCGGAGAGGTCCCTCTCCGCCACGCTCACTTCACCTGCGTCCCCGACGGGACCTGCTTTTCCGGATGCAGGAGGACCGGCTTGCCGTCGAGCGAGGCCGCCAGGAGCATGCCCTGCGATTCGACGCCCATCAGCTTGGCCGGCTGGAGGTTGGCCACCACCGCCACCTGTTTGCCGACCAGCTCCTCGGGCTGGTACGCGAGACCGATGCCGGCCACGATCTGGCGCGGGCTCTCCTCCCCGACGTCCACCGAGAGCTTGATCAGCTTCTCGGATTTCGGGACCCGCTCGGCGGCCTGGATGGTGCCCACCTTCAGCTCGGTTTCGAAGAACTTGTCGATCGTGATCAAAGGCTTCTCCTTCCCCTTCTCCCTCTTCGCGGGCTCCGGAGCCTTCGCGGCTCCCAGGTAGTCCTTCTTGTCGATGCGCGGGAAGATCGGCCGGGGCTCCGGCAGCTCCACGCTGGTCGGCGTGCCGCCCCATTCCAGGGCATCCAGGCTCGCCGGGACCTCCGTCACCCCGATGGCCGCCAGCACCTGCGGCGCGACCTTCGGCATGAACGGCAGCAAGCCGGTGGCCACCAGGCGCACCGCCTCCAGGCCGTTCCACAGGACGCGCGACAGCTTCTCTGTCGGCCCCTCCTCCTTGACCAGCTTCCACGGCTCGCGCGTCACCAGGTACTGGCTCGCCTCGTTGAGCAGCTTCCAGAGCGCCTCCAGGGCGCGGCTGAAGGCGAGCTCGTCCATCGCCGCGCGGTACTCCGGCATGAGACGGCGCGCCGCCTCGAGGACTGGATTGTCGTCGCACGGCACCGGCGGGGTCTTGCCCGCGTACGCGCCGCGCGACAGGGTCACCACGCGGCTCACGGTGTTCCCCAGCGTGTTCGCCAGGTCGGCGTTGTAGCGGTCGATGAACGCCTCGTCCGAGAAGCTCGCGTCCTGGCCGAAGACCATCTCGCGCAGCAGGAAGTAGCGGAGGGGGTCGGCCCCGAAACGGTCGATGATCTCGTCCGGCCGCACGATGTTGCCGATCGATTTGGACATCTTCCGGCCGTCGCGGTACCACCAGCCGTGGGCGAAGACGGTCGTCGGGAGCGGCAGGCCGGCGGACATCAGGAAGGCCGGCCAGTAGACGGCGTGGTGACGGAGGATGTCCTTGCCGATCAGATTGAGGCGGACATCACCCTCTTCCCAGAGCTTCCGGTAGAGGTCGCCATCGCCGCTCCCGTAGCCGAGCGCGCTGATGTAGTTGGTCAGCGCGTCGAGCCAGACATAGACCGTCTGCCCCGGATAGCCTGGAAAGGGGATGCCCCACTCCAGGCTGGCCCGCGAGACGGACAGGTCGCGCAGGCCGGATTCGACGAAGGAGCGGACCTCATTGCGCCGGGTGGCCGGGCGGACCGGCTCGAGATCGGAGTCGTACCAGTCGAGGAGCGCCTGCTGGTACTTCGACAACCGGAAGAAGACGTTCTCCTCGGACTTCCACTCGACGGCCGTGCCGTGTACCGGACAGGTCTTGTCGGGGCCGAGCTCCTTCTCGGTGTAGAAAGTCTCACAGGGCGAGCAGTACCACCCCTCGTGGGTGGCCGCATAGAGGTCGCCGGCGTCCGCGAGACGGTGGATGATCTCCCGGACACCCTTGTGGTGCCGCTCCTG
>Ga0137375_10002264_pt1 | contig 22661 bp, 21 predicted proteins | sample SagtaG_24_FD_104936 | JGI IMG/M metagenome (GOLD analysis project Ga0137375, IMG submission 104936) | Vadose zone soil microbial communities from Sagehorn Ranch, Mendocino, California, USA - Sage1_R_113_16 metaG | ecosystem: Environmental > Terrestrial > Soil > Vadose zone | place: USA... | reverse complement strand
GGATCCGCACCACCGGTCTACTCGAGCCCCGCTCTTCCGCCTCGCGCAGCTCTTGCGCCCGGCCGCAGAGCTCGTAGAGCTCGGTGTCGAGCCAGTTGTGGGCGAGAATCGTCTCCCGCTGGCTGGCGGATCCCTCGGCCATCGGGGGCCGCTCGGTGTTCACCCCTGCGCGCGGAACGGTGACGTCGGCCCACCCGAAACGGCGCGCCACCGAGTCGACGTAGTCGGGGAGCCGATCCTGGACGCCGACGAAGAAGACCTCTCCGACCAGCTTGCGCAGCCGCTCTCGCCACAGCTCTGCATCCGGCGGGGGGCCGGCGGTCGCCGGCAGCTCCGAGACGTCGTAGAAGACGGAGAGCAGGCAGCGGCTCTGCCAGTTGAAGAACTGGGGCCATGCTTGAGGGGGACCTTTCGCACTGGGCGGCGAATAGACCCTCTTCAGCAGATTGAAGGGCGTATTCGGATCGCGGTCCCGCAGGTAGTTTCGCCGCTTCTCGTGGTAGAAGGAGAGGACCCGGTCGACCGGCTCCCGCACGAGCACGAGCGCCTCCGCGGGCCGGTCGAGCGCCGGCAGCAGGTAGCCCGCTGAATGCGACATCACGCAGCAGAGCCGGGCTCTTCGGTCGTGGTCCAGCGAGAGATACCAGTCGCGATACCAGCGCAGAAGCTCGGCCGGCTCATACCTGAGATCGCGAAGATCCGGGGTGATCTCGACGTCGGCGGGCGGCAGATTCGTCCGCACGATCTGGCGGAACGCCGTCCCGGCGGTCTTTTGGATGTGGTAGACGACGAGGAGCGGCCCTGTGTGCGGTCCATCCGTCCGGAAGAACGCCTCGGTCGACGCACTCGCACGCTTGATCCCCTTCCCGCCCTTCAGCGGGCACTCGGGCTCCGGAGCGGCACGGCCTCGCCGTCCGAGGGCCGTACGAATCCGCCCGATCACCGGCCCGCCTCCTCCGCCCGTCGCGCCTGCGCCTGGCGGCAGAGCTCGTAGAGCTCTGCGTCGAGCCAGTTGTGGGCGAGGATCGTCTCGCGGAGCTCGGGGGACACGTCGGACAGGGGCGGCCGTTCCGGGTTGACCTTGCTCTGCGGGACAAACGCCTTCCAGCCGAAGCGGTGGGCCAGCAGCCCGACGTACTCGGGGAACCGGTCCTGGACGCCGACGAGGAAGACCTCGTCGACCACCCGGCGCAGCCGCGCGCGCCAAAGGTCCGCGTCGGGCGACGGCCCCGCGGTCGCCGGCAGCTCCGAGACGTCGTGGAAGACCGAGAGCAAACAGCGGCTCTGCCAGTTGAAGAACTGCTCCCACGAGTCGCGGCGCGAGCCGAGACGCTCCGACGGGTCGCCCGCGTAGATCTGCTCGAGGGGGGCGAACGGCCGGCTCGGAGCCCGCCGCCGCCGCTTCACGTGGTAGTAGGACACCGTGCGGTCGACGGGCTCTCGCACGAGCACCAACGCTTCCGCCCGACGGTCGAGCGCCGGCAGCAGGTAGCCCGCCAGGTGAGACATCACGCAGCAGAGCCTGGCCTTGCGCCCTGCGTCGAGCGAGTCGTACCAGTCAGCGTACCAGTGAAGCAGCTCGCCCGGCGAGTGGCGGAGCGAGCGGAGGTTCGGCAAGATCTCGACTTCGGCGGGTGGGAGGTTCGCGCGGACGACGTGGCGAAGCGCGGTCCCGGCAGTCTTCTGGATGTGGTAGACGACCACGAGCTGGCCGTCGTGCGGCCGGTCGGTCCGCACGAACGCCTCTGTGGCAGCGCTCCGCTTGAGCGCGGGCTTCGGCTCGGCATCGGGGGCCTGGCCACGCACGAAGTCGGACAGGCTACTCACTACGGCGAGACCTGCGCTTCCGCCTCACGCTGCATCTGCAGCTCACGGCAGAGCTCGTAGAGCTCGTGGTCGAGCCAGTTGTAGGCGAGGATCGTCCTCCGCAGCTCGCCGGAGACGTCCGAGGCCGGCGGCCTGCGCTCGTTCACCTTGCTCGTCGGGACGAACGCACTCCAGCCGAAGCGGCGCGCCAGCAGCTCCGCGTACCCGGCGAACCTGTCCTGGACGCCGACGAAGAAGACGCTCTCGATCAGCTCCCGCAGACGGCCGCGCCAGAGGTCGGCATCGGCCGAGGGGCCCTCGGAGTAGGCGAGCGTCGACACGTCGTGGAAGACCGAGAGCAGGCTCCGGCTCTGCCAGTTGAAGAACTGCTCCCAGGCCTCGAGGCGCATCGGCCGCGCGAGGCTGGCCCGGTCCTGATCGCCGAGCTCGAAGACCTCCTCGAGCCCGAGGAAGTGCGTCTTCCGGCCGGGGCCCGGCGGGTCGCCGGGGCGCCGCCGCTTGTAGTAGTAGAAGGAGAGGACGCGGTCGACCGGCTCCCGCACGAGCACGAGCGTCTCCGCCGGCCGGTCGAGCGCCGGCAAGAGGTAGCCCGCCGAGTGCGACATCCCGCAGCAGAGCCGGTCCCGGCGCTCGGGGTCGAGCGACCGGTACCAGTCGCGGTGCCAGGCGAGAAGCTCCTCCGGCTTGTAGCGAAGCTTCTTGAGGTCGGCGGTGATTTCGACCTCGGCGGGCGGCAAGTTCGCGCGCACGAGCCGACGGAGGGACGTTCCGGCCGTCTTCTGGATGTGGTAGACGACGAGCAGGCCGGCCGGGGCTTCGCCGGTGCGGAAGAACGCCTCGGTCGAACCGCTCGGCCGTCTAAGCGCTCGCGAATCCTCGGTGCCCTCGGTCATCTGCTGCTTCTCCGCGACCGGCTTCCCATGCATTGACCGACGCACATTAGCGCCGAGCGAGCTGTTCGAGGTCGTCGGCGAGGCGCGGCGCAGCCGGCTCGGACAGGCCGTGAGGACGAACGAAGCCGGTCAAGAAGGCCTCGCGCCACCCGTCCGGCGGCTCCGAGGAGAGAGCCTTCTTCAGTTGCCCGACGTGCTCCTCGAGCGAGCCGGCGACAGTCAGCGCGCCGCCGTGCTCGGGCAGGAGATAGTGGAAGTGAAGCGTCTGCTCCTGCGCTCCTTGGAGCTCCGGCAGCAGGATCGAGAACGTCCGGCGTCCGACGATCGCGGCGTCGATGAGCGCGGTCGTGTTCGCGCCGACGACGGCGGCCGCGTGGAAGATCGAGTTGTAGAAGCCCGCCCGCCGCTCCTCGTCAGTCGGGTCCTCGCCGACGGGAGGCCAGACGGCCACGTTCGAGATTCCGCCCAGCGGATGCTCGGCCCAGGTCGCGCCGTTCGTCGGGTGGGGGCGGACAAGCACGCCTGTCTCCGCGAGCTCTGGGTCGGCCCGGACGGCCTCCAGCCAGCGCGCGACGATCGGCCGCTCGTCGGCGGCGATGAAGCCAGAGGAGCAGACGTAGAGCAAGAAGGGATGCGCGGGGTCGAGCCCCGTCTCGGAACAGAATTCCGCCCGGGTCGTGCCGGGCCGCCAGTCGAACCAGTGGTCGAAGGGGTGGGCCCCGACGGCGACGACGGTGTCAGGATCGAGCCCGTGCAGCTCGATCGCCTCCCGCCGCTGGATCTCGTTCCAGACGTACGTGCGGCCGGGCCGGTCGAACATGACGCCCTTGTTCGTCAGGTTGTCCCAGCTCGCGACGGCGAGCGCAGCCGGAACTCCCACTGCGCGTGCGCTCCGTAGCCAGTCGTGCTGCGAGGGGCCGTCGACGAGGGGCGTGATCACGACCAGGTCGTACGCCCCTCCGCGCAGGTATCCGTCGATCTCCTGCGACCGGGGCGCCATCCGCTCGAACACGCGTAGCAGGCGCTCCAGCGCGAGGAGGCCCCGCGACGACCTGAGCCCGGGGAGGCCGGCCAGGCGGATGACCAACCTCGGCGAGCCGCGGGCCCAGCGCTCCCGAAGCTTGGTCGCGTTGCGATACGCCGGCGACAGGTAGCGCAGGTAGCTGACCGACTGGCGCAGCGCGAAGACGAGAGCCCGCCACCTGTCGTCGCGTGTGGGGACCTTCCCGTACGTGATCGCGTCGTTCGTCTCGGCCCGCAGCCGCTCGGGCAGCGGAAAATCTCCCCGCCCGCGCTTGATCCGCTCTGCGATGCCTTCGGCACGAGCGCGCTCGAATCCGAGCTCGATCGTGTGCGACCGCTCGGCGAGGACCCGCAGGACCCACTCGAAGTTCCGGACGTAACCCCCGTGACGCATCACGAAGAGGATGCGCACGCCGCCCTGTCCTAGCCGAGGGCGGCGCGAACCCGGGCAGGAAGCTCCGCTTCGCGCCCGTCGAGGTCGACAGCGAAGCGGCGGCTCTCCTGCGCCTCGCATGAGACGTACGACCAGAGCGCCATGGCCCGCGGCTTCGCGCTGGCGAACCCGCCGCGGTGGAAGCCGCTCGTGTCGCAGAAGATCATCGTCCCTGCCGACCCCGTCATCGTGACGCGCTCCGCCGCCGGCACGATCGCCGCGAGGTCGTCGTCCGACGGGTTCTTCACCTTCCCGCCGAACGGGAACACGTGCCCGTACCGGTTGCCGGGCGCGCTCCCTTTCACGTACTCGAACGGGCCGGCGTCCTCGTCGACGTCCCTGAGGTAGAGGAAGGTCTTGACGACGTGCTCCTCCTCGGGATCGCGGTGCCACCGCTGCGACGCGATCCGCTGGTCGGCCGCTGCATAGGGAGGCGTGAACCAGTTGTCGACGTAGAAGAGCCTCGTCGCAAGGCCGCGGTACGCGTTGACGATCCCGAGGACGGCGTCGGAGAGGCCGAGCCGCAGCCATGGGCTGTCGAGTGGGAATCGCGGGCGCGCACCGGCACGGTGCTCGAACCGCCGCACGATCACCTCGTCCTTGTGCTGCGGCTTCTCGTCGAGCGTCTCGAGGTGCGCGGTCTGTTCCGCGACGAAGGGCTCGACATCCGCCTGGAGCTCCACCCACGTCTGCTCGTCGAAGAGGTCCCAGAACTTGATCACGGAGATGCCATCCGCGCGCAGGCCGTCGACGATGCGCTGCTGCACGTCGCTCAGCTCCGGTTGCCGGAAGATCTGCGGCTCGCCGAGATCGCGTTCGTCGCTGGCGACGCCCATGCACTCGATCATAGCCTCAGAATCGGCAGCTTCGACCGCACAACGACCAACACAAGCTGACGTCGGCACTGCCACGCTCGACTACGTCGACTCCGCAATGGGGTATCGTGTTGCCGGATGGCGGTGGAGGCGGAAGGCAGGATCCCGGCGTCTAAGGGCACACTCGAGAACGGGATCTTCGTGTGGCTCCCCCGCGCGCAGCAGACCCTGACGGGGCCGCGTCATTCCACGGGGTCCGTCCTCGCAAACCGGCTCGGTCTCCAGCTCGCCCGGATCGCGGCCGTGAACGGCGCCTTCCGGCTGCGGCGACGGACAATCGACGGAGACATCCGCCCCTACGTCGAGGCGTACGAGCGCGACGGCATCGTCGTGATCGAGGACTTCCTTCCCGCGGACGTCTTCGCGCAGATCCAGGAGGAATGCCGGGAAGCGCACGAGGCGGGACGGTTCAAGTCCGAGTGCGTGGAGGACAACTCGATCCTCGAGGAGACGCTCGTCCTGAAGAAGCCCAAGCTGATGCCGACGACATGGGCAACGCTCGCGCACCACGAGTGGCTCATGCGCCTCGTCTCGACGATCACGCGTCTTCCGGCCCCCGAGCACATCGACCTCGAGGTCAGCTACATGACAAAGACGCCAGACGCGCCGCAGCCGAAGCGCCTCGTCGGCACGAACTACCTCCACGCGGACACGCACTACCCGTCGGCGAAGGCGTGGCTGTTCCTGGAGGACATCGACGAGGAGAACGGGGCGTTCGTCTACGCGAAGGGCACGCAGAAGATGACCCTCGCCAAGCTGCGCTACGAGTACGCGGCAAGCGTGCGTGTCGCCAAGGCCGAGCGCGACGGGACCATGTCCGTGACAGTGCCTGCGACGATCGTTCGCGCGCCGACGCCGAGACAGCGGCGCGCAATGAAGGTCCTCGAGGCCCCGTTCGGTGGGAAGGCGAACACGCTCGTCGTCGTCAACGTCGGCGGGTTCCACAAGCGTGGCGAGTTCCTCGAGAGGCACGAGCGGAAACAGATCCAGATGAAGTTCGCCGACCGGCCGGGCGCCCGCGAGAAGCCCCGCGCGAAAGCCGACTCGTAGCGAGCCCTGTCTTCGCGGCACGTCCTCGTCGCGGCCTGCGCCGGCTGTCGAAAGACCTAGCGCTCGCCGAGATCGAGTTCGCTGCTCACGACGCCACCTGCTCGATCAGGGCCTCAAACTCGGGTCGGCAACCTCGACCGCACCTGATCTCGGATTCCCTCGGCGTCTAGCCCGTGCGCGCGGAGGACCTCGTCGTTGCCGCCGCTCTTCGGCACCTCCGTCACGCCGATCTTCAGCACTCGCGCGGCGGCCTCCGGCGCCTCGGCAGCCACCGCGGACAGCACTGCGTCGCCCTGGCCACCCGTGAAGTAGTGGTTATCGAGTGTGACGATCTGCGCACCGCCGGCGACCTCCGCGAGCCAGGCGCCGTCGACGTCGCGCAGCCAGGGCAGCGCGACGAGCCCCGCCTCGACGTCGTCGGCAAGCAGGTCGGCTGCGTGCCAGCCGGCGGCGACCATCACCGGCCCGGCGGCGACGAAGAGCACGTCGCCCGCCGGCCGCAGCACCGTCCCCCGGCCCGGCACGAGCTCGTCGATCGTCGGCGGCTCGAAGCCGAGCGCCCACGGCACGCTGACAAGCCGCAGGTAGACCGAGCCCGGGGCCTGGTGGACCGCCCAGTCCAGCGCCACCCGAACCTCGTGCTCGGAGAAGGGCTCGATCAGGGCCATCCCCGGCAACGCCCCGAGCGCGGAGATGTCGCGCACCGACTGGTGCGAGTGGCCCGGCCCGCCGGGGACGAGACCGGCGAGCGAGCCGACGTAGATCACCTTCGAGCGCTCGGTCGCGTTGTTGTAGATCTGCTCGTTCGGCCGCGTCGAGAGGAAGCACGCGAACGAGTGGCAGACGGGGAGCAGGCCGGCAAGGGCCATCGCGCCCGCCTGCGAGACCATGTCCTGCTCGGCGATCCCGCACTCGAAGAAGCGGTCCGGATACTGCTCGCGGAAGCCGACGAGCCCGGTGTCGAGGCGCAGGTCGGCGTCGAGGGCGACGAGCCGCGGCTCACGCGCAGCCGCGTCGATCAGCGCTTCGCCATAGGTCGGCACGAGTCGCTGGCGGTCTTTCGGTGCAGAGCGATGCTCGGGGGGCTCGGCCTCGACCAGCTCGACCGACGCGGCGCCGAGCCGTTCGAGCCGCGCGTCGAGCCGCGACCTGATCTCCTCGACCGCGCGCTCGTACTCGTCGGGCGTGGGCGCGCCGGAGTGAAAGCCATAGAGCGCGGTGTCGGTGACCGGCAGGTCGTGCGGCTCCATGAACGAGACGCCGCCCCCCTTGCGGGTCTCGGCGATCACGACCTTCGGGCGCTCCTCGTCCCGAAGGGCGTCCAGGGTCTCGGCCAGCGACCCGAAATCGTGGCCGTCGCAGCGGGCGACCGCCCAGCCGAACGTCCGAAACTTCGCCTCGAGGTCACCGAGGTCACTCACCTGCGAGACCCAGGTGTCGGACTGCACCTGGTTCCGGTCGACGATGACGGTGATCTCGTGCAGCCGCCGGTTCGCCGTCGGCTGCAGCGACTCCCAGAACTGGCCCTCCTGCAGCTCGCCGTCACCGGTGAGGACGTACACGCGGCCCGAGCGGCCGAGCACCCGGTCGGCGAGCACGAAGCCGCGCGCCTTCGAGATCCCCATCCCGAGCGACCCGGTGCTCGCGACGACCTCGGGCGTCGCCGCGACGTCCGGGTGGCCGGGCAGGCCGTCGAGGCGCCGGAGCTGGTGGATCAGGTTAAATTCAAGGCGGCCGAGAGCCGTGAGCACCGCGTAGAGCCCCGGCACGTCGTGGCCCTTCGAGGAGAAGTAGCGGTCTCCCTCGCCGAGCACCTCGAGGTGGAGCCAGACGACGATGTCGAGCGAGCTGAACGTGGTCCCGGGGTGCCCCGAGCGCGCCCGCTCGATCATGTAGAGCGCGTTCAGCCGGCAGGCGTCGGCGAAGGCTGCGGCGCGCTCGGCAGAGTCGGCATCGAGCGCACGCAGGCGCTCGAACTCGTGGGCGGGGACGTAGACCAGCACCGGGCGCTAAGCCTAGAGGTTTGATGTGAAATTCGGCAGCAGTCCATCCGGCCCGGCCGACTTTCAGATCAAGCCTCCAATTCAGCCGGGGGCGCGAGCCAGAGTCTGCTCCTGGAGATCCGACGCGACCGCGTACAGCTCCAGGTCGAGCGCGTCGTGCTCCTCCAGCGCGCGGAGTGCCTCCCGGGACATGCTCGCCCGCTCCGGCCGCAGGTCGCCGACGCGTTTGCGTGGGGGAACGCGCGGCGCCCAGCCGAAGGCCCTCGCCAGCAGGGCCGCGAACTCGTCGAAGCGCTCGGTCACGCCGACGAACGTGAACCGCGACCTCAGGTGCTCCTTCGCCTGCTCGAGGGCATCGCCGGGCAGCTGCTCGAACGGCGAGCGCCGGCAGACGATCATCCGGGTTTGGAGGTTGTCCGGCAGGTAGCGCGGGTCCTCGAGAGCCTCTTCGAGCGAGAGCTCCGGGCGGTACGGAGTGTCGCGGGCAAGCAAGCCGTGCTGCCGCTCCTTCGGATCGCGCGGCGCGACGAGGTAGCCGTAGTGCGAGAGCGTCCGCTCGACCGGCTCGCGCAGCACCGTCACGTAACGGGTGTCGGAGGGGAGGAGGTCGCGCAGGCCGAAGACGATGTGGCCCGCGATCGCGAGCGGCCGAGTGTCGTTCTCACCGATGACGCGGGCGCGCAACCGCTCCTCGGCCACCTGCGGGTGGGTGAAGGTGTTCGGCGCCTTCCGGAAGCGGTCTCCGTATTCCTTGCTCAACACCCTGCGAAGCGCCGACCCGGCCGTCTTGGGAATGTGAATCTGGACGAGCAGAGGCTGCCTCTCGCGATCCACCACGCGACGTCGAGCCTAGCGGAACCCCTATCATCCACCCCTGTGGAGGGCGCCCTCGCCGTCGACCTGACACCCGCGCAGCAACGTGCTCTCGATGCGCTGAGCACGGCGGGGATCGCGATCATGCCGTTCGACGAGCTGATCGATGACGAGGCACTCTGGCAGGAGCTGCGCGCGGAGATGGACGCTTTCGTCGCCTCCGCCCGGGCGACGTTCGCCGAAAGCGGCAAGGGCGGCAAGAAGAAGTTCCTGATCCGGCGCTACGAGCGCGGGAAGTCGAAGCTGCCGCTCGAGCCGGCGGTGCTTCCCTCGGACGGCCCCTGGCTCCGTTACGCCGCCGGCGACACGCTCCTCGACATCGTCAACTCGTTCCGAGGCACCATGACCAAGCTCGTCGACTTCGACCAGTGGTACACGCTGCCGGTCGGCGAGGACGGGGACCGGGTCGCCTCACAGCAGTGGCACCGCGACCCCGAGGACCAGCACGTCGTCAAGGTCTTCCTCTACTTCTCCGATGTCGACGAGGACGCCGGTCCCTTCGAGTACATTCCCGAGAGCGCCGAGGGGGCGAAGTACGGCCACCTCTGGGCGTGGGGGAAGGAGTCGCCCCGCTACCCGCCCACCGAAGAGCTCGAGCAGGCGATCCCAGCCTCGGAGCGGGTTGCCGCGATGGGGCCCACCGGCACGCTGGTCATCTGCGACACGAGCGGCTTCCATCGCGGCGGTTACGCCCGCAGCACGCCCCGTATCCTCGCAACGCACACGTATGTCGACCGGAAGATCACGCCCGACAGACCGGAGCGGCGCAAGTTCCATGTGGACTGGAGAGACAACGAGCTCTCGGAGCAGTCCCGTTTCGCGCTGACCTAGCCGGCAGCGCGACCGACACAGCAAAGCCCGGACGCCCCAGACCTGGGCTAGCCGCCCGGCGCCGTCCGCCATTTCGTCTGCGACTTCCTCTGCAGCAGCCTGTACAGATCGCCCGCCCGCGCCTCGATGTAGGCGACGTCGTCCGGGTCGAGCTCTCTGCGCGCACGCTCGAGCGGCCTCGTCGAGACCTCGGTCGCAATGTCGGCGAAGCTCGTGTTCGCCCGGATCGGCAGCCCGTTGAAGGTCGGGACGAGGAGGTCAGGGCGAAACTCGAGCTCGAGCCATTCGGCCAGCTTTCGGACCGTCTCCTCGGTCTTGGTGAGGAGATCCTCGAACGAGAGCACACGCACGCCTGCCCCGGTGCTTTGCCTTCTCCATTTGAGTGTGCCCTTGGCCACGCTGCACCAGTGGTCCAGCGCGCGCTCGCGGTCGCTCCAGCGCCCCTCCCAGCGCCGTGCCGACGCGTACCAGCTCCAGGGGTCGCGGACGATCGACACGACTTTGCCGTCCGGATAGAGGTGGCGGACGGCCGCCCGCCTGCGCATGCTTCTCGCGATTCCCGGCTCGAACCCGATGACCCAGCGCTTCGGCCCCGAGCGCAGGTTGCGGTAGTCGAGCCAGGCGTTGAAGTAGGACGTGAAGTAGCAGTCGAGGAAGTAACGGGGACCCGGATTTCCGGTCCGGCCAGCGCACGCCTCATAGATCTCCCGCTGAAGCTTGGGCTGCAGCTGGAACGGGAAGACCTCCTCATCGTCGAGGACGTCGTGTTTGCGTTGGCGGTGACCGCGCTGAAAGCGCTCGGTGAGCTTCGGATCGTAGAGAGCCTCCCACGCCTCGACGGCGTCGCTCGGGCGGCGCTTGGCGACCTCGTCGATGCTCCGGAGCTGGAACGGAGCCACGTGGCATTCCGGGTGCCCGTCCAGCAACCGCAGGAGCAGCGTCCCCCCCGAGCGCTGCGCCTGGGAGATGAGGAACAGCGGTTGGTCGACGGGTACGAGGCGGCTCAACCGCTCGTTCACCGCACCGTCGCCGGCACGGCCGGCAGCGTCGCCTCGCCCGCCGCAAGCATGCGCTCGGCCCGCTCGATGTCGTCCGGGTAGTCGATCGAGAAGCCCTCGGCGCCCCCGGTGAAGAAGGGCGCGACCCGACTGCCCGAGATCGTCGGCACGGGGTCGTCGAGGACCCGCGACCAGGCCAGCTCGAGGCTGGAGTTCTGTGCGTAGACCTTCGGGAGCGCCTGGTACTGGCGCGAGTGGAGCGGCGTCTCTCCTGCCGGCTGGAGGAGCAGAGGCTCGAGCAGCTCTCCGGCCAGCGTCCACATCTTCCCCGGATGCTGGCGGGCCGGCTCCACCGCCCGGATCGAGTCGGCGCGGTCGCCGAGCTCGACGAGCCGCTCGAACGCGCGCCGGATCGTCTGCGCGGTGCGAAAAGGGCTCGTCGGCCGCAGGATCGCGAAGACCTCTTCGTCGCGCTCGCGCATCACGTGCAGCACCCACTCGATGTCGTATGACGTGGACGTGCTCATCTCCGCCGGGCGCAGGCCCGGCACCTCGGCGCCGTACCGACGGGCGACCTCGGCGATCTCCTCCGTGTCGGTGGAGACCACGACCGCGCCGAAGACGCCGCTCTCCTGCGCAGCAGCGATCGAGTAGGCGATCAGCGGGTGCCCGCCGAGCGGCATCACGTTCTTGCCGGGGACGCGCTCCGAGCCGGAGCGCGCGGGCACGAGCCCGACCGCTGTCGGCATGGGCACGTGCCCCGTCAGGTGACGCTCCCCCGTCTCCGGCAAGCGAAAAGCAAGCCAAGCAAGGACGCAGGGAGCGCCCGTACTGAACAAGTACGGGCGCGACTGAGGACGCCGCATGGCGCCGCTTTGCAGCCGCCGGAGATGATGGCGGGCGTTGCCTGACGGGGCACGCAATTAGACCGAGGCGGGGTCGTGGGTCACGTAGACGGTCTTCCAGTCCGAGTAGACGTCGAGCGCCTCCGTGCCGGGCTCCCTCCAGCCCGTGCCGGAGTCGCGCTGGCCGCCGAACGGGACGTGAGGCTCGAACCCGTAGGTCGGCCCGTTGACCTGCACCCCGCCCGCGACGATTCGCCGGACGAACTCCTGCGCCCGATGCACGCTGCCGGTCCAGATCGCCGCCGTCAGCCCGTACGGGCTCCCGTTCGCGACCGCGAGCGCCTCCTCGAAGCCGCCCACGCGGTGCAGCGTGGTGATCGGCCCGAAGAGCTCGGTCGAGGAAATCTCGGAATCGGGGGCGGCACCCTCGACGATCGTGGGTGCGATGAAGAAGCCCTGCATCGGCAGCCGCTCGCCGCCGGTGAGCACGGTCGCGCCGGATTGCGCGGCCCGATCGACCGCCGCGAGCATCAACTCGAGCTGGCGCTCGTTGATCACGGGGCCGAAGTCGTGCTCGTCACCAGGCCCGACCTTCTGCGCACGCGTTCGCTCGAGCAGCAGCTCGCGAAAGCGGTCGTAGACGCTGTCGAACACGATCAGGCGGGAGCCCGCCGCGCAGCGCTGGCCTGCGTTCGAGAACGCCGAGAGCGCGGCGGCCTCGGCGGCCTTCTCGAGGTTCGCATCGTCACAGACGACGAGCGGGTTCTTGCCGCCGAGCTCCAGACAGACCTTGGCCAGCCGCTCCCCGGCCACCCGCGCGATCATCCGGCCGACCGCGGTCGAACCGGTGAACGAGACGACCGCGACCCGGGGATCCTCCACGAGCGGCTGCCCGGCCTCCGGGCCGTAGCCCTGGACGACGTTCAGAACGCCCGCCGGCACCCCGGCCTCCGCCGTGCGCCGGGCGAAGGCGAGTGCCGTGCCCGGAGCGTCCTCGGACGCTTTCAGCACCGCCGCGTTCCCGCACAAAAGCGCGGGAAACACCTTCCAGGCGACGTTCGCGATCGGCGTGTTCGCGGCGATGATCAGCCCTGCCACCCCGAGCGGCTGCCGGACGGTCATCGCCTGCCGGTTGGGGACGGCGCTGGGCATCGTGCGCCCGTAGAAGCGGCGGCCCTCACCGGCCATGAAGTAGCCGAGCTCGATCGCCCCGTCCACCTCGCCGCATGCGTCCTTGGGCGACTTGCCGGTCTCGGCCGAGACGATCCGCGCGATCTCCTCGCGGTCTCGCTCGAGCAGCTGCGCGACCTTGCGCAGAATCCGGCCGCGCTCCTCGACCGTCCTCGCCGCCCAGGTCGGCTGGGCCTCGGCGGCCGCGGCGATCGCCGCGTCCATGTCGGCGGCGTCGGACCGCGCCACCACGCTCAGCGGCTCACCGGTTGCAGGCGCCAGCTTCTCGAAGGTGCCGCCGCTCGCCGCCGGCCGCTCCTCGCCGGCGATCACGTTGCCGACGGTCTCGAGCTCGATCGCGACGCTCACGCCGGCCATCCTAGCCTTGCGGAATCAGCCGACGGCGCCCGACAAGGTGGCGGTAGCTCCCCTCCGGGCGCGGGACCGGCCCCATCGTCGGGTCGGGCTTTCGGCCGTGCCCCTCGCCGCCGACCCAGACGTCCCGGAGCCAGTACCAGCGTCCGAGCGCGTCCCGCAGTGCGGGCGACTCGCGCTCGACGACGTAGAGCACGGGGACGCCGCGGTCGTACAGGCGGCGGGCAAGCTCGTCGGGATGCTCGGCGAAGACGTCGACGCCGACGGTGGCGTCTGGAGCCCCGACCTCGGCCAGCACGGCGGGGTCGAGCTCCGGCCGTGCCTCCAACCGCGCCGGCTCCACAACCGGCGCCGGCCGCCTGAGCAGCGCGCGCAGGCGCTGCCGGAGCTCGCGCCGCTTCCACCGGCGCCGCCGCCGGCCCCGCTTGCGAGCGCGCTCGTACGCGTGCAGGACGGACTCCTTGAGCACGACGCGGCCACGCTGGCCCGCGCCAAACGAGGCGGCGTGGCTCAGCGACCACGGCAGGTACGAGCGCAGCGGCGCTCCCTCGGGGAACGAGGTGCGCCGTTGCCGCGCGTTCGTCATCACCACGCCCGCGGGGTACCGGCGAGACCACGCCCGCTGCGGCACATGCCTGAACTCGCCTTCGAGCGTGAGCCGCAGCAACTGCAGCCGGTCCGGGAGCACGACCCGCGGGAAGGGACCGGAGCGCTCGAGCGCCTCTCGCCGGAACAGGCCGTAGACCATGTCGCCGACGCCCGTCATCCGGCGGGCCGCCAGCCGGAGCCGCTCCTCGGGGTCGGCCACGCCTGCCGTCTCGAAGCCGTTGCCGCGAGCCGGGTACTCGGCTCCGGCGTCGTCGATCCGCACGGAGGCCGGATACGCAAGCACCGCCTCGGGATGCGCCTCGAGCTCCGCCGCCAGCAGTTCGTGCCAGCGCGGATGCCAGACGTCGTGGTCGCTGCCCCACGCGAAGTACGGCGCGGCGGGGTGATGCTCGCCGGCGAGGTCGAAGGCGCGCCGCCAGTTGTCGGCCAGTCCGATCGTGCGCTCGTTTCGGGCGTAGGCGATCGGAGCGACGCCGAGTTCGGCGTACGTGGCCGCGATCTCCGCGGTCGCGTCGGTCGACGCGTTGTCGACGACGACCACGGCGAGGCCGCCGCGCGTCTGCGTGAGCAGCGACTCGAGCGCCTCGGCGAGGTGGCGCTCCCCGTTCAGAACCGGGAGGCCGATGACGGCCGTTGGCTCGCTCATCCGAACGCCTTCCGGTAGTACGCGGCCAGCTCGTCCCACGCGCCCGCCTCGTCCCGGCCGAGCGACCCGGCGTCCAGCGGGTCGGTGTTCACCCGCACCAACGGCTCGGCGAACTCGGTCTGCTCCGCGAGGTCGAGCCGGCACGGGACGCCGAGCCGCGGCTCGAGCTCGCGGGCCATCCGCTGGGCGAACTCGCCCTGCGTCGAGACGTATCCGCTCGGATTCAGCTTCCGGAACGCGTCGCCGCCGGCCGCGACCTCCTCGGCAAACCTGACGTAGCCGAGGGCGAGCAGGGAGACGTGAACGTTGTCCCGCACGTAGGCCGGCGTCCGCACCACCGCCGCTTCGCCCCCGAGCCAGGTGCGCGCGAGGTAGGTGGTGAACCGGGGCTCCTCCCACGGGCCGAACGGGTTCGGGATCACGAACTTCCCCAGCCCCACGCCGGTCTCGCGGCAGCGGCGCTCGAAGATCTCCGCGGTCAGCGACTTGGACAGGCCGTACGGCGAGAACGCGCGGAGCGGCTCGTCTCCCTTGCCTTCGTCGCGTTCGAACACTGTCCCGGTCAGCACGACCGGCGTACCGGTCTCCGCGAGCAACCCGAGCACCGAGACGAGCTCGTGAGTGTTCGCTGCCACCGCCGCCTCGACATCGAAGTCGGCGCTCAGGTAATCAGTGACCTCCGCGGCGTGGTGACAGAGCACGTCGAAGCGCTGCCCGCGCAGAAGATCGAGAAACCGCGGGCTGCCGAACGACACCTCCGTGACGGGCTCGGCGGCCACAGCGGCGTCGGCGACGCGCCGCGCCCGCACGCCCTCGTATGCCGTGAGCGGAGACCGGAACGTCGCCACGACGTCGTGGCCGGCGGCGGCCAGCGTCCGCACGAACCACGAGCCCGTGAACGAGCTGGCCCCCGTGAAGAGGATCCTCATGACCCTGTCGGCAGGTGCCAGCCGGGATCGAAGTCCCTCTGGTTGCGGTCCCTGTCCGAGAGGACGCGCGGCTCGAACGGCCACTCGATCCCGAACTCGGGGTCGTTCCAGCGCACGCCCCGCTCGTGCTCGGGGCTGTACGGGGCGGTGACGAGGTAGATCGTCTCCGTGTCGGGCTCGAGGGTCAGGAATCCGTGCGCGCAGCCCTCGGGGACGTACATCATCACGCGGTTCTCCGCCGAGAGCTCCGCCGCGAACGAGGCCTTGAAGGTGGGTGACTCCGGCCGCAGGTCGAGCACCACGTCGAGGAGCGAGCCGCGCACGCAGCGCATGAGCTTGACCTCGGCGGCGGGAGGGAGCTGGTAGTGCATCCCGCGCAGGGTGCCGCGCTCGACCGTCAGCGAGTTGTTCACCTGGACGAAGCTCGACGCGAGGCCGTACTCGGCGAACTCCTCGGCGCAGAAGAGCCGGGCGAAGAAGCCACGCTCGTCGCCACGCCGCTCGAGACCCACGAGCCAGGCCCCGGGGATCGGAGTCTCGTCGAAGGTCATCTCATGCGACGCGCGCCCGCGCCGTCAGGCGCTCGAGCCGGTCGCGCAGCGTCCGCATACGGACGAACCGGGCGCCTTCCCAGTCGGCGAGCGAGAACCTGTGCTGCCGAAGCTTTGCGAGCAGCTCCTCCAGCCCGGCCGTCAGCGAGTGCTCGAGCCTGAACTCGGGGGCGATCTCGCCGAGCAGGTCGAAGCTCACCCGGTAACTGCGCGGGTCCTCCCCCACCTCGCCCGTGTAGACGATCTCCGCCTCCGGGACGAGCTGCTGCACGGCGTCGGCGATCTCGCGCACCCGGTAGTTCTCGTCGTTGCCGCCGACGTTAATCGCGCGCCCTGAGACGAGCTCTGGGGGGGACTCCGCCAGCGCCAGGAACGCGCGCGCGATGTCCCGGCAGTGGACAAGCGGCCGCGACGGCGAGCCGTCGCTCATGATCCTGATCGAGCCGACGGCGTACGCGCAGGCGAGCAGGTTGTTGGCCACCAGGTCGATACGGAGCATGGGCGAGTGCCCGAAGGCGGTCGCGCTGCGGAACAGGACCGGGACGAAGCCGTCACCGGCGAGCTCCGCCAGCCGGGACTCGGCCTCGATCTTCGAGCGCGCGTACATGCTGAGCGGCGCCACCGGATCGCTCTCGGTCATCGCCGGCCTGGCCGAATTGCCGTAGACCGAGCAGCTCCCGGCGAACAGGAAGCGCTCGACGCCGGCCTCCTTCGCGAGCCTGGCGACGTGCAACGAGCCGTCCCGGTTCGTGCTCAGGGTTAGCTCCGGGTCGAGCTCCCCCATCGGGTCGTTGGAGATCGCGGCGAGATGCATCACGCAGTCGTAACCCTCGAGCTCGCGGGCCGTGAGTACCCGGACGTCGGAGATCAGCTCCCTGTCGGGCCGGGTGACCGGCTCCCACTCGCAGCCGGCGAAGAGATCGAGGTCGCAGCCGGTCACCTGGTGCCCGGCCTCCTTCAGGACGTCCACGAGCTGGGCGCCGATGTAGCCGCGGTGCCCGGTGACGAAGACCTTCATCGCCGCCACGGCACCTCGCCCGACGCCCAGATCGCCTCGAGCTCCTCGCGGTCACGCTGGGTGTCCATCGCGAACCAGAAGCCGCTGTGCCGGAAGACGCTCAGCTCGGCGTCGGCAGCGAGCCGCACCAGCGGGTCGCTCTCCAGGACGCACGAGTCGTCCGGGGAGAGGTAGCTCGTGAAGTCCCGCCTGAAGAACAGGTATCCGCCGTTGATCCAGTCGTCGCGGAACTCCGGCTTCTCCGAAAAGGTCAGCACCCGGTCGCCGTCCAGGATGAGCTGGCCGAAGCGCGACGGCGGGTTGACCCCGAGGATCGTGCCGATCCTCCCCTTGCCGGCGTGGAACGCGAGCTCGGCCGTGAGGTCGGCGTCCGTCAGACCGTCGCCGTAGGTGACACCGAAGTGCTCTGCGCTACCGAGGTGCCGCTCTGCGGCTCGAGCGACGCGCGCGCCCGTCATCGCCGCCTCCCCGGTGTCGGCGAGCGTGACCTCCCAGTCGTCACTCGCCGCCGAGGAGTCGCTGAAGTACTCCTCGATCACGTCGCCGAGGTAGCCGAGGCAGAGCACGAAGCGCCTGAAGCCGTGCGCCGAGTAGCTGCGCATGATGTGCCACAAGATCGGGCGGTCGCCGACCGGGACCATCGGCTTCGGCCGGAACTCGGTCTCCTCCTTGAGACGCGTTCCGAGCCCCCCGCAGAGAATGAAGATCGGCGTGTCAGCAGGCTCGGCAGCCACTGAGCCCTGAGGTTACCGTCGCGGCCGTGAAGGGTGGCTAGGCTTGTCGCGGTGTTGATCCCCCGCATCTTCCACCAGATCTGGGTCGGTCCCGACCCGTTCCCGGAGGCGTACGCCCGCTACCAGCAGACCTGGCTCGACCGGCACCCGGGCTGGGAGCTGCGCTTCTGGACGGAGGAGAACCTGCCCGACGGGCTGCGGCGGCCGGAAGCGGCCGACAAGCTGCGGGCGCCCGCCGAGCGCGCCAACATCCTCCGCCTCGAGTTGCTCTGGCGCTTCGGAGGCGTGTACACGGACGCCGACTTCGAGTGCCTGCGCTCGATCGAGCCGCTGATCCAGGACGCCGAGCTCTTCATCTCGCTGGCCAAGCCGGAACGCGTGAACAACGCTCTAATGGGCTCCGTCCCCGGCCATCCGCTCCTCGACGAGGCGCTCGACGCGATCCGCCCACGCGAGTTCTTCGGGCACGACAAGGCGGCGACCGGGACGAGGTTCCTCGACGGCCTGCTCCTCGACCGTCCCGGCGTGACGCTGCTCGATTCCGAGCTCTTCTACCCGCAGACGCCGGAGGCGAGGCGAGAGGCCTACGCGGTACACGACATGGCGCGGAGCTGGAAGGACCCCGAGCTGCTGCGGCTGGACGTGGACCGGGCCGAGCGGAAGCTGCAGCGGGCGGAGAACGAGGCCAGGAAATGGCGCGCCCGCCACGCGGAGGCCGAGGCCGAGCTCGCGCGGTTGCGGAAGATCTCCCCTGCCCGGGTGTTCCGGGCAGCACGCCGCCTGGTCCGGAGACCGCGGCGGACCACCTAGTATCGCGCAGTGCTGATCCCGCGCATCTTCCACCAGATCTGGGTCGGGCCCGACCCGTTCCCCGAGGAGTACCGCAGCTACCAGGAGAGCTGGGTTCGCCTCAACCAGGACTGGGAGCTGTGCTTCTGGACCGACGAGAACCTCCCCGAGGGACTGCACAGGCCCGAGGTCTACGACCGGTCGCGGACGCCGTGGGAGCGGGCCGACATCCTCCGGCTGGAGGTCGTCCTGCGCGAGGGCGGCGTGCACGTTGACGCCGACTTCGAGTGCCTGCGCCCGATCGACTCGCTGCTCGAGGACGTCGAGTTCTTCATCGGCTACCGGAAGCCCGGGCGCGTGAACGGGGCGCTGTTCGGGGCGACCGCCGGGCATCCCATCCTCGAGGAGGGGTTGGCCCGGATCCCGCTGCTCGCCGACCGCGGGTACGACAAGGACGCGACCGGCCCCAAGTTCCTGGACGAGCTGCTCGCCGACCGGCCGGGCGTGACCTACTTCGAGCCGCCGGTCTTCTACCCGCGGACGCCCGACGAGCTGGACGCCGCGTACGCCGTCCACCACAAGGCCCGCGGCTGGAAGGAGGGCGACGGGTTGCGGCGGTCACTCGCCAAGGCCGAGAAGCGGCTGCTCGAGGCCCAGGAGGAAGCGCGCGACTGGCGGCGCAAGTACGAGCAGGCCGAGGCGGAGCTCAACCGGCTGAGGCCTCGCTAGCCTGGCCGCCCAGCCGGCGACGCCGTCTCAACAACAGCGGATAGACCGTCGGGTCGTCCTCGGCGCCAGTCTCTCCGTGGTCTCAGCGGCGGAGGGCGCGGGCGCGGAGCGTCCCAAGGACGTAGCGAATGCGCTGGCGCGGGATGCGCCTGACCAGAAACCGGCGTGTCCGCAGCACGAGGGCGCGTGTGCCGGCGGACCGCCGGAGGGCGTCGGCCTCCTCGAGCGCGAGACGGTACCGCCTCTCGAGCAGCGCGAGCTCGTCCTGGACGAGCGCCAGCCGCTGCTCGGCGCGGACGGCGTCCAGCACGAGGTCGGCCGGGTCCTTCCAGCTGCGGGCGGTGTGGTGGACGGCGTACGCGCCCTCGGCCGCCGCGGGCGTCCGCGGGTAGAAGAGCGCCTCGTCGAAGATCGTCACGTCGGGGAACTCGGCGACGAGCCGGTTCAGGAAGAGCGGGCCCGTGCCCTCCTTGTCGACCGGGCCGTAGGTCATGCGGGGCCGCAGCTCGCGGATCGCCCGCTCGACGAGCGGATGGCCGGGGACCGAGCCGATCACGGCGTTGTTGACCCGGCCGGGGTCGTTGTACGCGCAGAAGAACGTCACCCCCTCGAGCAGGAGCTCGATCGAGCGCAGGCACTCGAAGTCGGCGTCGAGGTACACGCCTCCGTGCCGCCGGAGCAGCTCGAAGCGGAGCATGTCCGAGCGCTCGGCGGGCCGCCGCAGGAGCTCGTAGATCTCCGTGCGCTCGAGATCGCCTGGCAGGTCCTGCTCCGTCCAGACCCGGAGCTCCCAGCCCGGGTGTTGGTGTTGCCAGGACCGCTGGTAGCGCACGTACTCCCGCGGGAGCGGGTCCGGGCCCAGCCAGATCTGGTGGAAGACGTGCGGGATCACGCCCGCCCGCCCCGAGGGCCGAGTGCAACGAGGCGCTCGGCGGCCCGCCCGCTCAGGCGACCTCCTTGCTGAAACTCCAGTAGACGTCCGGACGCTCATGCGGGCGCGGATAGCGACGGCTGGGCACGCGCGGGTACCGATGGCCGGCCCCAAAGCCGTGGTCCCCGAGCAGCTTCATGACAGCGTGGTTCCGCTCGGTCTCGTCGGAATCGAGCTCAACCAGGATCGAGCGCAACTCCGCGCCGGCAAGAGTCCTCTCGGCACCGCGGAGGACCTCGATCTCGGCGCCGTCGACGTCGATCTTTGCGTGCGTCGGCAGGGGCAGCTCGAAGCGTTCGATGAAATCGTCGAGCCGCACCCCGAGGATTGCCTGCGTGAGCGATGCCTGCGAGGCGGGCGCACGGTTGACGCGATGCCTCGCCGCACCGGGATCCAGCGACCGGAATGTGAAGTCGAGCAGCCCGGTCTCCGACCAGAGCGCGAGTGGTACTGGCACGACACTCCCGCCGCAGCCGTTGAGCAGCACATTCCGGCACAGGTCGTTGAAGGTCGGAGGCGAGGGCTCGAAGGCGAAGACACGGACGCCCTGGCTGGTCGCCTTCGCCGCGATCAGGGAATAGGCCCCGACGTTCGCGCCGATGTCGTAGAAGACGTCACCCGGCTTGAGCGACTGTTCGATCCACTCCACCGTGAATGGCTCCTTCTCGGCCGAGTCAAGCCGCACCGCGATCGAGGGAGAGCTGAGGACGAGCTTGATGCGGTGCCGAGCGTAGTCCAGCTCACGCACCGGCATGAAGCGCTCGCCGAACTCGCCGGCAACCTTGCGGTGCATCTGGTCGACGAGCTTGGCGAGTAGCTCGGGGCTGCGTCCAGCCGGGCGATTGAGGCGCGACGCGAACTCCCTGAGCAGGACGTCGTCGCTGATCGCTCCGAGAGCACGCGCCCGCACCGCACGCCTGACCCTCTGCCGACATCGCGCGACCAGCTCGAACATCCGCCGGGTCATTTCCCCGGCCTCACGTCGTGAACCCCCCGTCGACGCGGAGATCCTGCCCGGTCACGTACGCGGAGGCGTCGGAGGCGAGGAACAGCAGCGGCCCAACGAGATCCGCCGGCTCGGCCATCCGCCCGAGGGCGACTCGTTCCGTGTACTTGCGCGTGAACTCGGGGTCCTGGTCGCCGCGAACCCCGCCCGGCGAGAGCGCGTTCACCCGCACGCCGTACGGGCCCCAGAGCCGCGCGAAGTACCGGGTCAGGTTGACAACCGCCGCCTTCGAAGCGCCGTACGCGGCCGGCTTCGTGAACGGCGGGTCGAAATGGTCGTAGAAGGACGGGATCGGCGCGACCGAGGCATACAGCGAGCCGACGTTGACGATCGAGCCGCGCCCCGCGTCACACATCGCCTGCCCGAAGACCTGCGTCGCGTTGAAGACCCCCGCTACGTTGACGTCGAGCGTTTCGCGGAACGACGCGTCCTCGGTCTGGCCCGGCGGGACGTCGATCCCCGCGTTGTTGACCAGCACGGAGGGCGCCCCGTACTGCTCCACGACGGCCGCGAGCACCCGCTCGAGCGAGGCGCGGTCGGTGACGTCACCCTGGAGGACGCCGTCGCCCTCGCGCACGTCCAGCCCGACGACGGTTGCGCCGGCCCCGGCCAGCGCCTCGGTCCACACGGGGCCGAGAATTCCGAGCGCTCCGGTGACGATGGCGACGCGGCCCGCGAGAGCCTCTGACGGAGTGATCACGCGCTGCCGGGGTGCGATGGACGAGTGCGAGGCAAGGACGCAGGTCGCGCCAATAGCAGCGCTATTGGCGCGACCGAGGACGCCGCATCGCGCCGACCAGCGCGGCCCGGCGGCCCGTGCGTCACTGCGTCAGGGGCTCCCTTCCTCAGGCCGCCGTCAGCGCTCATCGTCGGCGGAGAGCGGCGCGCCCGCCGGCTCGAGCCTCCCCGGAAGCAGCTCTTCCAGGTGCTCGAAGGTGAGAGCCGCGTCCTCGCCGAGCGGGTGGCGCAGGGTGCGACCGAGCACGTTGTCGAGCTCGTAGGGCGGCAGCCCGTCTCCCGGCGACTTGAGCGCAAGGTCCTCGCTGCGGAGGACGTGGCCGGCCGGCAGCGTCGCCGCCGCGACGATCTTCTTGCCCATCTTCGTGATCGGGTCGGCCTCGCTCGGATGCGGAGTCTTGTTTCCGTCGCCCAGCGCGACGCGCGTGCGCCGGAGGTCACGGACGAGCTTTCGCAGGCCGACGGGCTCGAGGGAAAAGCGGTGGTCGGTGCCCTTCAGCGCGCGGTTGAGCGTGAAGTGCTTCTCGACGATCCGGCCCCCGAGTACGTAGGCGGCGATCGGCATCGCGATGCCGCTGTCGTGGCCCGAGTAGCCCACGACCGCCTCCGGGAAGAGCTGGCGGTACGTGTCGATCACGCGCAGGTCGAGCTCCGCCCACTCGGCCGGGTAGCCCGCCGTGCACTGGAGCAGGGCGATCTGCTGGTTCGTCTCCGCGAGCGTGTCGTAGGCCCGGCGGACGTCGTCCAGCGTGCCGCCGCCGGTGGAGACGATCATCGGCTTTCCG